>Ga0209383_1002211_pt1 | contig 11649 bp, 10 predicted proteins | sample CoawatmetaG02DNA_FD_187510 | JGI IMG/M metagenome (GOLD analysis project Ga0209383, IMG submission 187510) | Marine microbial communities from the West Antarctic Peninsula - Coastal water metaG029-DNA (SPAdes) (version 2) | ecosystem: Environmental > Aquatic > Marine > Coastal ... | reverse complement strand
AGCATCAAGAGATGAAGTTGATATGTTGGGAGACGTAACAAATCAAATTGCGGGACACACTATTTGTGCTTTTGGTGAGGGTTCTTCATGGCCTGTACAAGGATTATTAAGACATTTTAAAAAAGAAATTGAAGAAAGAAATAATTTTAACCCAACTTTTGATAAGGGAAAAAATATTCCTTATTTAGTTGATCAACATTTATTAAATAAAAAAGATGCTTAAATTAAAAGTTAATGAAATTGATATAGAGGTTGAAGAAGGTCTAACTGTACTTCAGGCCTGTGAAAAAGCTGGAGTTGAAATTCCAAGATTTTGTTATCATGAAAAATTATCAATAGCTGGTAATTGCAGAATGTGTTTAGTGGAATTGGAAAAATCCCCTAAACCTGTAGCCTCATGTGCTATGCCTGCTGCTGAAGGAATGAATATTAAAACAAATACTGAATTTGTAGAAAAAGCAAGAAAGGGTGTCATGGAATTTTTGTTAGCTAACCATCCATTGGATTGCCCTGTTTGCGATCAAGGTGGAGAATGTGATTTGCAAGATCAGTCCATGTTTTATGGTGTTGATAAATCCAGATACAAAGAAAATAAAAGAGGTGTTTCTGAAAAAAATATGGGACCATTAATTAAAACACAAATGACTAGATGTATCCATTGTACGAGGTGTGTTAGGTTTGCGACAGAGATTGCTGGTGTAACTGAGATAGGAGCTATAGGTAGAGGTGAAGATATGGAAATTACAACATATCTTGAACAATCCATGCAATCAGAATTATCTGCCAATGTTGTAGATTTATGTCCTGTAGGTGCTTTAACATCCAAACCCTACGTGTTTGAAGCTAGACCATGGGAGTTAAAAAAAACAGAATCGATTGATGTAATGGATGCTATTGGTTCAAATATTAGAGTTGATACTTATGGGTGGGAAGTAAAAAGAATTTTACCAAGAATTAATGAAGATATAAATGAAGAATGGATTTCAGACAAAACAAGATATGCTTGTGATGGCTTATTAAATCAACGTTTGGACACACCCTACATAAAATATAATAGTAAGTTTGAAAAAGCATCTTGGAAAGAAGTTTTTAATATAATTAAATCAAAACTTAAAAATACAGATAAAGAAAAAGTATGTGGAATATCAGGTGACTTAGTTAATATGGAGACTCTTTTTATATTTAAAGAATTTTTCAATAAAACTTTAGGATCTGACAATATTGAATCAAGAAGTGATCACACTTATTTAAACCCTAATAAAAGAGAAAACTACTTATTTAATTCATCAATTAATGGTATCGAAGAAGCAGATTTTATTTTTTTGATTGGAACTAATCCTAGATATGAAGCAACAATATTAAATGCACGTATTAGAAAATCTTACGTTCAAAGTAAAACAAAAATTATTTCCCTAAATGATGTTGGTGATCTGACTTACCCATACGAATCTTTAGATGGTAATATTGAAAATATTAAAAAAATTACAGAAGATAATCATGAAGTGTCAAGTCTAATTAAAGAAGCTAAGAAACCCTTAATTATATTTGGCCAGTCATCCTTAAGGAGTAAATCTGCAAAATATATTTTTGAATCTGTTAAATCTTTTTTAGAGAAAAATAATAAAATATCAGAAAATTGGAATTCTTTAAATACAATTTCAGAAGATGCATCTACAGTTGGTTGCTTTGATTTAGGTTTGTATAAAACGGTAGATGGTTCAAACGAAGTACTACAAGATTTAGAAAATCATATGTTTGAAATTGTTTACCTTTTAGGAGTAGATAATCTTAAATTTGAAAAGAAGAATGAATTTATAATTTATCAAGGAAGTCATGGGGATAAAGGAGCTGAGATTGCAGACATTATACTTCCAGGTGCTGCATACACAGAGCAAAATGGTTACTTTACAAACCTAGAAGGTAAAATGCAAAAAGCTTATAAGGCTTCTTACCCCCCAGAAGAAGCGAAGGAAGACTGGTTAATTATAAATGAATTAGCAGAAGCAATGAATCATAGAAAATTATTTAATGACAAAGACGAATTAGATAGCAGTATGCTTAATCAAATTAATTTATTTATTAAAAAAAATAAATCTATTAAATCTTCTAATGTTGATAATTTAGAATTTAAACAAGAAATTTTAAAAGTTAATAATGAAGATTATTATTACTCAAACGCTATAGCAAGAGCATCAAAAACTATGTTTGAATGTAAAAGAGCTAAAACAAATTTAAAATTAACAGGTACCGAAGGTTAATAAAATGGATTATTTAAGTATAATTTTTTCAGAGACATATAAAATTCTATTTTTATTAGTTCCAGTTCTTGTTTCTGTTGCAATGGTCGTTTGGCTTGATCGTCGTATATGGGCCTTTGTTCAAAAAAGACAAGGACCGAATGTAGTTGGACCTTTTGGTTTACTTCAATCTTTGGCTGATGCACTGAAATACATGTTTAAGGAAGTTATAATTCCATCAAGCTCTAATAAAGTAATATTTATACTAGCACCAATTGTTACTATGACTTTGGCATTAATCTCTTGGGCAGTTATTCCTTTTAGTGCAACTCAAGTATTAGCTGATATCAACGTTGGTATTCTTTATTTATTTGCAGTTTCATCACTAGGTGTTTATGGAATTATTATGGGCGGTTGGGCCTCAAACTCAAAATATCCTTTTCTAGGTGCTATAAGGTCAGCAGCTCAAATGGTATCCTACGAGGTTTCTATCGGTGTTATTATAATAAATGTTTTACTTTGTGTTGGTTCGTTAAATCTTAACGACATAGTTATGGCTCAAGAAAACTTATGGTTCGTAATTCCATTATTTCCAATGTTTGTAATTTTTTTTATCTCAGCTTTAGCTGAAACAAATCGACCACCATTTGACTTACCTGAAGCAGAAGCAGAACTTGTTGCGGGATACCAAACTGAATACTCTGGAATGATGTATGCAATGTTTTGGTTGGGTGAGTATGCAAACATTCTTCTTATGTGTGCAATGGGATCGATTCTTTTTTTAGGAGGATGGCTGTCACCAATTGAAATTTACCCATTTACTTTAATTCCAGGTGCTATCTGGTTGATCTCTAAGATTTTATTTCTTTTTATACTGTTTGCATTGGTAAAGGCCATCGTACCAAGATATAGATATGACCAGTTAATGAGACTAGGTTGGAAAATTTTCCTACCTTTATCTTTAACGTGGGTAGTTCTTACATCAAGTTATTTATTTTATTTTAATCTGTTACCAACTAATTAATTATGAAAATTTCACGAATATTTAAAACAATTTTTATGTTAGATTTTTTAGGTGGACTTAAGATTGCCTTAAGAGAGCTTTTTAAATCTAAAAAAACAATAAATTATCCATTTGAAAAAGGAAAAATTAGTCCACGGTTTAGAGGTGAACACGCTTTAAGGAGATACCCTGATGGTGAAGAAAGATGCATTGCTTGCAAATTATGTGAAGCTGTATGCCCTGCTCAAGCAATTACAATTGAATCATCTGAAAGAGAAGATGGAAGCCGAAAGACTACCAGATATGATATTGACATGATGAAGTGCATTTACTGTGGTCTTTGTGAAGAATCTTGTCCAGTAGATGCTATTGTTCAGGGACCTAATTTTGAATTTTCAACAGAAACTAGAGAAGAACTTTATTACAATAAAGAAAAACTTTTGGACAATGGAGATAGGTGGGAAAATATTCTAGCTGCAAATATTAAAGCAGACAACCCTTATAGATAATTTTTATGTTAGCACATGCAATTTTTTTTTATATTTTTTCATTAATAGCAATTGTTTCTGCTATAATGGTTACTGTTTCTAAAAACACTGTTCATTCTGTTTTTTTTTTAATTTTAGATTTCATTAGTATTTCTTGTTTATTTATTATGATAGGTGCTGAATTTCTTGGTATGATAATGTTAATTATTTATGTTGGAGCAGTGGCTGTCCTTTTCTTATTTGTAGTGATGATGCTTAATGTTGCGCAACAAAAAAATCAATGGTTTAGTGCAAAAGAAAGTTCAAAACATATTCCAGTTGGATTAATTATTAGTGCTGTTATATTTTTTGAATTAATTATTGTTATTGGTGGATGGAAATACAAGCCTGATCTTGTATCTTCTATGTCATTAAATATAGACAGTGGCATTAGTAATACTCATGCTATTGGTTATGTTTTGTATACTGATTACATTCATATTTTTCAATTAAGTGGAATGATTTTATTAGTTGCAATGATAGGGGCTATTGTTCTTACTTTTAGACAGAGATCTGGTGTCAAAAGACAAAGTTATTTTAGTCAAATATCCAGAGAAAGATCTGATGGTGTTGAATTGATAGATGTTCCAAGTAATCAAGGGGTTAAATCTGATGATTGATATAGGATTAGGTCACTACCTTACTTTAGGAGCGATTATATTTACCATTGGTATAGTGGGTATATTTTTAAATAGAAAAAATATTATAGTAATATTAATGAGTATTGAGCTTATTCTATTAGCAGTAAATATTAATTTGGTAGCTTTCTCTATTTTTTTAAATGATATAACTGGACAAATTTTTACTCTCTTTATATTAACAGTAGCCGCCGCAGAAGCTGCCATAGGTTTAGCAATAATAGTGGTTTATTATCGAAACTCATCAACAATTAGAGTTGAAGAGATAAATAGTTTGAAGGGATAATATGGAATTTGCATTATTATTTCTTCCACTTCTAGCATCTATTATATCTGGTTTTTTTGGTAAATTTATAGGTGATAGAAATTCAGAGATAATAACCAGTGTATTTGTTTCAATTTCAGCACTGCTATCTTTAACTTTATTTTACCAAGTTATTGTTAACGGTTATGAAAACAATGTAGTTATTGCTACTTGGATTAATTCAGGAACACTTGATGTTAATTGGTCTATCAAGGTTGATGCGTTATCTTCGGTAATGCTTGTTGTTGTAACTCTAGTTTCTTCTCTAGTTCATATTTATTCAATTGGTTATATGTCTCATGACCCACATAAACCAAGATTTATGGCTTATCTTTCTCTCTTTACGTTTGCAATGTTAACGTTGGTTACATCTGATAATTTTCTTCAATTATTTTTTGGATGGGAAGGTGTTGGCCTTTGCTCTTACTTTTTAATTGGCTTTTGGTATAAAAAAGATTCAGCAAATGCAGCGGCTATAAAAGCTTTCGTAGTTAATAGAGTTGGTGATTTTGGACTCGCCCTAGGAATATTTTTAATTTTTTATTTATTTGGTACCGTTAATTATTCTGAGGTATTTCAACAAATTCCGCAAATTATTGACAAAGAATTATTATTTTTAGGAATGCACATAAAGGCTATTGACCTAATTTGTATCCTTTTATTTGTTGGATCTATGGGTAAATCAGCACAAATTTTTTTACACACATGGCTACCTGATGCCATGGAAGGTCCTACACCTGTATCTGCATTAATACATGCCGCTACAATGGTTACAGCAGGAGTCTTTTTGATCGTTAGATGCTCTCCAATTTTTGAATACTCTCCTTTAACTTTAAATATTATTACAGTAGTTGGAATGACAACTGCTTTTTTTGCTGCAACGGTAGCTTTAGTTCAAACGGATATTAAAAAAATAATTGCTTACTCAACATGCAGTCAATTAGGATATATGTTTTTTGCAGCAGGTGTCGGTGCTTACAATGTTGCAATGTTTCACTTGTTTACTCATGCTTTTTTTAAGGCATTACTTTTCTTAGGATCAGGATCTGTAATCCACTCATTTAAGGATGAACAAGATATTAATCAAATGGGTGCCGTGTATAAAAAGTTACCTTATACTTGGATTTTGATGATTATTGGGACATTAGCCCTTACAGGCTTTCCTTTCCTTTCTGGTTTTTATTCAAAAGATGCAATTATAGAATTTGCTTATCTTAGAGGTAATACAGTAGGCTATTATGCTGCGGGTGTTGGTATTTTAACAGCTTTACTTACCTCGTTATATTCATGGAGATTAATTTTTAAAACATTTCATGGAACTTATAATAATAAAAAATTAAAAATTGAAGAAATGCACGAGTCTCCTATGGTTATGCTTATACCTTTGATTATACTAGCAGTTGGTGCAATTTTTGCAGGCTTTTTATTTAAAGATTTATTTATTGGTCATGGAGGAGAAAATCACTTTTGGGGAGAGTCTATTAAATTTCTAAATCCATTAAGTACAGATCACCCACCTTTATGGATTATTTTGATTACACCCATACTTGTTCTTTTATCTATTCCAATAGCCTATTATTTATTTGTAAAAAATAAAGAGTTACCAAATCAAATTGTTCAATCTAATAGACCTTTATATAATTTTTTAGTTAATAAATGGTACTTTGATGAATTATACGACATTATATTTATTCAATTTTTAAAAAAAATTGGATTATTCTTTTGGAAAACAATTGATATAAAAATTATTGATAGGTTTGGACCGGATGGTCTTTCTCTATTAATTAAAAATTTATCATTAAGAGCTAGTAAATTTCAGAGTGGATTTATTTATCAATATGCCTTTATGATATTGATTGGTCTTTCTGCATTATTAACATTTTTAATATTACAATAATGAATTTTCCAATTTTATCATCTTTAGTTCTCCTACCAACTATTGGAGCTTTATTTTTATTATTTTCAAAAGATAGAAATTCCAATACAGGAAAATATGTTGCTTTGTTCACCTCTTTTGTTAATTTTTTAATCTCAATTTATTTATGGTATTTATTTGACCCGTCTACTTCAACCTTTCAATTTGTTGAAAATAGAGAATGGTTAAAAGGTTTTGTTAATTATAAAGTAGGTATAGATGGAATTTCAATTCTCTTCATAATTCTAACAACACTTATTACCCCATTGTGCATAATATCCGTTAACAACACAATTAAAGTAAGGTTAAGAGATTTTCTTATTGCCATATTGATAATGGAGAGTTTAATGATTGGAGTTTTTTGCTCACTTGATTTAGTTGTATTTTATTTATTTTTTGAAGCAGGATTAATTCCTATGTTTTTAATTATTGGAATTTGGGGAGGTGAAAGAAGAGTTTATTCTGCCTTTAAATTTTTCTTATATACGTTGCTAGGATCTGTTTTGATGTTAGTTGCAATAATTTCAATTTATTGGATTGCTGGTACAACCGATATAGTACAATTATATGAATTAGGTATAGATACAAAATATCAAAACTTATTATGGCTTGCTTTTTTTAGTTCTTTTGCAGTTAAAACACCTATGTGGCCAGTTCACACTTGGTTACCCGATGCTCACGTTGAAGCTCCAACTGCCGGATCTGTTTTGCTGGCTGCTATTCTTTTAAAAATGGCTGGGTATGGCTTTATTAGATTTTCTCTAGGTCTGTTTCCTGTAGCCTCTGAATTATTTACTCCATTAGTTTATTCATTGAGTTTAATTGCAATTATTTACGCTTCTCTGGTTGCTTTAATGCAGGAAGATATGAAAAAATTAATTGCATACTCTTCTGTTGCTCATATGGGTTTTGTAACATTAGGAATTTTTACGATCACACAACAAGGTATTGAAGGAAGTATAATTCAAATGATTAGTCATGGACTTGTTTCAGCTGCTTTATTTTTATGTGTTGGTGTGGTTTATGATCGTATGCATTCAAGATTAATCAATACTTACGGTGGTCTAGTTTCTGTGATGCCGAAATATTCAATTTTATTTATGCTATTTACTTTAGCTGCATTAGGACTACCGGGAACAAGTGGTTTTTTAGGAGAGTTTTTAATTTTAATGGGTGCATTTAAAGATAATTTCTTAGTAGCAGTTATTGCTAGCTTTGGGGTGATTTTTGGGGCTGCTTACATGTTGTGGCTATATAGAAGGGTAGTTTTTGGAAATTTAGTAAACAAAGATCTTTTAAAAATACCTGATTTAGATAATTCAGAAAAATTCATTTTATGGAGTTTAGCCATACCTGTGTTATTCTTTGGTTTTTATCCAGAACCTCTTATTAATACGATTGAAGTCTCGGTAAATGACTTAATTGAAATGTATAATTTTAACCTAAATATGTTTGGTCCTGAGGTTAAAAAGTAATGAATAATTTAAATTTGATCTCTCCTGAAATATTTATCTCTTTGTCAATAATGTTCTTATTAATTTTGGGTGTTTTTAAAAAAAAAAGTTCAAGTTTAATTCATAATCTTTCAATAGGACTTTTACTAATTACTGGAATTTTAACATTAAATAATCCCGTTGATAGTCCTGGAGCTTTATTTGGTAATAGTTATTTAATTGATAACCTCTCATCTTTAATGAAAATTCTTACAATTGTAGGGGGGGCTTTTGTTCTATCAATTTCAACAAAATATTTAAAAATATCCAAAATTTTCTTGATAGAATACCCGATTTTGATTCTTTGTTCAATTTTAGGAATGATGGTTATGATTAGCTCTAATGATCTTATGGTTTTTTATATTGGACTTGAATTACAATCATTAGCTTTATATGTTTTGGCATCATTTAATAGAGATCAATTAAAATCCTCTGAGTCAGGTCTTAAATATTTTGTATTAAGTGCACTTTCTTCTGGTTTGTTGCTTTATGGCTGCTCACTGATCTATGGGTTTTCTGGATCAACTAATTTTGATATTATTGGTAGTTCAATGGATTCAATGCATTATGGATTAACATTTGGAATAGTCTTTATCTTAGTCGGATTAGCATTTAAAATATCAGCCGTACCTTTTCATATGTGGGCTCCAGATGTTTATGAGGGGTCACCAACATCTGTAACACTATTTTTTGCTATAGTTCCTAAGGTTGCAGCTTTAACTGTCTTTATTAGATTCTTGTATGTCCCATTTTTTAATATGATAGATCAATGGCAACCTATCGTTATTTTTTTATCAATTGCCTCAATGATATTTGGAGCTGTTGCAGCGATTGGACAGAAGAATTTAAAAAGATTAGTTGCGTATAGCTCTATTGGTCATATTGGTTACGTTTTAGCAGGACTTTCCGTTGGAACTAACGAAGGTATTCAATCATCTATAGTTTATATTTCTATCTACATGGTAATGAATCTTGGTTTATTCAGTTGTTTGCTTATGATGAAGAGAAATGATCAGTATTTTGAAACTATTGATGATTTGTCTGGTCTATCAAAAAACCATCCAGTTTTATCCTTGTCACTACTCGTTATACTTTTTTCATTAGCTGGTATCCCACCATTAGCTGGTTTTTTTGCTAAGCTTTATGTGTTTAAGTCTGTAATTGAGCAATCAATGTACTTTTTAGCAATTGTTGGATTATTATCAACTGTGATTGCTGCTTTTTATTATTTAAGAATAATTAAGGTTATTTATTTTGATGAAGAAAGAGAAAAATATGACACAGATCATAGTGCTTGGTTGAAAATATCATTAGCTCTTTCAACGTTGTTAATTTTTCTGTATTTTATCTTTCCTAGCAAATTAGTGGAAATTGTGTCAAGAATTAATATAATTTAATGAAGCTAAAAAAGTTTAATTTTAAAATTATAAATAGTACGAATGACCAAGCTTTTAAAATAATTAAAAATACTAATAATAAATCTGGGATTGTAATTGCCGAGAAACAGATAAGAGGTCGGGGTCAATATGGTAAAAAATGGACTTCTTTTAAAGGAAATTTATTTGTTAGTATTTTTTTCCAAGTTAACATGGTTCAATTATCAATAAAAAATTTGACAAAAATAAACTGTCTTTTGGTTAAAAAATTATTATCAAATTTTTATAAAGATAAAATTACAATTAAAAAGCCAAATGATTTATTAATAAATAATATGAAAATTTCAGGTATATTGCAGGAAACATTATCTAAATCAGGTAAAACATTTATTATAGTTGGGATAGGTATAAATTTAATTAAGAATCCTTTTATAAAGAATTATATGGCCACAAATCTTTTTGATTTAACTGGTGTAAAAATTACCCCTAATTACGCAGCATTAAAACTAAAAAAAATTTATGAAACTTTTATTCCAATGTTTCCTAAATTTAATATAAAAAACTTAGATAGAAATTTAAAATGATTATTGTTGGTGATATAGGCAATACAGAAACCAAAATTTGTTTGGTAAACTCTAAAAATATTATTATTAAAAAAGTTACCTTGATAACAAAAAAAATAAATCTTTCTTTACTAAAAAGGTCTCTATCCAGTTTAAACTTAAAAGATAAAGTAATTGATAAATGTTTATTTTGTAGTGTTGTCCCAAAGTCATTCAATGAAATTAAAAACTTTTTTAACAAGACTTACAAAATTAAATGTCACGAACTTAAGAAACTTAAGTTAGATAAATTAATTAAGATTAAGGTTAATTATAAACAAATTGGATCAGATAGATTGGCTAATGCAATTAGTGTCATTAATAATAAAGATAATTTTATAATTTTAGATTTTGGGACTGCCACAACATTTGATGTTTTAATTAAAAATACTTACCATGGTGGTGTTATTGCCCCTGGTGTTAAGCTTTCACTTGATACGTTGACTGATAAAGCAACACAAATTCCTAAGATTAGTTTAAAAAAAACAAATAAAGTTGTCGGTTTAAACACTATTAGTGCAGTTAGAGCTGGTTTTTTTTGGGGTTATGAGGGTTTAATTGACAATATTGTTAATTTAATTAAGAAAGAGACCAAGATGTCCTTTAAAATAATAATTACTGGGGGATTTTCTAACTTATTCAAAAACTCAACAAAAACGAAAGCTAAATTAAATAAAGACATTACAATTAACGGCCTAATCAGAGCCACCACTTTAATTAAATAAATATGAAAGATGAATTATTATTTTGCCCTTTAGGGGGCTCAGGAGAAATTGGTATGAATATGAACCTGTTTGCCTACGGGAAGCCAGGTGAACATAAATGGATCATGGTTGATATAGGGGTTACATTTGCTGATGATACCTTGCCAGGAATTGATCTGATTTACCCAGATCCTGGATTTATTGTAGATAAAAAAGAAGATCTTTTAGGAATCATTTTAACTCATGCACATGAAGATCACATAGGAGCAATTGCACATCTTTGGCCTAAATTAAAATGTAAAATTTTTGCAACTCCATTTACTGCGGTCTTAATAAAAGAAAAACTTAAAGAAAAGAATATTGATGCAACCAACTATCTAAAAATAGTTCAATTAAATGGAACAGTAGATTTAGATCCATTTAAGATAGAGTACATTACTTTAACCCACTCAATCCTTGAGCCTAATGGCCTTAGAATTGAAACTCCAGCTGGTGTAATATTGCATACTGGAGATTGGAAGATTGACCCAGAACCATTAATTGGTGAAAAAATTAATTCTGACAGACTTAAAGAAATTGGTAAAGAAGGTGTCCTTGCCATGGTTTGTGATTCAACAAATGTATTTAGTATGGGAAAAGCTGGTTCAGAACTAGATGTTAGAAAAAGTTTATTAAATATTATGGGTAGCCTTAAAAAAAGAATTGTTATGGCTTCTTTTGCGTCAAATGTTGCACGTATGGAAACAGCCTTCTATTGTGCAGAAAAAACTGGTAGACAAATATCTCTTGTAGGAAGATCCATGCATAGAATATTTAAGGCAGCAAGACAATGCGGGTATTTGAAAAATGT
>Ga0209383_1002210_pt1 | contig 11650 bp, 13 predicted proteins | sample CoawatmetaG02DNA_FD_187510 | JGI IMG/M metagenome (GOLD analysis project Ga0209383, IMG submission 187510) | Marine microbial communities from the West Antarctic Peninsula - Coastal water metaG029-DNA (SPAdes) (version 2) | ecosystem: Environmental > Aquatic > Marine > Coastal ... | reverse complement strand
ATGGTCCTGGTGCTGTTGCAGGAATGCTTCTAGGATTAGCTTCTGGTACTTGGTATCTAATTTGGGTACGTACTGGTGGAGCTGGATTCTTGGGTATTACTCAACTTACATTCGGTATCGTTGGAGCGTCAGTTAGTTTAGTTTCTATGGTGGTTGTTAGTTTACTAACAAAAGCACCAGATGCAGCTACGCAAGCAATGATTGATGAGCTTCGTGTTCCAAGTGGTAAAACAATTCTTGGAAAACAACACTAATTAAATTTTAAATTACGGGGCGATTTATTTCGCCCCTTAATTAAGTTAAGAAACAAAATTCCTTTTTATACTTATGCCAGAAATGCATCCTTTTATTCTTATAATTGATTACATCTTGGGAGTCATTATGTGGACTCTTATTGGAAGAGTTGCGATGAATATTTTTCAAAGAGAAAACTCAGAATTTTTTTTTATGAAAGCATTTGTAAAGCTAACAAACCCATTAATCCGTTTATTTAAACCTTTCACACCCTCGTTCATTATAGATCCTCTTGTTCCTCTTTATGTGGCTTGGTTTTTTTATATGATCAGATTTTACCTTATGCCTTATCTGTTAGGATACTCTGTCATGGGAATGTTATCTTTTCCTTTAGAAAGTGAGATAGCTACAGAAATTTATCGCATTTTTGGCAAATAATTAATTCAAATTAAAAATAAAATTGATACTACTAATGTAGTAATCAATGAAAAAAATACAAATCTCACCTTCAATTTTATCTGCTGACTTTAGTCAGTTAGGGAATGAAATTAAAAGGCTAGAAGAAGGTGGTGCTGACATGATTCATGTGGATGTTATGGATGGTCATTTTGTTCCAAATTTAACAATGGGGCCTCCAATTATTAAAGCTTTAAGACAGTATACAAAACTACCATTTGATGTTCATTTAATGATATCTCCTGTTCATAAATACATACAAGATTATGCCGATGCAGGAGCTGATATTATCACAATACATCCTGAAGCAACTGAAGATTTAAAAAAATCTATTCAGTTAATTAAAAGTTTAAATAAAAAAGTTGGAGTTTCGTTAAATCCCAAAACCAAAATTGATTTGATAACTAATTTGTTGAATGAAGTCGATTTAGTTTTAATTATGAGTGTAAATCCAGGATTTGGAGGGCAGAAATTTATGCCAGAAGTATTAGATAAAATTAAAGAGCTAAAAAAAATAAAAGATCAAAAAAACTTAAAAGTTGACATTGAAATTGATGGGGGAATTAACTTTGATAATAATAAACTAGCCATTGAAGCGGGTGCAAATATTTTGGTTTCTGGCACAACTGTATTCAAAAATAATAATGGAAATATTAAAAAAAATATAGACCTTTTAAGATCAAGTTAAAATAATGATTTTTAATAATTTATTAAATTTTATTAATAATTCATATATATTTTCTAAAAAAAAAATTCGCTCTCTGTATTTAAGCTCAAATATTTATAACAAAAAAATTACGCCCTCTACTGCTGGTTCTTTAGAATACCACCCAAGTCCTAACTTTCTGGACTCTCTTATAAAATACGATAAAAAAAAAATTAATATTGAAAACTATTCATTAAATAAAATATGGGATAACAAAAATTTAAAAGAAAAAGATTATAGAAGTTTAAATAGTTTTTTTTGGTTATTTAGTTTGGATTTAAGATCTTCAAAAAAAGATACACAAAGTGTAATTTTGCAATGGATAGATAAAAATCATAGATACAACCCTAAAAGCTGGGAACTAGATATAGTAGCTAAGAGGATAATAGCGTGGACTTCTAACTCAAGACTCACTTATGAAAATGGTAACACTGACTATAAAGAAAAATTCAACAGTGTGGTAAAAAAACAAATTAATCATTTGATTAATGAAATAGAAAAATCTGAATGGGTTGATGACAAGATAATAGGTTGTGCTGCTATTATTTTAACTGGGTTATCTTATCAAGACAAAAAAGTGTATCTAGACACAGGTTTAAGTTTATTGAGAAAACTTGTAAAATTTTCCTTTGATAATGATGGTTTCCCAAAATCAAGGAACATCAGGCAGTTATGCTTTTATTTAAAATATTTTATTTTGATTCGAGAGTGGTTCAAAGAATCTCAAAGTGAGATTCCTGATTTTATTAATGAGAATATATATTATCTAGGTCAATCATATGCATTTGTTTGGCAAAATAATAAGGTAGATCTACTTTTCAACGGTAATCATGAAACAAATAATGTTGATTTCGATTATTATTTAAAAAAACTTGGATATAATTTTAAAAACCAAAGCAATGAGTTGGGGGGATATGCAGCCCTTAACAATAAAAAAACTTCGCTCATTATGGATATTGGGGCAAGTCCTGATAAAAAGTTTTCTTCAAACTACCAGGCAGGCACACTATCCTTTGAAATATTATCAGGCGGGAAAAAGTTAATTTGTAATTCTGGGTATTTTCAAAACTACAATCACCAATTAAATGAAATATCAAAATCAAGCGCTATACATAGTACACTAATTTTAGATGATAGATCCTCATCTAAATTTAACAAAACTAAAAATCAAAGCTCTAGAATTTCTTTTGGATTAAAAATATTAAAAAAAAATATTGTGTTTGAGAAAAATTATTGGAAAATTAATGCAGCACATGATGGTTATTTAAAGCAATATGGTATTATTCATGAAAGAGAAATAGAGTTTTATCCTGAACAAATAAAGTTTGTTGGTCATGATAAAATAATTTCTAAAAATAAAATTAAAAATTTAAAATTTGAAATTAGGTTTCATTTAATGCCAAATATTAAGGTGATGAAGACTCAAGACAATAAATCAATACTTATAGATCTTGATGGTGAAGGTTGGAAATTTAACTCTGATAATAATAATATGAACATTGATAACGGCCTATATTTTGGTAAAAAAAATTCCTTTATTAATAGCCAGAATATAGTCATTTCTGGAATGACTAATGATGAAAACCAAACTATAAAGTGGGAAATTATAAAATTATAATGAGAAAAATTAAAAAAGCACTAATTTCAGTTTCTGATAAAAAAAATTTAAGAGGTCTTTTAAAAGTTTTAACAAAACATAAGATTGAATTAATAAGTTCGGGTGGCACTTATAAGGAGATTAAAAAACTGAAATTTAAATGTTTAGAAGTTTCGGAATACACGGGCTCTCCCGAAATACTTGGTGGAAGAGTTAAAACATTACACCCAAAAATACATGCTGGAATATTAAGTAAAAGAAATAATAGCTCTCACAGCAAGGATTTAAAAAATAATAATTTTGAAGAAATAGACTTAGTTATTGTTAACTTCTACCCTTTTGAAAAAACTCTAGAACAGACAAATAATCATTTAAAAATTATAGAAAATATTGATGTTGGTGGTCCAACAATGGTTAGAGCAGCTGCAAAAAATTATCATGATGTTACGGTTATTACATCTTCAGATCAGTATAGCGAACTAGTTAATGAGATAGAGAAGAATAATGGCTCTACCTCTATTGAGTTTAGAGAAAAAATGTCTTTAGAGGCTTTTTCTGAAACAGCGTATTATGATGCTGTGATCTCAAACTACTTTAACAAGATAACAAAGAATAATTTTCCTAAGAAAAAAATCATTTATGCAAATTTAATCGAAAGATTAAGATATGGTGAAAACCCTCATCAACAAGCTGCTGTTTACTCAAAAACTCAAAATTTAAACATTAAACAAATTCATGGAAAACAATTAAGTTACAACAACTACAATGATATATTTTCTGCTTTAACTATTTCTAAATCTTTGCCAAAAAATCTAGGAACCGTTATAGTTAAGCATGCTAATCCATGTGGTGTTTCTGTTAATAAAAATAATTTGAAAAGCTATCAATTAGCATTAGCATGTGACCCCTTAAGTGCCTTTGGGGGAATAGTTTCATGTAATTATAAAATAACTAAAGCTTTAGCTAAGGAGTTAAATAATATTTTTTTAGAAGTCGTTATTGCAAATAGCTTTGATTTTGAAGCATTAAAAATTTTGAAAAAGAAAAAAAATTTACGTCTTATTGATGCTACAAACTTTACAATGAAAGATTTAATAAGATTTAATTCTACCAATGAGTCCATTTTAACTCAATCTGAAGATATAGAAAAATTTAATTTTAAAGATTTTAAAATAGTTTCAAAAAAAAAACCAACCAACTCTCAATTGAAAAATTTGATCTTTGCTTTTAATATATGCAGATACGTTAAATCAAATGCGATTGTTTTAGTTAGCCAAGAATCAACAGTAGGTATTGGCTCTGGCCAGCCTAGTAGACTTGATAGCTGTCAAATTGCAATAGATAAAATGAATAAATTTCAAACTTCAAATGAAGAACTTGTAGCAGCTTCAGATGCATTTTTCCCATTTATAGATGGTATAGAAAAATTAGTACAGTCAGGTGTTTCCGCTGTCATACAACCCTCTGGATCAATTAGAGACAAAGAAGTAATAAAATTTGCAAATCAAACAAATACTGTGCTAGTTTTTTCTAATACAAGACATTTTAGACATTAAATATCCGATCAATTTTAGCAGCTAAAATAAAATCATTTTCTGATAATCCCTCTATTGCATGAGTGGTAATTACAATTGTTGCATACCCCCATCCAAAAGAAATATCTGGATGATGTTTTTCATCTTCTGAAATATCTCCAACTTTATTTATAAATTTTTGGCTTCCAATAAAGTTTTTAAAAGTAAATTTTTTTTCTAGGAAATAGATTTTTTTTTCATTTTTTCTTACATCCCATCCTTCTACTTTTTTTTGATATTTATGTATTTCACTTATATCAAATGGCAAAATTCCACCTTCACAGGGAACACATTTTTTGTTTAAAAGATCGCTCATTTATTAATATATTTTAAGTTTAATGGAGCGGGTCAAGGGAATCGAACCCTCTACCTAATCGTTGGCAACGATTCGCTCTACCAATGAGCTAGACCCGCTTATAAAAACATTATAAATAGACGTTTTTTTTAATGCAAGCAATAATAAAGTTATTGACTGGTATATAGATTTTTAAAAATTTGCTAAAAGAAGTAATGAAAAAACAAGATTTGCCAAAAATTATACCTATCTTCCCACTAAGTAATTTTATCATTTTTCCCGATACAACTGTGCCATTAAATATATTTGAACCAAGATATATTCAGATGATTGATGAAAGTATGCGAACAAATAAATTAATAGGCTTAGTTCAACCTAAAAAAAATAATGTTAGTTCTAACCTTGATATCTATGAGACTGGTTGTTTGGGAAAAGTTACTAATTTGAAAAATACATCAGATGGTAGATACCTAATTGACCTTAATGGTTTAACGAGGTTTAAAATTAAAAAAGAAATTATAAATAATAAGTCGTATCGTGAATGTGAAATTAGTTTTGATGATTATAAAAATGATTTAAGTTTACAAAAAGAAGAATTAAAGTTTTCAGATCTTGAATTAATTTTTAAAGATTTAAAATCCTTATTTGAAAAAAAAGGATACATAATAAATTGGAAATCTTTAGAAAAACAAAATTTGAGCGAAACTATAAACGCTCTATCAATGGCCTCCCCTTTCTCACTAGAAGAAAAGCAAATTTTATTGGAAAGCCAAAATTTAGAAATGAGAAAAAATAAAATTGCTGAAATATTAACCACTTATAATTATGACAGTTTTGACAATACAACTGTTCAATAATATTTAAAAATTTATTCCTCTATCTGCAAGTTTAATAAAATAATTAGTTAAGTTCTTATTTTTTCCAACAATTTTTAAAATTTGATTAAAATTTTTATTTTTTATCTTTTTATCAAGATTGAAGATTTCAAAAATAAAATCTACACTACTAGAAAAAAGAAAGTTTTTACTTTTTGTCTGTTTTTCAAAATTATCTAATACTGATGAATCCAATTGCATGCCAAGATCAATTTTATTTTGAATAATTTCAGATAAAATTTTGATATCTCTAATAGTCATATTAAACCCTTGGCCAGCAAGTGGGTGTAACCTGTGAAGTAAATCACCAAATGCTAAAATATTTTTATGGTGATAATTTCTTAGATTAGAGGAGCTCAACTTAAAACTACTTAATTTAAAGATTTTTTCTATTTTGTATTTAGGATTATTTTTAGTTATTAGGTCTATAATCTCACTATCGTTATATTTTTTATTTTTAGTGTCTAATGAACATACTATTGAAGTTTCATTATTTGAAATTGGCAGGAATGCAATTGGTCCACTTTTTGTAAAAACCTGAGACGCAACATCATTGACTATTTTTTTGTGCTTTAAAATTGTTGTGTATGCAAGGTTATCATAATCCTTATTAATTCTTTTTGTAAAGTATTTTTTTGCTAAAAAATTATCTGAATCACAATTAATTATTAAATCATATTTATTGTTTTTTATTAGCTGCTTATAGAAATAATTATTTATGATTTTCTTTTTAAAAAATTTATTTTTACATAATTTATTATTTAAGAAGTCATAGAGTTCCTTATTTTTTACCATACAAAATAGGTTTTTTTTATCTCTTTCAAATCGTAATAAATTTTCTCTCCCTAGTTTTTCTGAATAAATTTCTATTTTTTTTATTTCCCAAATACTTTTCTTTGGAATGTCATAAACTTCTTTTTTAAAAAATGCTAAGTTGTGTTTAGATATTCCTATTGTTCTACTTGATAATAAATTTAAAGTTTTATTTTTATGGTAAATATGAACATTTATTTTTTTATTTATCAGATTGTTAGCTAATGATAGGCTGGTAAGGCCATCTCCTATAATGCAGATATTCATAATAATTTTTAATTTTAACAATAAAAATTAGATGATACAAAGTGATTAATTCAATTTATTAATTTATGAAATTAAAAAAATTAGCTAACAGTGCAGTAAATTTTGTCTTAAATAGAGTTATTGAAATTATTGGTATAAGTATTTTAATAACTGGCATCTTATTGTTGACTTCTTTAGTAAGTTTTTCACCTGAAGATCCAAACTTTATTTTTCCAAATAACGTTGAGATTAAAAATTTTCTAGGATTTAGAGGAAGTTTTACAGCAGATATTTTTTTTCAATCTTTTGGAGTTATAGCCCTACTAATACCCTTTAGTCTTATAGTGTCTGGAATAAATATTATTTTAAATAAGAAAGTTTTTTTAATAATAGAAACCATTTTCTATACTATTTTATATTCTTTACTTGGTTCGTTATTTTGTTCTTTTTTTTATCCAATAGCATTTAAACTTTATATTAACGGTAATGGTGGCTTTGTAGGACAGTATTTAACAACAACTTTTTTTAATTCTATAATTAATATTAATTCTCAAATTTTTTATTATATTCTTGTCTTATTAATCTTAACTTTATTCTTTATAAGTATTCAGTTTAAAATTAATTCTTTTTATAAAATTATTAAAAAAATATTCGCACTTTTATTTTCAAAAAAAGAAAAAAATTATACTAATGAAAATGAAATAATAAGTGAATTCATACCTCAAGAAAAAATTAAAAGTCTAATTCAAGAAGATTTACCTTTTATAAAAACTGAAAATGTATCCGATAATAAAAAAGCAAAATTTAAATTACCTTCTGTTGATTTATTAAAAATTCCAACACAAGAAGATAGAGAAAAATTAAGAGATAACGATTATATAGACAGTGAATTTTTAGAAAAAATTCTTTTAGACTTTGGTGTTAGTGGAAGTATAAAAAAAGTTAGTCATGGGCCTGTTGTAACTCTTAATGAGTTTGAGCCAGCCGCAGGTGTAAAAGTATCAAAAATTATTAATCTTTCAGACGATATTGCTAGAAATACAAGTTCAGAATCAGCCAGAATTGCTACAATACCTGGAAGAAGCACTATTGGTATTGAGTTACCCAACTCAACTCGAGAAAATGTTTATCTAAGTGAGATACTTTCAAGTAGCGATTTTGCAAAAAAAGATATTAGGCTGCCAATAGCTCTAGGTAAAAACATCTCAGGTATTCCAGTGGTAGGAGATTTGGCCTCGATGCCACATTTATTAATAGCCGGAACTACTGGATCGGGTAAATCTGTTTGTATTAACACCATTATTCTTTCTCTACTTTACAGGCACACACCAGAAAAATGTAAATTTATTTTAATAGATCCTAAAATGTTAGAGTTATCAACATATGAGGGCATTCCTCATTTACTTTGTCCAGTTATTACAGAGGCTAAAAAAGCTGCCTCAGTACTGGGATGGGTTGTCAAGGAAATGGAAAATCGATACAGACTTATGACTAAAGAAGGTGTTCGTAACATTGATGGTTACAATTCAAAACATAGTTTAGCTATGCCCTACATCGTGGTTGTAGTTGATGAAATGTCAGACTTGATGCTTGTTGCAGGAAAAGAAATAGAAAACTATATACAAAAACTTTCTCAAATGGCAAGAGCAGCTGGAATTCATATTATAATGGCCACTCAAAGACCAAGTGTTGACGTTATTACAGGAACTATTAAAGCAAACTTTCCAACAAGAATATCCTTTCAAGTAACCTCCAAAATAGATAGTAGAACAATTTTAGGTGAGCAAGGTGCGGAACAATTATTAGGAAAGGGTGATATGCTTTATATGTCCTCCGCTAATCGAATAGTTAGAATTCATGCACCTTTTGTTTCAGAAAATGAAATTGAAAAAGTTAACAATTACTTAAGAGGTCAAGCTGAGCCAGACTACATAGATGAGATTTTAAGTTTTGCAGATGAAAAAGAAATGGGTGAAAGCTCGCTGGCTTCAGATGATAAAGATGAATTATATCAAGCAGCATTAGACATTATTAGATCCGAAGGTAAGGCTTCAACTTCCTTTTTACAAAGAAAATTACAGATAGGATATAATAGAGCCGCAAGGATTATTGATATGATGGAAGCTGACGGGATTGTAAGTAAAGCAAATCATGTTGGTAAAAGAGATATTCTCTAATGTTTAGGATTTTAATAATTTTTTTAATATTAAATTTTTCTAACACTGCTTTTTCTTCAATAAAAGAAAAAATAATTTCTCAATTACAACTTACTAATAATTTAAGTTTTAATTTTACTCAAACTATTGACGATAAAAGTGAAAATGGAAAGTGTATTATAGAATATCCTAAAAAAATTTGGTGTGAATATGACAATTCTAATAAAAAAATTATTATTTCTAATGGAAGGTCTTTAGTAATCAAGACTCTAAACAGTAGAAACTACTATCGTTATCCACTTAACAGAACCCCTCTAGAATTTTTATTAAATAAAGAGTATCTAATATCAAAGATAAATATCTTGGAACCAAGAGAGGTTGATAATAAATATTTCAATTTTAGAATTCTTGAAAATAATAATGAAATTAATGTGTTTTTTGATAAAAAAAATCTAAACTTAATTGGATGGCAAACTGAAGATATTTATCAAAATCTAACAATTACATTTATTTCATCTGTTAATATTAATAAAAAAATAAATAATAAAATTTTTATTTTACCAAAAAATAATTAAGTGCTTATTTAATTAGCGTTTCAGATTTAAAAATTTTCATCCCTCGTGATAAATAATTACTTAGAGCATTCTCATGATCCAAAGAGCAAGTATGAACCCATACTCTCTCACAGCCTAATGTGAATGAATATTTAATTGCCTCACTAAGCAGATATCCACCTAGTTTTCTTCCATAGTATTCCTCTAAAATACCAAGGTAAGCAATTTCAGCTTCTTTTGTGTTGTTATCAAATAATAACTCAAAATAGCCTGCAATTTCAGTTTTATCCTTAAGAATATAAGTAAAAAGTTTTTCATCAGAAATATACTTAGTCCAATCTAAATCTTTCCAAACAAGTCGATCAATCCAATGGTAGTTTCTGCCTATGTTTTTATAAAAAAATTTATTTAATTGAAAATCTTTTGGATTAAGTAATTCTACAGAATGGTCTTCCGATAGCTTTTTGACTTCTTTAAAGCCATCAAGAGATTTTAACTCTAAGTAATTTCTAAAAATTTTTTTAGTCACCCAACCATTTTTCCAATTTTTTCACCTCCAAACAAATGAAAGTGTAGATGTGGTACATCTTGACCACCATGTTCGCTTATGTTTATCAGCGCTCTATAACCTTTACCAGTATCTGCAGAAATTCTAAGTTTTTTTGCAACAATATTAATTCCTTTTAATAAACCCACCATTTCTTCAGGTGAAGCATTTACACTAAAGTCATCTAGGTCAATATATTTTCCTTTGGGAATAACTAGTGCATGAATTTTTTTTTGAGGACTAATATCATGGAATGACAAAACAAATTTATCTTCATAAATTTTATTACAGGGAATTTCACCTCTTAAAATTTTTGCGAAAACATTATCATCTTCATAGCTCATTTTTTTCTTTTATTTAATTCCATCATTACATCTTCAATTTTAACATTATTTGCTTCAAGAAAAATTATTAAATGATAAAAAACATCAGCAGCTTCGTGAATTTTATTAGTATCTTCTTCTACTGCTTCTATTAATTCATTAATTTCTTCAATCACTTTGTCTTTTGCTAAAAATTTATTTTCTAAAAGTTTATTTGTATAAGAATCTAAAACTGGAATGCTTTTTCTTTTCCTTGCAAGTAAAACTAGTTCTTCTAATATTTTTAACATAATTTAAATAGTATAATTAAATTATAACTATAATTTATTGATTATAAAGATCTTTTAATATAAGAATTTATAAATGCGTGAGACACTTTTCAATTTATCTCCTTTATTTAATCTTGATCATATCAAGGACTTGAATGTTGCTATTAATAAATATTTAATTAAATCTAATGATACGCCAAGTACCGATGCAATTAAAACTTCTCAACTTAAGTTTGTACACCTGAGGTCTATACAAAATTTAATTATGCCTTTTTTAGATTTTATTATTACTACAAATACTTATCATTATGGATTTGATTTATTTCAGTTAACGGGAAGTAAAATATTGAATTATAATACATATGAAAAAAGTGAAGAATATACCTGGCATATAGATGCTACTATGCAATCTCCGGTAAGGGATATTAAATTAACATGCTTATTGAATTGTTCTGAAGAAAGTTATGAAGGTGGTGATTTATGCCTGTTTAGAAATAAAGAGGTAAAAATTAAAGATTTCAATCCTGGTTGTGCTATTGTTTTTCCATCATTTATAAGTCATAAAGTTGAAAAAATTACCTCTGGATCTAGAAAAACCTTGGCTATTTGGATGAATGGACCAAAATTTAGGTAAAATCATTTTTGAAAAATGTCGAATCATTAAATAAGTCAAGTGGAAAAAATTAGATTAAATTCTAACTGGAATTTCTTTTGAATTCAAATATTCTTTAGCTTCTTTTATTGAGTGTTTTCCATAATGAAATATTGACGCTGCCAATACTGCACTTGCATTTCCAATCTTTATTCCATCAACTAAATGATCCAAGTTTCCAACTCCACCTGAGGCAATCACAGGTATATTAACTATCGAGGATATCTTAAACATTAAGTCATTATCATAACCAATTTGAGTGCCATCTCTATCCATAGATGTAACTAGTAATTCCCCTGCCCCATTACCTTCCATTTTTTTTGCAAATTCTATTGCATCCAGGCTCGTGTTAT
>Ga0209383_1002209_pt1 | contig 11651 bp, 7 predicted proteins | sample CoawatmetaG02DNA_FD_187510 | JGI IMG/M metagenome (GOLD analysis project Ga0209383, IMG submission 187510) | Marine microbial communities from the West Antarctic Peninsula - Coastal water metaG029-DNA (SPAdes) (version 2) | ecosystem: Environmental > Aquatic > Marine > Coastal ... | reverse complement strand
ACTATTAGAAATACTTTAAAAATGTTACCTAACGATTCAAAAGAAATATTAGGTGAAAATGTATGTAATGATATTTACAATAATTTCCAGTGGTTTTTTAATTATTTTAATTATAATAAATGATATATTGGTTTACAGGTCAGCCAGGTGCAGGTAAAACTGTTTTAGCAAATAAACTAAGCTATTTTATGGCGGAGTATACTCATCAATTAGCCTTTCCAATAGATGGAGACCAAATGAGAGATTTATTTGTTAATAAAGATTATTCTATTAAAGGTAGAGTAGCTAATATAGATGCTGCTCAAAAAATATCTCATTACCTCCATAATGAAAACAAACTAGTAATTGTATCTTTAGTATCACCTTATTTAGACCAACGTGAAGAATTTAAACAATTAATAGGCACGGACATTATGGAATTTTACGTTCATACTAACAATATTAGAGGTAGGGAACAGTACCACGTGAAAGGATACCAACCACCCTTAAATAACTTTATTGACGTTGATACTACAATTGACACACCCGAAGAATCATTACAAAAAATTATAATTAAAATTCAAAAATGAAAGATCAATATTCACTATTTGTAGGAAGGTGGCAACCTTTAACTGATGGACATAAATGGCTTTTTAATCAACGTTTAAAGGAAGGTAAAAAAGTATGTATCGCTGTTCGTGATGTAGCACCAAGTGAAAATCAACCTTGGACTGCAGATGAAGTAATTCAAAATATAAAAGAAGAAATGTATTTTGAAGTAACCGAAGATAAAGTCATTATAATTAAAATTCCCGATATTGAATCCATTAATTATGGTAGGGGTGTTGGTTATGATGTTATAGAACACGTCCCACCTGAAAATATAAAACAAATATCAGCAACTAAAGTAAGAAAAAAAATGCGAGAGGATGGTAAGTTATAAAAGACACATAGCAAAAACAATATCTTGGAGGATTATAGGTACTATAGATACTATAATCCTTTCTGGAGTTATTACAGGTAGCTTAACTTTAGGTTTAGCAATAGGGGGAGTAGAAATTATAACTAAAATGGTACTCTATTTTTTACATGAAAGAGCTTGGTATAGATTTAGCAAGTTTGGTGTAGATAAAAAATAAAATACATATTTATTTAGGTACATCTCCGGATTACTTTAATATTTATAACAAAATATACTCATAATATATGGCACTCCTCCAGTCCACCACCATATCAGGTTCCATCGCAAGTACTGGTTCCTTATCAATTACAGGATCAACAATGATCTTCCCAATCATTGAATCTTCTTTAACTAGTTCCTTTAGTGGATCTGGTAAAATGTGGGTCAATGGTGATAACCAAAGTTTACAATATTCAGTTCAAACATCTTTAGGTACAATCCAATCTCCAGCTTCCTTTATGGGTGCTTGGAGTGCGGGTGGCGCTTTAATTATTGCAAGGCATGCTTTTGGAGGTGCAGGAACCCAAGGTGCTGCTTTAGCATTTGGGGGTAGAAACACCGCAAACTCGTGTACATCTGCTACAGAAGAATATAATGGTGCGTCTTGGGCAACAGGAGGTGCTTTAAATCAACAGAGAGCTTGGTTGAATGGTGCTGGAACACAAAATGCTGGATTAGCAATTGCCGGTTATGTTGGTAATGCTGTATCTTGTGTTGAAGAATATGATGGTTCATCTTGGTCAAATGGTGTTAATGTAACTACAGCTAGATTTGATGCTGGGGGAGCTGGTTCTCAAACCGCAGCTTTACTTTTTGGAGGTGATACTCCATCCGAAACAGCTGCTACAGAAGAATTTAATGGTGTAACTTGGTTTAATGGTGGAAATATGAATAACACCAGAACCTATGGTTTTGGAACTGGTACTCAAAATAGTGCAATAGTACAAAGGGGAGCAAGTGGAGCTGGAGCATCTAAAGTTGAGGTTTATAATGGTTCTACTTGGTCTGAAACTAACATTTCTAATAATGCTATATATCAACGTGTTACTAATGGGACTACTAATGCGGCAGTGTTTTCTGGAGGAAACCCTGGTTTTGTAAGCGGTGTAGAAGAATATAATGGGATAACATTTGTTGAAGGTTGCAACTTACTTACAGGAATGGCACAAGGTAACATGAGTTGTATAGGTACACAAGATGCATCAATTGTAGCTGGAGGATATACCCCTTCACAAATATCTTGCACACAAGAATATAATAAAAACAATATATCACCATATACAACTTGTGTATGGACAACTGCTTCAGCATTGAATATTTCAAGGTGGTATGTAGGAGGAGCAGGAACACAAACTGCAGCATTAGCTTTTGGTGGAGGGAACCCCACCGCATCAACATGTACCGAAGAATATAATGGTACATCTTGGAATGTTGGAGGTGCCTTAGCTATTGCAAGATATCAAGCAGTAGGAACAGGAACACAAGATGCAGCATTAACTGCGGGAGGAACTGGTGGAAATGTAAATACAGAAGAATATAACGGTACATCTTGGTCACCAGGAGGTAACCTACAAACTGGAAGACAAGAAGCAGCAGCAACAGGAGTTCAAAATGCAGCATTAATGTTTGGGGGATTTGTAAATGGAGTATTAAGTGTTAATGAAGAATATAACGGTACAGCTTGGACTAGTGAAAATAATTTAAGTACTGCAAGATTTGGTCTAGGAGGAGCAGGAACACAAAATGCAGCATTAGCTTTTGGTGGAGGAACTACCCCAGTTTCATCTGAAACGGAAGAATACAATGGTTCAACTTGGGCTACTGGAGGTGCTTTAACTATTGCAAGACTACGTGTAGGAGGAACAGGAACACAAGATGCAGCAATAGCATTTGGTGGTCTTACTCCTGGGTTAGTTTCATGTGCAGAAATATACAATGGTACAACTTGGGCAGCATCAAGTCCTATGAATATACCTGTATCTCAAATGGGAAGAGGAGTAACAAATCAAAATGATGCTATAAGTTTTGGAGGTGGAACACCTGCTGTAACAAGTGGCATAGAATTATTTTCAACATTTTGCTCATCAACAGGATTTTGTTCAAGTTTACCAGTATGGAGTGGAGCAGCTTATATGTTAGCTCATTCGGGTTATTCAGCTGCTTTTGGAACACAAAATGCAGCAGCAGTTACTACAGGAAAAAATGCTAGTGGTGCTACAACTTTTGGAACTGAAGAATATAATGGTACATCTTGGTCACCAGGTGGTACTAATGTAAATCAAACAGGTGAAGGAACTGGTCGTTTCGCTGCAGGAACATTAAATGCTGGTTTATTAATGGGTGGTTGGCCTACTCAAACTTGGACTGAGGAATATGATGGTGCAACTTGGACATCAGCAAATGCAATGAGCCAAACTAGACATTCGGGTGGTGGTAATGGAACACAAACAGCAGCGCTAGTAGCAGGTGGTAGTACAGTTCCAGGTCGAACTGCTGCAACTGAAGAATATGATGGTACAAACTGGTCAAATGGTGGTTCATTAAGTATAGCTAGATATCTAAATTTATCTACGGGAACACAAAATGATGCTGTAACAGCAGGTGGATTTAATAGTGCTTATTGTACTAGTACTGAAGAATATAATGGTACAACTTGGGCAACAGGTGATAATCTTCCTGAGGCATCTGGTGATACTACAGGAGCTATGTTTGGTGTAGGATCATACGATGCAACATATGTGGCTGGTAATGGTCCAAGAAAGACTACAAATATACAATACAATGGTTCAGCTTGGTCATTTAGACCTCCAGCTCCTTTAGCAGTTAATGCAGCTGGAAGGGTAGGTACATCAAATGCTGGATTACTAACAGGAGGAAGAACTAATAGTGGATATATATCGAGTGCATTTAAATATAATAATGATATAAATACTTGTGTATCCTTATTTACATGGTCAGTTGGAGGTTCATTAGCTACAGCTGTATATGATAATATGGGAACTGGTACTAAAGATGCAGCTATTAGTGTAGGTGGTTTCACTCCTAGTGTACCAACAACAAAAAGGTGTACACAAGAATATAACGGTTCTACTTGGGCAGTAGGTGGTACTACTCCTGGAGATGTAGGTAGTGGAGCAGCAGCTGGTGTTTTATCCGCCGCTTTAGTATTTGGGGGTAATCCTGGTGGAAATTCAACAATAGAATATGATGGTTCAACTTGGGCAACTGGTGGTAATTTGATTCAAGGTAGAGGATATCTATTTGGAGGTGCAGGTACACAAAATGCAGCTAAAGCGTTTGGTGGATTATTAGGTCCAAACAGATTAGCTTCTACAGAAAATTATGATGGATCTTCATGGTCTGCTACAACTTGTATGAGTACAGCTAGAGCTGCATTAGGTGCAACCCAAAAGGGAACCCAAAATTCAGTTTTAGCATTTGGTGGTTATACGCAGCCTAGTTGTGCAGCTTCTGATTGTGTAGAAGCATGGAACGGTACAGCTTGGTCTACTCAAACTGCTATTCCTAATGGAATGGGTTTTGGAAATGGTCAAGGAAGTAGTGATATAGATGCTATACGTGTAGGGGGATATGTTGCTCCCGCCTCTAATAGTTACATATCAAGTTGTGTCCAACAATTTGATGGTGCATCTTGGTCTAATGTTTCTTCAGTTCTAGTTCCAATGCATTATAATTCTGGAGCAGGTAGTAGTAGTACTAGTGTTTTATCATTTGGTAAACGTACTCCTATAGGTGCAGGAACTTTTGAAGGAACTACTACTACTGAACAACGTGGTGCAGGTAAAAATAAATGGATAGGAAAAGTAAATTTCGTAACAGAATAAAAATATATAAATGGCTCAATTATTAAAAACCGAAATAACAGGATCACTAACAGATACAGGATCACTTATAATATCAGGTTCTCAACCTGTACAATTACCTGCATTAACTAGTGGTAGTGGCGATGTTAATCCTGAATTAATAACAAATCAATTTTGGTTTGATCAGGGGGATAATACTATAAAATATTCTACAATTGGTTCTTATGGAGTTGGAGTATGGAGTGTTGGAGGACGTTTAAATGAGGGTAGGGGTGGAATTGGTAGTTTTGGAGCACAAAATGCAGCACTCGCGGCTGGTGGTTATACTCCATCAAATGTAGCTTGTGTAGAAGAATACAATGGTTCATCTTGGTCAGTAGGAACTGTTTTAAGTAACGCAAGACATGGTTTAAGAGGAGCAGGTTCACAAAATGCTGGTGTAGCATTTTTTGGTAGAACTCCCTCAGCTGTATCATGTACTGAAGAATATGATGGCACATCTTGGGCGAATGGAGGAGCTGGAATCCAAGCTAGAGCTTTTTTAGGAGGAGCAGGAGTACAAAATGCTGCAATTGCTGTTGGTGGTTCAACTCCAACAGTAGTAAATTGTACCGAAGAATATAATGGTACATCCTGGTCAGCAGGTAATGGTTTAATTACAGCAGGATCAAATAATACATCAGATGGTACTCAAAATGCTACTGTTGCTACTTTAGGTAGTGCACCTGGCTATAGTAATAAAACAGAATTATATGATGGCGCAGCTTGGTCAGTAGGTGGTGTTACTATTAATTCAGCTAGACAACAAGGTAATTCTACTGGAGGATGTCAAAATGCTACTATAATTTTTGGAGGAGATTTAGCTGGAACTCCTTCTACAATCACAGAAGAATTTGATGGTACATCTTGGTCAGCGGCCAATTCTATGATTACAGCTAGGGATCAGTTAGGTTCTGGTGGTAGTTTCTTTGCTGGTTTAGCAATAGGTGGAACTGTACCTGGAGGTGTTGAAGCTTTAACTGAAGAATTTACACGTCCATTTCTACAACCATTCTCATGTAATTTACCTGATTCAGTAGGTGTTTGGTCAGCAGGTGGTGCTTTAATTACAGGAAAATCTGGAATGGCTGGGGCAGGAACACAAACAGCAGGATTAGGATTTGGAGGATATACAGCATCTGCTACACCTACGGCGCAAACAGAAGAATATAACGGAACAGCTTGGTCAGCAGGTGGCGCTTTAATTCTTGCAAGAAATTGGCTAGGAGGAGCAGGAACACAAACAGCAGGATTAGGATTTGGAGGATCAACAGCAAGTTCAAATTGTATTGCATCTGCAACAGAAGAATATAACGGTACAGCTTGGACAAATGGTGGTAATATGAATACAGCCAGACGATTAATGTCAACAGCAGGATCTCAAAATGCCGCTGCAAGTTTTGGAGGTTATGTAAGTGGAACTAATACAGCTGCTACAGAAGAATATAATGGTTCATCTTGGCAAAATGGTGGTAATATGAGTATAGCTAGACGTGCTGGTCAAGGAGGAGGAACACAAAATGCAGCAGTAGGGTTTGGAGGGTATTCAAACTCTAACCAAGCAGCTACAGAAGAATATAACGGAACATCTTGGGCAACAGGTGGTGCTATGATTACAGCGAGAGTTGAATTAGCAGGAGCAGGAGCATCACAAGACGCTTCATATGCTGCAGGAGGTTATCCTGGAGGAAATAACTTAACAGAACATTACAACGGAATATCATGGAGTGCTCAAAATACTATGATTCAAGCAAGATATAGTGTTGCGGGAACAGGAACTACACAAGCATCACTTGTTTTTGGAGGATCTGACAACTATCTTAATTTCACTGAAGAATTTACTATTGTAGAAGGTGCATGCATTTGTACAAACACTTATAGATGTAATTTACCAACTGTAAGTGTCTGGAACACAGGTGGTAATTTATCTACTGCATTTTATGGAGGGGTACAAGTTGGAACACCAACAGCAGCATTAGCAATGGGTGGTTACAACCAAGCACCAATTGGATTTTTAAATTGTACTCAAAATTATAATGGTACATCTTGGGGACAAACTGGAGCCCTTATTAATAATAGAGCATGGGCTGGTGCATCAGGAACACAAAATGCAGCAGTACTTTTCGGAGGTACTAGATACCCAAACCAATGTAACGCAACAGAAGAATTTAATGGTTCAGCTTGGTCAGCAGGTAATGTATCCCCAGCACCTGCATCTTTTGCAGGAAGTTCAGCTACTGGAACTCAAAATGCAGCACTACAATTTGGGGGGAACAATCCTACCACTACGAGTTGTACAATAGCATATGACGGTACAAACTGGTCAGCACGTAATAATATGATTACTGGAAACATGGGACACGGTACAGGAACACAAAATTCAGCTATAAAAATAGGTAGGCGTGTAGTCAATACTTTTACTTCAATAACAGAAGAATATGACGGTTCAACATGGAGCACAGCAGATCCAGCAACTATAAACCAAGGACCAGGAAATCAGGCAGGAGTAGCAGATGCTGCATTATATTTTGGAGGTGCAATTGGAAATCCTGGGCAATACCTTGCTAGTACACAGTTTTATAATGGAGTATCATGGGCTACAAAAGCTAGTTTAAGTGTAGGTAGGTATAATGGTGGGGGTAGTAATAGATCAACTTCTGGTGAAAATGCTATGTTTGCAGGAGGAAATAGTGGTTTTCCAAACATATATCAAGGTTCTTTTTGTACTGAAAATTATACTGAAACAACTGGTGAAAGTGTTTTATTTAATAGAGACACTTGTGTAAGATGTATAACAGGAACATGTACTCAAATATCTTAAAATATTTATATAAAAATAATAAATGGCTAATTTAAAACAAACCTCAATAACCGGATCTAGTGGAACAACATCACTTTTAGTATCAGGATCATCAATTATAATGCCTAGCATGTCTGGTAGTGTTGATAGTGGTTCTGCTGCTCAAATGTATATTGATGTAAGCCCAACAGCTGGGTTAACAATGAAATTAACACAAGCCGGAAGTTTTGGTAGTCAAAATTCACCTTTTTCTTGTTTAGGAGCTTGGAGTGCTGGAGGTGCAATGATTTTTGCCAATGCAACTCAGGGAGGAGCAGGGGTACAAAATGCAGCTTTATCTATGGGAGGGTATCCTAACCAAGGAAAAACAGAAGAATATAATGGTTCATCTTGGACATCTGTAGCTAATATGATTACCAATAGAGCTTTATATACAGGAACAGGAACTTCACAAGATGCAGGATTAGCCTTTGGTGGGTACACAGGTGGAAACCCCGCACGTGCTGAAACTGAAGAATTTAATGGTACAAGTTGGTCAAATGGTGGTAATTTAATAACAGGAAGACGAAAATTAAGTGCAGCCGGTAGTCAAAATGCTGCATTAGGATTTGGTGGTTTTAATAGTTTTACAGCTGCTACAGAAGAATATAATGGTTCATCTTGGGCATCAGGTGGTAATTTAATTACTGGCAGGGATGGTATGGGAGGAACAGGAACAGCAACTGCTGCTTTAGCTACTGGAGGTAGAAATCCAACACTAAGAGCTTTTACAGAAGAATATAATGGTACTTCTTGGTCAGCTGGAGGTTCATTAATAGAAGCAGTAGAGGATGCAGCAACAACAGGAAATCAAGATTCAGCAGTAATGTTTGGAGGAGAAACTCCAACTATGAGCCCCGCTATAGCTACTTCAGATTCATATGAATTAACTGGGGATGCTTGGGCTGTTGGAAATAAACTAATTCAATCAAGAATCCAACTGGCAGCAGTAGGATCAACAAGAGCAGGGTTAGCAATAGGGGGTAATTTAGGTAATGGTCAAGCATCCACAACATGCACAGAAGAATATACAAAATCATTTTTCCCTCCCTTCACATATGATACTGTAGCAAGCACTGATTCTTGGAGTGGTGGTAGTCCTTTAATAACAACAAGATCCAACCCAGGAGCTGCAGGAACATCAACTTCTGCTTTAGCATTTGGTGGAAGGATAACAAATTCTGCTGATACACCTTCAACAGAAGAATATAATGGTATATCTTGGTCAGGAGGTGGTAATTTGATTGTATCTAGAACTGATTTTAATAGTGGGATAGGAACCCAAAATGCTGCTTTAGCTGTTGCGGGGTATGATATAGGTCCTAATAATTATTCAAATGGTACTGAAGAATATAATGGTACAGCTTGGACAGCTAAAAATCCTTTAATATCAGCAAGATATGATGCGGGGATGGATGGAACATCAAATGCTGGTATTATAGCAGGTGGTGGAAATAATTCAGGTGCTTTTTCTTCATGTACCGAAACATATAATGGTACAGCTTGGACAGCAGTTAATAGCCTTAGCACACCAAATAGAGGTGTATCATATGGTGGAACTACTAATTCCGGTTTAATAGTAGGTGGTTATAATAATGGTTATAATGCATGTACAGAAGAATGGAATGGAAGTACTTGGGCAACTAGTACGGCGTTTCCACGTATCTCTTATCAAGGAAATGTTACGGCAGATAGTGGTGATAATGCATTTGGTTTTGGAGGATATTCACCTAGTTCTCCTTCAGCTAATAACGATGGGTATAAATGGAATGGAGTATCATGGGCAAACTACCCTCTTATGCCAATAGGATTATGGGGAGCTGGTAAAGGTGGTAATGCATCTAATGCATTTGCAGTAGGTGGTCAAACCCCAACTTTTTTAAATAACCTCCAGATTTTCACTTCAGTAACTCCTACTTGTTCTACAATACCATTTTGTTCAACATCATGGAGTGGTGGATCTAATATGATAGTAGCAAGAGCCAATATGGCATCTGCTGGAACTCAAAATGCAGCTTTAGCAATAGGTGGTAGTACCTCATCTCCACAAACAACCTGTACAGAAGAATATAACGGTTCAACTTGGGCATCAGGTGGTGCTTTAATAAAAGCAAGAGATGTTGTTGCAGGATCAGGAACCCAAAATGCAGGATTAGTTTTTGGTGGGTTAGGCCCAGCAGTATTGACTTGTACAGAAGAATATGATGGTAGTAATTGGGCAGCAGGTGGAGCTCTAATTATTGCAAGACGTAGTTTAGGAGGAGCAGGAACTCAAAATGCATCAATAGCATTTGGGGGTTTTGAAAACACAAATTCAATTGCTACAGAGGAATATAATGGTTCATCTTGGACAGCTGGTAATTATATGAATACTGCAAGGAGAAACTTAACAGGAGATGGAACTCAAAATGCAACAATAGGATTTGGGGGTTATGGAAACTCAAATTCAAATTCTACTGAACAATATAATGGTACAACTTGGTCTTCGGCTTCAAATATGATTACGGGAAGATATAGTTTAGGAGCAGCTGGAACCCAAATTGATGCAATAGCATTTGGTGGTGCTTCTAATCCTGCACTAAGAAATCAGACAGAAAAATTTAATGGGATTGCTTGGTCAGAAGATAAAACTTTAAGCACTGCAAGAGGTGGTTTAGGAGGAGCAGGAACTACAAATGCAGCATTAGCTTTTGGTGGTTATAATCCCAGTTTACAGGCTTTTACAGAAGAATTTACATGTGCTAATTTTCAAGTTGGTGCATGGAGTATGAACTCTAGAATGGGTACACAAAGGACTTCTTCAGGAACAATAGGTAGTAGTGCTAATTCTTTAGCAATAACAGGTGGTTTTGCTCCCTCTGTTTCATCCTTAACGGAAGTATATGATGGAAATACTTGGTCTACAGGTGGTAATTTAATTACTGCTAGAGCTGCTTTAAATGGAGGAGGTACTGTAAATGCAGGGTTTGTAGCTGCAGGTGGAACCCCTGCAAGAGTAACTTGTACAGAAGAATATAATGGTTCATCTTGGGCAGCAGGTGGTGCTGTAATTACAGCAAGAGCTATTTATAATGGTAGTGGCCAGAATGGAACACAAAATGCGGGTATAATTTATGGTGGAGATGGAAATGGTGTTAGTGGTTATGCCTTGACAGAGGAATATAATGGTTCAGCTTGGAGTGCAGGTGGTGCTTTAAGTTTAGGTAGATATGGAATAGGAGGATCAGGAACCCAAAATACTGCTTTAGCAATTGGTGGAGCTACTAGTGGGCAAAATATAAGATCAGAGGTTGAAGAATATAATGGTACTGCTTGGTCATCAACTGGTAATTTATCTAATGCACGATATGGTTCTGTAGCAACAGGTCTAGGTGGTAATGCTATGGCTAGTTCAGGCAAAAGCCCTGCTAACACAGCATGTACTGAAAGATATGATGGTATTGGTTGGACAAACAATGAAGCTTTATTATATTCAACTCAAAATGCTTCAGGTATAGGAACTTCAGATGCATCTAATATGACAGTTGCAGGGGGTAATGATACTCGTAGTGCTTCTTTTACAGCATTTATAAACCCAGTTAATGAAGGACTATACTGTTTTATAAAAACCTTATAATAAAACAAAAATACTTAATATTTATAATTAACATAAAACTAATTTAAAATGGCTTATTACACAGCAACAAACACAGGAAAAGGATTTATTACTCACGCAGATAATGAATTAGCACACGTAGCAGGATATCCTGGTGATGTGTGGGGAACAACTAATACATCATGGGCTACTAGAGTAGGTGCGGATTCAAAAACGAAATCTCAAGCACAAACTATAGTTGATGCTTCTATATCTGGATCATATTATATGGAAGGACCAGATAGTGGATCTCAGGTAGTAGTTACTCTTCCCTAAATAAAATTAGGTTACCACAAGGTAATTTATTATATTGAACCCAATAATTAATAACAAAGTTACATACATGTCAGAACAAAAACAGAATACAGATCTTAC
>Ga0209383_1002206_pt1 | contig 11663 bp, 11 predicted proteins | sample CoawatmetaG02DNA_FD_187510 | JGI IMG/M metagenome (GOLD analysis project Ga0209383, IMG submission 187510) | Marine microbial communities from the West Antarctic Peninsula - Coastal water metaG029-DNA (SPAdes) (version 2) | ecosystem: Environmental > Aquatic > Marine > Coastal ... | reverse complement strand
ACCTAAATAACTTTTAACGAGCCCAGAATAAGCAATTCCAATTTTTGAGTCTTGATCAATTATAGCCAAAAAAACCTCTAACGCATCTGAAAACTCTCCATCTTCTAACATTTTTTCTGCCATCTCTATCGCAGCGTCTAAGCCCTCCTCTTCTTTATTGTTTGGACCTAGCGAGATTACTTTTTTAACAAAATCTCTTATTTCAGCTGGGGTTTTTGCACCTTGAAAGCCGTCAACAGGTTGCCCATCAATAAAAGCAAAAACTGCTGGAATAGATTTAATATTCATTTGTTGAGCAATTGATGGATTTTGATCAATGTCAATTTTTACCATTTTTACAGTACTGGCATTCGCCTTAACTTCAGCTTCTAATGCTGGTCCTAAAGTTTTACACGGTCCGCACCAAGGGGCCCAAAAATCCACAATTACCGGTTGTTTTTTACTTTCTTCAACAACATCTTCCATAAATGTTGCCTCTGACCCATCAACAATTAAATTCTCGCCTTGTGGTTTTTGTATTAGGTCCATTATTTTTTCTCCATTTTCCTACCATTGAACTAAGCACTCAAGTAATAAGCTTCAAGCACAATACTTAAATTTAAATGCAATTATAATTAATTTATATTTCATCAAACACAGTAAATATTGGGGCATGATCTGAAGGCCTCTCCCATCCTCTCGCTTCCTGGAAAATGGAATTTTTAAATTCTAAGCCACTTAAGTCTGATGATACCCAAATGTGATCAAGTCTTCTTCCCTTGTTTGCTAGCTGCCAATCTTTCGCTCTATAAGACCACCATGAATAAAGTTTTCCATCTGGCATTGTTTTACGAAAAACATCAATCCAATTTCCAGATTTCATAACCTCTGATAATTTTTCAATCTCTTGTGGCGTGTGTGATACAATTTTGGATAATTTTTTATGGTCCCAAACATCATCCTCGTTGGGAGCAATATTCAAATCCCCCACTAATATTGCCTTTTTTGGCTTATTTAAATCAAACCAACTTTTCATAGCATCCAGAAATGCTAACTTTTGCGCAAACTTCACATTCTTTACGGTGTTTGGTTCGTCACCACCTGCTGGAACATAAAAATTATGAATAACAAAGCCATTCTTGAGATGGCCAGCTATATGCCTAGCATGCTTTAAATCCGCAAAATCAACTGAAAACTCAGAAATAATAGGTATTTTAGAAAAAATAGCAACCCCGTTATAACCCTTTTGACCCCGGGCAATCATATGTTCGTATCCAAGATCACTGAATCCTTGAGTTGGAATTTGTTCTATTGGAGACTTGCATTCCTGGAGGCAGATAACATCAGGGCAGTGGTCTTTTAATACTCTCAAAATTTGAGGTTCCCGCAATCTTATTGAGTTAACGTTCCAAGAACAAATCTTCATAAATACATCCATAAATTAAACAAAGTTGAATAAAAGTAATAAACTATCAATAAAACTCAAAGAGACATAATATAACCACCTTTTTCAGTGGTGATTAGCTTATCATTATCAAGTTTTTTCCGCAAATGATATAAATGCGTCTCCAAAGTATGGGTTGTAACACCATCGCTATATCCCCAAACTTTATTAAGTAAAATCTCTTTTGAAATCACCTTGTTTACCGAATTATAAAGAAATAATAAAATATCCGTTTCTTTTTCGGTTAATCGTATTTCCAAATTTGAACTATTCACTAAGAGTTTTTTAATTGGATGGAATTTAACCTTATCTAAATAAATTACTTTCAACGAGTAGCTTTTAAGAGTGTCAAAAACAACTTTTTCCAAAAAATCATAGTTAAATGGCTTATCAATAAAAATATAATCATTCTTCTCATCTAATTTTAATTTCACCGAATAGTCCAAATAGTCATTAAGTACCATTATAGCACAAGAAATTTTATTAGTTTTTATGTGGTTTCTAATATCTAGAAACTGGAGTTTTTTAATCTCATTATTATAAATAATTAAATCTGGTTGTTTCTGGTCTTCGTAATTCACCAAATCAGAAAAAATTTGAACATCTAAAAAATTAACTAACTCAAATTGTTCACATAATGCTCGATTTAAATTACTATCAGAGCTTACTAACACTACTTTTCCTGTCTCTCTAATCATCTTTCGCAACCATATAGTTTTATTGATAATATTTGTTTATTCATTACTTGTATTGAAAATATTTAATTATTCATACATTATTAATCAGAATACCTTCACTTTTGTTTAAATGGCACTATAGCTTAAACATGGATAATAATAGCTAGGAACAAATTTGTGTTTTCTCCCACCTCCATAGAATTATTAGATAGGGCAAGAAATGACCTCCGTATTGGCTTGCCTATTTGTATTATCGACAATGACCAAAATTGGTTAATTTTCGCCATAGAAACAATTTCCAAAGAACGGTTTTCTACCTTAAATGAAAAAGCGGAATTCAGTATAACAAAAAGACGTGCTAAAACTTTAAAAGTAACTGCTTATGATCAGAACATTGGTAGGTTTAAACTGGATAAAAGTAACGATTGGCGCTGGGTAAAAGCTATTGCTGATCCAGCTGATGATCTAAATTATCCAATGAAAGGTCCGTTCGTGCCAATAAGATTTGGGTCTCCAAATGCCCACCAAATTGGGCTTAAGCTTTGCAAACAGGCAAGGTTATTACCTGCGGTTTTGGCCCAAAAAATTGAAAAAGTAGATAAAAACTTAACCAGCATCACAGCAGAAAATGTGGCTATAGCAACCCAAAATAAAAATATCACTAGGATAGTAAGTGGTAATTTCCCAATAAAAGTATCAAAATCCACCAAATTGCACATCTTTCGACACGAAAACGGTACAGAGGAAAACTATGCAATAGAAGTCGGGACGCCCAACCGATCCCTTCCTGTTCTTTGCCGTATCCACTCCGCGTGCTTTACTGGAGATTTATTAGGGTCCTTGAAATGTGATTGTGGGGCACAGTTAAATGAAGCTTTAAAGCGGATGGGTAAAGAACAAAGTGGCGTCTTACTGTATTTGAACCAAGAAGGGAGGGGCATCGGACTAGCAAATAAAATGCGGGCATATGCGTTACAAAACCAGGGCTTTGACACAGTTGAGGCTAACCATAGGTTAGGGTTTGAAGATGAAGAAAGAGATTTTGAAATAGCCGCTAATATTTTAAAAAACTTGGGATTTAATTCTGTACGTCTTCTAACAAATAACCCAAATAAGATAAAGATGATGAACAACTCTGGAATTAAAGTAATTGAGAGAGTGTCATTAAATGTGGGTAAAACAGCTGAAAATGCTCATTACCTTGCGACTAAAGTGAAAAAAAGTGGGCATTATAGCTAATGAAGCAATTTTGTGATCTCCTAATAGGTAAATGGGGTGCTCAGATTAAGGGTTATCATTTTCCTTGTTCAGTAGGTCGATCTGGAATTGGTAGAAAGACGCATGAAGGAGATGGTATCACTCCAGAAGGAACGTGGCGTTTAATTTTTTTTATGGGTAGACGTGATAGACTTAACCTAAATGTAAATCACAAAATAAATATAAGAGATGTTTGGTCAGATGATCCACTAGACCCTAAATACAACCACTTGAGAAAACCTAACCATAGATTTAGTTATGAAAGGCTTTGGAGACCCGACCCCCTTTATGATTTAATTGGTGTAACTAATTTTAATTGGCCAATCGCAGTACCAGGAGTAGGTTCAGCCATTTTTTTACATGCTTGGAGAAAACCCCGACATCCAACTGAGGGCTGTATAGCATTTTCACTAAAAGACCTCAGAATTATTTTTAAATTGTGGGAACCAAGGTCAAAAATTATAATTAAGGCTTAGAAGTACGTTCACCAAAAATAGCTGAGCCAACGCGTACATGAGTTGCCCCAAACAAAATAGCAGTTTCAAAATCTGAACTCATTCCCATTGATAAGGACTTAATATCATTTCTTTCTTGCAGTTTTTTTAATAAAGAAAAATGTAGGGACGGTTCTTCATTTACTGGTGGAATACACATAAGTCCCTCAATTGGAAGGTCCATTGATCTACATTCTTTAACGAACAAATCAAGTTTATTAGAAAAAATTCCTGCTTTTTGAGGCTCTTCTCCAGTGTTGACTTGTATAAATAGTGATGGGCAAAACCCTTGTTCCTGAGCCAAACTTGCAAAAGATCTTGCTAATTTAACGCGATCCAATGTTTGAATAACATTAAAAAGCTCAAAAGCCTGTCGGGCTTTATTTGTTTGCAAAGGCCCAATTAAATGAAGCTCAATATTATCATAATCATTTCTAAAATTAGGCCATTTACTTAAAGCTTCTTGAACTCTATTTTCCCCGAAACAGCGGTGACCTTCTTTTAAGACCGCCTCTATTTTATCATTTGGTTGAACTTTTGAGACAGCAATTAACTGAACTGAACCTATATATTTTTTTGCTCTCTGTTCAGATTTTTTTATTGAATCTTTTACTTTCGATAACTGCATATTTTATAAAAATCTCTAAAATTAAATAGTTTATATTTATTATAATTTATTTTTGAAAAAATGGTGGTACAAAATAAAAAAGAGCGGGAAGATCCCGCTCTTTCTTTAACAAATAATTCTAATTAATTAGAATCCGAATGATACACCCGCACCAATTTTTGTGTCTCCACCAGAACTAGAAATACCAGCCTGCATTGCTGTACCGCCGCCTAGAGATTGGTTGTAAGTCACACCGTAGTTATTGCTCGCTGCTAGAGTTTTACCAGCGTAAATATATACACTACCGGCTCCCATAGCAGTACTCATATTTGCCATATATCCAGTTTTAGAATCATTTTGTACAATTCTAACACCAACAGACATATCACCCATTGATCCTGAATATCCTAGGAACACTGTGGCTTTTGCGTCTGCTGCTGCTGTAGATACTGCTGATGCGATTGCTGCAACTGCTGCTGTCGCACCGTCTGTAGTCGCTGTAACTGCTGTAACTGCTGCTACTGCTGCTACTGATGCTGTTGCTTTGCCAGCATTATAGCCAACACTTACGCTACCACTGCCCATTGGCATAGTCATTGCTGCCTCTGAACTGTTGTCATTACCGCCAGATATAGAAACACTTGCTCCACCTAGAGACATGTCTACACGTACGATATTAGGACCATTACCTGCTGAAGAACCAGAAGCCCAAGAACCGCCTGCTAGATCTCCACAGCCCCACATGACTGTTCCACAACCCCATACGCCGCCATTAGCAGATACCGCACCAGAAATATTACCCAGTTTCAATGCCATTGCGCCATTTGAAATACTAAGGTTTGGAGCTGAAAAAGCTTGGCTAGCTGAGAACTTGCTGCCTGATGCAGATGTTCGCAAACGCTGCCAACTGCTAAAAGTTAATCCGCCATCTGAAGTAGCTGACCCAGTAAATGTAAGTCTGTTACGTAGATATGTTACTGTACCAATTTTTGTTGCATCTGTTGCTGAAGTAGCTGCTGAGTCATTGCTTACACCGATACGGGCGTAACCACCTACAGAAACGTCTGCTGCTGCTGCGCCTGCAATTAGGGTCAGAGCAGATGTAGTAAGAAGAATTTTTTTCATTTTTTTTCCTCGATTGAGTTAATTAATTCGCCTCAATTCAGGTAATCTAAATTGAGTTGGGATAATAAATCTACTTTTATTGTATCTGGGTCAAGTAAGTCTCAGGTTTTATATGAATGAAATAATGAGGTGGTGCTAAGAAGTCACACTCATAAAATAGGTCAAATCTGACCCTTTAGGCACTAAGGGCTTGAAGCACTTGTATCTTGACGTCTATACAGTGATATAAAAATAGTTGGAGCTTATATTGAATATAATTAAAAAACTAAGCCTTTGTGCTATTATTCTCTGCATAAGTAGCTGTGGTGTAGGAAATTTACTAACCAACGCTCCAGTAACTCAAAAAAATAAGGTTCTCAGTGTTAATATCAATCCTGAAGATGTGGATTTAAATCCTGAGAAACCAAGTGTGTTTGACCTTTTTAAAGATACTGATGATGAGACCGTACTGAAAGTAAACAGGTATATTTGGAAGGCATCTTTTGAAGTTTTAAGTTTCTTACCCATTGAGGGCGCTGACCCATTCTCAGGTGTTATCACAACTGGCTGGGGCATGCCACCTGGATCAAAAACTTTATACCGTGCAACAGTGTTTATTCAGGATCCTTCATTAGATGCTAGATCTTTAAAAGTTAATTTATTTAGAAAAACTGGGACCGTTGATGTAAAAACGATAAGAGTAATTGAAAATGCTATTCTAAGTAGGGCTAGGCAACTTCGTATTAATGACGATAAGTTGTGATTAAGTATTAATAGCTTACTTATATAACTCAGTCTCAAAGACCATCAATAAAGGATTAATGATGTCTCGATATAATTCGAAAGTATCAGAACCCAAATGGCAAAAAAAGTGGGAAGATTTACAAATATTTTGTGCAAAACGTGATGAAAGTAAAGACAAGTATTACGTCTTGGAAATGTTTCCCTATCCTTCTGGTAGAATTCACATGGGTCATGTTAGAAACTATACAATGGGAGATGTTGTAGCTCGTTATAAATCTGCACAAGGGTACAATGTCTTACATCCAATGGGTTGGGATGCTTTTGGTTTGCCCGCAGAAAATGCTGCAATGGAAAAAGGGATTCATCCAGGCGACTGGACATATCAGAATATTGCCGACATGCGTGCTCAAATGCTACCTTTGGGTCTTTCCATTGATTGGTCTCGAGAATTCGCAACGTGTGATCCTGAGTACTACGGCCACCAACAGGCAATGTTTATAGATATGATGGCAAAAGGTTTGGCCTATCGCAAAAATGCCCTAGTTAATTGGGATCCTGTAGACATGACAGTATTGGCAAATGAACAGGTTGAAAACGGTCGAGGCTGGAGGTCAGGCGCACTCGTCGAGCGAAAGGAATTAACGCAATGGTTTTTTAAAATTAGCGACTATTCTGAAGAATTATTAAATGCATTAAATAATCTGGATAATTGGCCTGAAAAAGTAAAAACAATGCAAGCTAACTGGATTGGAAAATCAGTTGGATTAGAAATTAAATTTCCAGTCACACAAAAGTTAAAAGGTTTTTCTGAAATAAAGGTCTTTACTACACGACCAGATACACTTTTAGGCGCAAGCTTTATAGGGATCTCGCCAGACCACCCACTATCAAAAGATCTAGAAAAGAATAATAAAGATGTTCTTTCTTTTAACTCTGAATGTAGGCATTTAGGAACATCACAACAGGATATGGATAAAGCTGAAAAAATTGGCTTTGATACAGGACTAACAGTTAGTCATCCTTTGGACCCAAAAAAATTACTCCCCATTTGGATAGCAAACTTTATTTTAATGGATTATGGAACTGGCGCTATTTTTGCTTGCCCTGCTCACGATCAACGGGATTTAGAATTTGCAATAAAATATAGTTTACCAATAATAGATACCTTCTTCTCCATAGAAAATAAAATGAAGGTACAAGAGAGTGCATTTGTTCCTCCAAAAACTGAAATAGTTGAGTGGGTTAACCATTTTACTGGAATCAAAAAAGCATCAGGTGAAGAAGCTATCAATTTAACTATAGAACTTGCTGAAAATACTGGGTGGGGAAAATCTATAACACAATACAGGTTACGTGATTGGGGAGCTAGTAGACAGCGCTACTGGGGCTGCCCAATCCCAGTTGTACATTGTGAAAAATGTGGTGCCGTACCAGAAAAGAAAGAAAATTTACCAATCAAGCTTCCAAAAGATATCACATTTGACAAACCTGGAAACCCGCTAGATAGGCACTTTATTTGGCGAAATTGCTCTTGTCCAAGTTGCGGAGGTAAAGCCAAAAGAGAAACAGATACTATGGATACGTTCATAGATTCTTCATGGTACTTTGCTCGCTTCACATCTCCAAGATCAAATACCCCTGTTGATAGTAAAGAAGCAAGTTACTGGATGAATGTAGATCAATATATCGGAGGTGTGGAGCACGCTATTTTGCATTTATTATACTCAAGGTTTTTTGCGCGTGCCATGAATTTAACTAATCATTTGCCAAAAAAAGCAATTGAACCATTTAATGCTCTCTTCACTCAGGGAATGGTTACACATGAAACTTACTCAATACCAGAGGCCTCCAGCACAAAGAGGAAAGTTTGGTATTCACCAGATGAGGTTCACAAAAAAAATAATAAAATTGTTGTAAAAGAAACTGGTAAAGAAGCATTTGTTGGTCCAACAATTAAAATGTCAAAATCTAAAAAAAATGTTATTGATCCTCAAGATATTATTGATCAATATGGAGCAGATACCGCTCGTTGGTTTGTTATGTCTGATAGCCCACCAGAGAGGGATGTCGAGTGGACAACGTCAGGCGTAGAGGCTTCTTGGAAGCATTTAAATAAAGTTTGGCGACTGATAGTCGATGCCAAAAATGACACCACAATTAAAAATAAGGAGGACTTAATTCTGGAAAGGTCAGTGCACCAGTCCATCAATGAAGTCACTAAAGGAATTGAGAATTTTTCTTTCAACAAATCTATAGCAAACCTATATGATCTAACAAATACGATAAGTAAGTCCAAAGCAGGTTCTGGGGCCAAAATAAGCGCTTTGAAAGTTTTATCAAAGCTAATGATGCCTTTTACTCCCCATATCGCAGAAGAAATGTGGGAAGCTCTTGGGGAACTAGAATTAATAAGCAAGTCACAATGGCCAAAAGCAAATAGGGCATTATTAGAAAGTGATGTTGTAACCATAGCTATTCAGGTGAATGGCAAAAGGAGATCTTTAATAACGCTTTCAAAGTCACTAGAAAAAAAAGAGGTTGAATCATTAGCTCTTGCAGATGAGAATATAAAAAAAATATTGAATGGAGCACTACCTAGAAAAGTAATTGTTGTTCCAGGGCGAATAGTAAATGTCGTTTTATAAAAAAACTATCTTCCTAATAACTACTGCTATTGTGGTATCATCCTGCAATCTAAAGCCAATTTATCAATCAAATTTAAAGGATCGACCACTAGAGAACAAAGTTTCTATCGAAAACATTGATACTGACATTGGTTTTTACTTGGCTCAAAATCTAAGGTTTGCTCTTAATGATTTTGGTAGTAAAAAAAGACTAAATCTTACCACTGAAATAGAGATTTCTGAAAATAAATATAGTTTTTCATCATCTAATAAAGAAACGAGAATGGATCTCATTGGACTGATTCACTGTAAAATCATAGATAATGATCATGAATATAAATTTACCGTTAAAGAAATGGTGTCTTACGATGTAAGTGACTCAATTGTTGCCAATAAAGCTTCAAAGAAAAATGCAAGAAAACGATTAGCCAGCTTATTATCACAGGCAGTTTTAACCGATCTTTATCATGCAAATTTTGATTGGATCAAATGAAACTTACTGGACAAAATGCAATAAAATATTGTATCGACCCCAACCCAGTGCCCGCTCTACTTTTACACGGTGAGCCTAGTTTAAAAATAAAAGATAAATACAAACATATTAAATCAAAGCTAGTCGGTAATGATGCAAATGATGAAATGCGCTTAACCGAAATTACAGCAGCCGAATTGCGAAAAAATAAATCATTAGCTACCGATGCCATTAAGGCCATTGGTTTTTTTCCTGGCCCACGCCTAGTCCTCATTGAAAACTGCTCAGATGGTTTAGCAGGTTTAATCGAAGAAATAATCTTTAATTATGAGCAAGGTGATGCATTTTTGATTGTTACAGCTGGTTTTTTACCATCAAGGTCTAAGTTACGAAAATTATTTGAAAATAACAATAATGCGATTTCTATTGGTGTTTACCAAGAGCCGCCAACGATGCAAGAAATAGACTCAATTATTAAAGCAGCTGGCATAAATGGTATTGAAATTAAAAAAGACTTGGCACGGCTGGGGTTAACAACAGAACTGAACGAATTTAAACAACTTTTGGAAAAAATTACTCTTTACAAAATGAATGATAGCTCTCCAATTTCATATGAAGACGTGTTAAAATGTACAAATACCTCGATGGAAACAGAGTTGGAAGAAATAATAGATACCATCTGCTCTGGAAATACAAGTTATCTCGGCACTTTGCTAAAAAAACTAACTGCTACAGGTCAAAATCCTACATCAATTTGCATTGGAGTAGTTAGACACTTCAGAAACCTACATATATTAGCAAGCCAGCCATCAAAAATGGAAATTTCGTTATTAAAAATAAGACCACCCATTTTTGGTGTTCGAAGAAATAAATTAATTTCAAATTCAAAAAAATGGGGAATTAAACGCCTTGAAAGAGCAATTCAAATTCTAATGGAAACAGACTTAAGACTTAGGTCATCAAAGCTTGATCCTAAAAGCGCTTTAATGGAAAGAGCATTAATAAAAATTTCCATGATGGTATCAAAATGAGGCATAAAAATGTATGAAGTAATTGGTGGTACAAAAAGTAGAGCGTTTCGAGTATACTGGATGTTAGAAGAAATTGGAGCCGATTATGTAGGCATTCCAATGAAGCCTCGATCAACAGAGTTAATAAAAATTAGTCCATCTGGAAAAGTTCCATTGCTCATTGATGATAGCACAATAATATCAGACAGCATGGCCATCTTAACTTACCTTGGTGATAAACATAAAAGTCTAACTTACGCTGCGGGAACCAAAGAACGAGCGGTGCAAGATAGTTTTACTTTTTCGATAAATGATGAAATTGATGGGATATTATGGATGGCAGCTAGACATTCGTTTATATTGCCTGAAGAAATGCGTATCCCAAATATTAATACTTCACTAGAATGGGAGTTTAACCAAAATTGTAAAAACCTAGCCAATAAAATCAATGGTCCATTTTTAATGGGTGATAAGATTACAATTCCAGATATTTTGTTAACCACTCTTTTGCGGTGGGCAAAAAATATAGGATTTAATCACGGCGAAAAAAAATTAGATGACTATTTAAAGGTTATGAAAAATCGTGATGCATTCAAAAATGTCAAACCATTATAGATTGTTAGAAGTATAACTTTTGCAAATCAAGACGCCCAACTTTCTGATTGCATTTCTTTCAGTCTTGATACTGTTCTTTCAAATTCAAAAGAACCTGTTCCCTTTTCATAAAGTTTTTCTGGATTTACATCAGCCGATGCAATCAAAATAACTTTATGCTCATAAAGAGTGTCTATTAAAGTTACAAAACGTTTTGCTTGATTATTTTTTTCTCTGCTCAGTTTTGGTATTTCTTCTATAATTAATACCCGAACTGATTTAGCGATAGCAAGAAAATCAGATGGTCCTAAAGGTTTTTCACACAAATCACTAAAATATGCTCGGCCAACACCATTACAAAAAGCTGGTATTATAACCTCTCTTGATTTTACCTTTAATTTTAGAGGAGCTGAGGTTCCATCTGTTAATTTACTCCACAGAGCATTTATTTCAGATTTATTTTTTGGGTTTATGGGTGTAAAAAACCGTCTTTTCTCACTTAAACTTAACTGGCGGTAATCAATATCACCTGAAAATTGAAATACATCCATGTTTTCCTTCAAAAAGGATATAAAGGGTAAAAATAAGTCTCGGTTCAAGCCATCTTTATACAAATCATCTGGAGGCCTGTTAGATGTGGAAACTATTGCTACACCA
>Ga0209383_1002204_pt1 | contig 11666 bp, 5 predicted proteins | sample CoawatmetaG02DNA_FD_187510 | JGI IMG/M metagenome (GOLD analysis project Ga0209383, IMG submission 187510) | Marine microbial communities from the West Antarctic Peninsula - Coastal water metaG029-DNA (SPAdes) (version 2) | ecosystem: Environmental > Aquatic > Marine > Coastal ... | reverse complement strand
CCGCCACCGCACCAGCCATCACACTAGCCATTCAGGAAATACTCACAGCAGTGGTAGCGGTAGCAGTGGTAGCGGTAGCAGTGGTAGCGGTAGCGGTGGTAGCGGTAGCGGTGGTACTCACAGCGGTAGCGGTGGTACTCACAGCGGCAGTGGTAGGGGGTCCGCTTTGGGGGGGGGGGCTCTCCGGTTGGGGTTGGCAGCTGGTGCTGCCGCGGTAACTGGCTTATTTGGAGAAGAAATAGCAGATGGAGCATATGAACTATTTTGTGATATGGCGATGGGTGGTGAAGAAAACTGTGACGAAATTTTTGATATTGTAAAGTGGGTCTTTTTCGCATTGATAATCATCTTATCCTTGTTTTTGATAGGGAAGATCACCGGTATGTTCGGGGAAAATAGTAAAATGCCGACCAAGGGGGGATTGGGCGAGGCGCTTCTGGCTTCTGGAAATGGGGGAAATGGGAGAAACATTAAAGCGCAGCCAATAGGGGCGTTTACCTATTTAATGATGTTTTTCTTTGTGGTCGCTTGCGTATTCTTCATCGTGAATCAGTTTGTTTCAGATGAAGGGGAAGCAATTGAAGATACTTATCCCCCAATTCCGACAGTGAGTAGTGCGCGTGATTCGTCTCAGATGTTTGCAACAAATATTATGAAATATGATTCGAACGCAGTTCATGGTAAATGTTGCAAAAATATAACAGATGATTCTTATGAAATATGTCCGGCTTCACATAACTGTGTATCAAATGTTTGTGTTATTAATCCACTCGCTGAACCAATACCATTAAATGATTTGGATGAGGAATTACAGGGATTAGATGAACAAACAGATTTTATTAATGATAACCTTAAAGAAGCAATGATTCAATTAATAGGTGATGCTGCTGATGATGCTGTTTATGACATTGGATTTAAACTTATAAAGGGCGTGGGTTCTTCTCTTATTTTACACGGCCCAACATCAATACTCTTTAAACATAATATAGGTCATTTAAATGGCGGTGGTTCACTATTTCATCCAAGAGGTAGGGCACATATTAATACCCCTAGAAGGGGTGTTAATATTAGGCGTTTAAAAGGTCTGTCTGGATTGATTTCACCATTTGATATTCTTGTTTCACTCCTTGACTTGTGGGACCCAGCTGGATTCGGTGATTATATAAGCAATGTAGCAGCTAAGAAAATGCGAGATGAATTGGACAAAAGTTATATATCAGACCTGAAACTACTCGGGGTAACGGGTCCATATGTTTTTCAACTTGACCATTTGAATAGCACACACCTTCACGTAGATTGGTTTCTATCAGATTGGACAACATTCGATTTCATATATTACGCATATAAAGAAGCTTATAATCGATACCTTTATACCAAAATAGCGGTTGGCAATAACTGCGCTCTTGAATTAGCAAAACAAGCAGAAGGAGTATCTGGAACACCGACAGAGGAACAATTAAATAAAATGATTTGTAGATTATCAGATGTTGATGGCAGTGAATCATTAAATAGTATTCTAAATGGTGATCCTGAAGAAAGAGACAACACGATATTTTATTTTACACATAAAAATATTCACACGTTATACATTGACCTACACAAAAAAGAACTAGATACATCTGGTACACCAAGCACACCAAGCACACAAGACATAGAAGTTAATCCTGATAATTTATCGATTCCAGGTGGTACACAGCAAGAAAGTATATCAGGGTGGACTTGGAAATGGCAAAATGAGACAGTGGATTCACTGAAACAACTTATCAAACGGGAATATTATATATTTGATATTCTAAATAAGGATGAGTCAGATTCTTCTCCAATACCCCCAGTAAACCCTGTTGCAACAAGCCAGCCACCTGAACCAATAATAATTAATGACAAAACAAGGCTTGATGCATATAAATTAATTAATTCAGATGTTGAAACAATCAATAATACTCAACCTCTCAAAGATTATATTCTCCGCAATTCCTTACCTACAGTTGGTTCAGAAATGGAGGAATCAACGACTTATTCAGAACTATCAGAACAAACTACATTAACAAATCTCTTTACCGCATTGAGTAATTACTGTGATGGAACTACAGATGATATAGCAGAAGAGGTGTTAGTGATTTTTAACCCAGTTGAAAAGGAACGTATCAGATATATACAAACAGTGAATCTAAGTGGTGAGTCGAAACACCTCATGTTATTAAAAGAAATTATCGCATTCTTTCAAAGCATTTATGAAATAAATTATGCTATTTCCTGCATTCAAAATTTTAATGGTCTATCAACCAACCATCGAAGCGGTATTTCACTCAGTGAATTCGGAGTTGAACAATATGTTACTAAAATAAATAATACAATTGAAGCCCACGAAAATGGTCTTATATATCCCGATGGACCACGGACATTCCCCGAAAGTTATGTATTTACTGAAGATAATATGGTAAATATAGCTGCTCCTATCTATTCAGACTATTATCGTGACTTAAATTCTACAGCAGAGTTGGATATTGACCCCGCGGCAGAGTTTAAATCATTTATGTCACAGGGAGCATTGGGTTATACAATGAATTTAGCCGAGTCTCAACTGGATAGTCAATATAAAATACCAGGTGAAATTTTAATGTATAAGGTACCCGCAATGAATGGTACAATAAAAACATATAAAAATGGAATTGAATATCAACCCACTTATAATGGTAAAATTCCCCAAATATATTTAAATAAAATTACAATGGATAAAACTTGTCGAAAAGGACTTCCAGGAATGTATGAAATGCAAGGTGGCGGAGATTCAAGACCCAATTTTATGAATTCCCCAACATTTCAAAGGGAACAAGGTCCACATATTGATAATATTCTATTGGATGAACAAAATAACACTGGACTATGTGTAAATATAGAAGAAGATTTCTGTCAAACTCGACTTGGTTCATATCAAGCAGTTGGTTCAGGGAAAATATCTACATCCGTATATAAAAATAGTTCGTGTTTGCCACCAGCAGACAATTTGTTATATACTGAATGTAATTTTGATGATAATGAAACCGAATGCTCTGGCGATTGTTCTTGGTTTTCTTCAGATTACCCAACTACATCATTATCACCCATAATGGTTGATAATTGCGATACAACTTATCGTGATGCTATCGCTGAATGGGGGGGTGTTGGTATAACTCTTTCTGGTACAGTGGGAAGAGTACTTGGAGAACTGGGTGTGACCACCGGAGCATCGACTGAAGAGATTGAAGATAACACAATTGATGCTCTCGAAATAACTTCACTGGTTTTAGGGGGGGGGTAAAGCGTTCACTATTAATAATTTTTTGTCTATATCATTTATAATGGGTCAAACTCCGAGTAAAGAAAAACAATTCGCTGATTTGTATTCTTCTTACATTCAACAGCAACAAAATATGATATATCAACAACAACAACAAATTAATGGACTTTATCAGATGAATTATGATTCTCAATATCAACAACAAAATCAACAACAACAGTATCAACAACAGAATCAACAACAACAGTATCAACAACAACAGAATCAACAACAACAGTATCAACAACAACAGAATCAACAACAACAGTATCAACACGTACAATTTCAGAATCAACCTCTACAACAGCCTTTATTGCCATCAGCAAAAATTAAATTGGACCCTTATAAGATATTAAATATTTCTAAAAATTATGATGAAAAGGTTCTTAAAAGAGCATATTTGAAAGCTGCAATGAAAACCCATCCCGATAGAGGTGGGACACCAGCATCATTTCAACAAGTTTCAATCGCATATACACTTCTTATGAATAAACTCAAGGAAAATGACAGTAATCATTCACATGAGGAATTACGGCAGATGAGCAAAGATTATCATTCACAACAAGATAATCAACCTCAGAAAAATGTAAAAATGACATCTGATTTTGATGTCGATGTATTTAATCAAATATACAATGAAAATAAATTACCCGGTGTTTATGATGATGGATATGGCGAATGGATGGAGAATGATAATTCATCAAATAATCCAAATAAGGATAAATTATTTCAGAATGGATTTAATAAAGATATGTTTAATTCTACATTTGAAAAATATAAAAAAGAACAAGTATCCAAAAAAGACCAATTAGTTAAATATACTGAACCAGTCGCTCAAATATCAATGTCAAATAAAGATTCATTAGTAACATTGGGTCAGGATAAAATAACGGATTTTGGTGGAGAAGCTGGAAACCTTTATTATACAGATTATAAACAAGCTTTCACTGATGGTTCAATGCTCATTGATACATCAAGTGTTAATATCGATGAAAGAATGCAATCGATTGGAACACTAAAGTCGGATAGAAAGAATATATCATATACAATGAATTCGGGTGAAAGATTACAGTTACAAAATCAGGAAAATGCCGCCAGACTTAGCGAAGAAAAACGACTACAACGCCTCGCAGTATATGATAAAAATCACGGAGAAGCATACGAAAAAATACATTCAATGTTATTAAGGTGATACCGTATTATTCGCATTATTCGTATTATCCGTATTATCCGTATTATCCGTATTATCTGTATTATCCGTATTATCTGTATTATTCGTATTATTCGTATTATCCATATTATCCATATTATCCGATTTTTTTGATTTTTTTGATTTCTTTATTTTTTTTGAATCTGCTTCCGTTTTTTTTTCATAAATATCATCAAGATAACCTCCTGATGCTATAAAATCACGTTGATTTTTTGTAGTACACATGCATCCTGTGCTTGTCGTGAATGTGGATGGACAACATAGGGGACTGGATATATTATTCGCAAACATAAACATCTTTTCAACGGAACCGTCTACTCCATCAACTGGTGGCCCCCTTAATGCGGATTGGTCTGATAATTTCATTTTGATGGGACCCTGACTAGATAAATATGTATATAATCCATCGTTCGGTACAAGAGATGTTTCATCTGGTGATTTCATCCAATATTCTTTATTACCCGTTTTTAAACATAGGCCATCATAGGGTCCCGTATTAAGGTTTGATGCCTTTATATCGCGACCCTTTTCTCCGCCGTTTGATTTCACTGTATTTCCACTAACAATGGCTGGTCTATCGCTTTCGACTTGATTATTGGTTTCACCTTGTTCGTCTTGTTCATTTCTTTCTTCTTCCCGTTCCATTATTTCATCCATCATTTCTTCTTCATTCATTACATCATCATCATCATCATCATCATCACCGCCATCATCGCCATCATTATTATCATTATTATCGCCATCATCATCGTCATCATTATCAATACCCTCTATATTTCCCATCAAGATATAGAGTGTTCCTATAATTATTACTATTTTCATTAAATCATCTCTGACTACATTTGTTACTAAATAACCTGCAATTAAAGTTATAATTATTTTTTTCATCGAACAATGTGGAAAGTAATCCATATATTTAGAATATATCATCTATAGTTATACTATAGAAAATATAATAATGAATATATTTTATTTCATAAGTATTATCACTGTCTTATTCATATTATGGGTCGAATATTCAGTTGGTTATATATTAATTAGACCGTCGGAAACTGGTAAATATACTATCAATTTTATTTCTTTATTTAGTTTTATGATTAATCCATTTCATAAATTAATATTGTGGGATTTGAATATGATAGATATAAATTATCCATTTATAATGATTTATTCATTAATTATTTATTATCTAATATTTATTCTCTAATATTTATTCTTTAATTTTTTATCTAATATTATATTATAAATGGCAACACCCGCACCACCTGCAAAATCTGCAACATCTGAAACAGAAGTAATTACAGGCCTATCGGAAACAGAGGCGTCTTCTGCGCAGAAGCTGGATGAGCCAGCGGGAGAGCTGGAGAGGGCAGCGGCGGCAGCGGCAGCGGCAGAGAAGGTCAAGGCGGATGAGCTGGCAGCGGCAGCGGCGGCGACAGCGGCGACAGCGGCGGAAGAGCAGGAGAAGGCAGCGGCGGAAGAGCTGGCAGCGGCAGAGAAGGTCAAGGCGGGTGAGGCGGCAGCTGCGGCAGGGGCGTCTCAGGGTGAGGCATCCCCGGCGTCCCCAACACGAGGTGTAATATCACCGGTGAACCTTTCTACTCTGTCACCGCTGCCGCCGCTGCCGCCGGTGACGACGGAGGACTTATCTGTCAAGGAGACAGGTTCGGAAGCGGAAAAAGCATTGAAGCTTATGGCTGCAGAAGTGGCCAGAATGATTGAGGCAGGGAACCAATATCAAGAAGCTCAAATGCAAGAACGCGCTGAAGCGGAAGAAGACGTGAAGACGTTGTCCGCCCGCCCCATGACCTCCGCGAAAATCGACGGCGCAGAAAAAATGTTAATGTTTTTATTATTGGAGTTGAAGGAGGAATTAGAAGAAGGGTCCCAACAAGAGTATGAAATCTTAATAAAAAACCATTTTTCTAAATATTCGCCGGGGATGAACGAGCTGACCGCCACCGGCAAGGTGGGCGATGCGCCGCAAAAAATTGCTGGGTGGTACAATAACTGTTACTTCTTTAATTTTGTATTTCAAAAATTCGATAGAGTATCGAAATTGGGGATACCCTTCCCTAAATTAGAAACAGAAAAACACAGAGCAATATTTGACGCGCTTGCAGATTTTGGGGGGTACGTATATAAATCCAAACAGGTCAAAGCATTCGTTAAATGTTGGACAGGGGTGACATTTGAGGCCATTTTTGCTGAAAAAAAACAGACGATGACGCCGTTTAATAAAAACGCAATTGATAAGATGATAAAAGCAAATCAACTGTCGAGTAAAGTGGTGGCCGAACTGAAAGATATAGGTCATAATAATTATTTAGATGACTGGTATGCGATAGTCTACAGTCATGTTCAATCGGTGAAACCCGGTAATATCATGCACCTTGGTAATTTATTTGCGAGTATTGTGCCTGGAGGGATGAAATCGACTGCCAAAGACTTTTTTACTGCTGTGCTGCTCTCGCCTTCGAAACTTGTTTTAAAAGGTTCGTTTACAGGGGTTATTGGGTTGTTGAGGGTTTTACTAGGGGATATTGGTCGTGCGATTGGTGATTCTGAATCTGAAAAATTCGCAGCTACTAAAAGTATGGTTATGCGGCTCATACAACAGGTGAAATATACTATTAAAGTACTTATTTCTGAAAAGAAAAAAGTTTTTGATATCCTAACATTGGTCAGTGAGGGTGATAAAAGGCTGTATGATATGGGTGCGAAGATTAAGGATAAGAAACAATATAATTCTAAGTATACCTGGTTCACGGGTCTGAGATCAAAATCTGAAGGAAGGGTAGCCGAATGCTATGAAGTTATGGGGGATGCAGAGGATGTAGGGAGTTCTGATTTGATAAAGGGCATGGCTGAGATATTTAATTACAAATTAACTGAAGAGGATAAGAAACATAAAGAAATGCGAATGGGAGAATTTTATTCTGAGCATAATATTCCCGCGAAAGATGAGATGAATTACGAACAGAAAATGATGGTCGAAAGAATTGACCGTCTCCTAACAACCTGGATTAATTACGCCAAGGCCCTTTACGACTTTGACGCATTGATAAACAAATTGATGAAAGAAACCTTGTTTATTCAGTCTGATTTAACAACAAAAATCAGAAAGGCAAACCAAACTCCAACCGAGACAGAAAAACAACAAGGAATGGAGACGGCGACGGATTCAGCCAACAACAGAATGAAAGTAGTATTAGAAAAATATAAGTCTGCCCTCAAAGGGTTGGGACAGGCGGCTACTGATGTGGGTGTTAAATTTAATTTTACTATGGCGGGGAAATTGGAAGCACGGGCTGCCAGCGTAGGGAGAAGTTTAAAGAGAGGCTTTTCAGAACGCATTGAAAACCGTAGACAGAAGAGCATCGAGGCTGCGCGCATCAAAAAGCAGAAAAAACTATCAGATGCACGGAGATCAGCAGACAGCTCGATAGCTTCCGCCGCCTTCGCTGCTGAAGACAGGATAGCGGCGCATGATAGAAAGGCGCGCGCGGATGCGGAGCGGCAGGCGGAAGCCGACAGGAAGGCCAGGGCCGAAAGTGGAGCTTTGTCAAAGCCACTGATGCCGGGTGGGGGGAATGAGCAACCGGGTGGTGGTCGAAAGAGGAGTTATACGAAGAAACGAAGACGTTCTAAGAAGAGAAGTTACAAGAGACGTTCTACGAAGAGACGTTCAAAGAAGAGAAGTTACAAGAAGAGAAGTTACAAGAGGGGAAGTTACAAGAAGAGACGTTCTACGAAGAGACGTTATACAAGGAGAAATTAATTAATATGATTCATTTAATATTTTATTGAGTGTTGCACTTGATATTTGAATAGAATGTTCTAATTCTAATTTTTTTATACACTGTGTTTTTTTTATTGTTTTATCGAGAATAGATGATTTATAACTCATAATTATATCTAATTGATTTTTGTTAAATTTCTTTTTTTTATTTTCATTTTTTTCATTATGATTATCAATAAATTCATAATTTAATTCGACACCATTGCTAGTTTTATGATAACCATATATTCTTAAATTTTCATTGTGAACTTTATGATGACAAGATTCACATAAAGGGACCAAATTATGTGTAATATTTTTGTGATGATGGTCTATTATATTATTTTCATCGGCGTACTGTTGTTCTTTAATATGATGAGTATGTTCTGATTGTTTAGAACATATCATACATTTATCCATTAAAATATCTGAATTGTAGTTTGACAGTTTATCATTAATAAGTGTAACTGTATCATTTGTTATCTCGATTTGTGCTGAGCGAGCCATAGATATAAATTCAGGCCCAAGGTCAAGTGATTTACATACTACTAATCCATATATTGCTGGCCCTGAACCTTTTTCTAATTTACGTTTATAAATCAGAATATCTTTTTCAGAGTCGTATTCTATTTCTAGATGATAAATCTTCAGTGATTTAATTTCTTTCACCAAACTCATATTCATTAACTGGTGTAAATGAGATGTAAATATAAATGAACATTTTAAATCGCTTAATACTTTCAGGCCCGCAGAAACAATCGATAAGGCTGATGTTGTTTCTGTCCCAGAACATAATTCATCCCCGAGAACCAATGAATTTTTATCTGCTCTCTTTAAAATACCTCTTAATTCTGTCATTTCGACAGCAAATGATGATTGTCTCTTGAAAATATTATCATTATTTAATATCCGTGTAAATATTTGTTTATAAGGTGAATACTTAAATTCAGAACAAGGTACAAAAAATCCAGCCTGCGCCATAATAACAGTAAGACCAATTGATTTCATTAATGTGGATTTACCACACGCATTTGTGCCAAAAAGTAATATTCCATCTTCGGATAAAGAAACATCATTTGGAACATATTCTATTTCTGTCTGTATTTTCTCTACAATTGGATGTCTTATATCTTTAGCTATAAATGAACTCTTTTCTTCATTAATTATTTCGGGTTTTGAATAAACATTATCAATTGAAACCTTTGCCATACAACTATTAAGGTCGATAAATCCAACAAAGGATACTAAATCGTTAAATAATGAATTATGTTTCTTGTAAAATTTAAGAATAGATTCTAGATAATATTTTTTGTTTAGTTTCTGTATTTTTAGTTGATTCAAGACAATGTTATTAGATAATTCATTCAGATATCCAAATTCAATATGCACATTTGAACCACGCTTAGTAAATTTAATATCTTTCAAATCCAATTTGATATTACCTATGGTGACAACTGTATCCTGTAAATTAAGAACGGATTTGTTGAAAGTCCTTGACCTTGCTTCAGTAACATATAAATGATATCCATATTTATCATTTATTTCATTTTTTACAGAACCTTTCTTTTTTGTATCAATATATTTACCCAATTTAGTAGAAATTAGATTTACCATATTTTTTGCTTCCAAGATACTATCCTGTAACTCATCAATTTCATTGTGAATACCTTTATTAAAAATTGATGTACTCATATTTATCATTGAATACTTTTCCAATTCGTCCAAATCGAAAAGTGATTTATATTCATTCGTAAATAAAACTAATTCTGAAATACATTCCTGATTATCAATATATATTTCAGGTAGATGAGATTCCAATGAATCAATAATCTTCTGTAAATAAAGATAAGAAGTATGAAGTGAATAGAATTCATATGGACTTAATAATGATAATCCCATTTTACGATGTAATTTTTCAATATCTAAAATCTTCTTAAGATTAGGTCTGAATATATCATATATATTATCTTTTTGAAAAGCATCAATAATATCATATCTTGAACGCAATTCATCTTTGTCTAATATAGGATATAATAGCCTCTGCTTGCAAAGACGACGACCAATCGCCGTCGAACACTGATTTAAAATAGATAATAATGAATTATATTTTTCTTGTTCGTGCTCTTTATTTGGAGTTAAGTAAAGTTGATAAATACAATTATGACTGAGAATAAGATGTTTATCATCACCCTTAAATATTGGCTTTGGCAAGCCAGTTAGATTTTCTAATTTATGCTCATGAATAAATTGAATCATATAAATATATGATAAAGTTATTTCAGGGTTCCTATCAAATCCCAGATACTCTATAGAACTTAATGAAGAGGGTTCATTACAAATTTGTTTAAAAAATTCATTCTGAAAAGATTGCTTTCGATACTGATTATCCTTGTATAGATTTACGTGAAGAGTCTTATCCGATAAAACAAAATGATTACAAATATCTTCCTTGGTTAAACATATTTCTTCCTCCGAATAGTGAAAAATAGTCTCCTTTGGAGAATAATAATGAATTAATCGGAATAGTTCATCCTTCCATATATTTTCATCATTTATTTTAGATTGAATGCGATGAACATAATTTTGACCCGTTGATATATCAATCGCAGATAATCCACAGACAAATATATTACCTTGACTCTGTGGAAAAATATCAATAAAAACTGAAATCAATGTATTCATATCCGAGTTATTATAATTCTCAATAACTGTTCCAGGACTGATAATATCAGTAATTTTACGTTCTGGATTAGGTGGTTCAGTAACTTGATTTACTAATACAATTGTATAATTATGGTTCAATAATATCTTCTGGAATTTAGGCAGAGCAAATGTATTCCATCCTGCCATTAAGAAATTATTATGAGATATTTCTGAAATATTCTTATTTCGTCGAGCCACTTGAATACCTAAAATATCAGCTATTTTGTAGATATCTGGTCCAACACATATATCTTCATTTACTACGGCATATATTTCATAAAAACCACCTACTTGCATTAAAACGACTGTCAATTCACCATATTTAGATGTATTTTCATTATGATAATTTAAATATTCTTTTAAGATATAACTGGCGTTATCCATTAATCCTTCTATCTTTTATCGTATCTTTTTTTTAAATACTTGATTAGTCGTAATTAAATTATACTGGGCCAATTTTCATAACTATTACGTAATAAATCATATTTATTCTTGAGATAATTATTTTCCCTTGAACTGTAACATTGTTCAACTAAACTATCAACACCATCGATTATCTGATGTTCTAATTCATTATCATTCCATTTGTTCCAGTTATTTACATACTCCAAATTCAAAGACATTTCGGGTATCGCAGAGCATACTAATTCCTGATT
>Ga0209383_1002199_pt1 | contig 11685 bp, 8 predicted proteins | sample CoawatmetaG02DNA_FD_187510 | JGI IMG/M metagenome (GOLD analysis project Ga0209383, IMG submission 187510) | Marine microbial communities from the West Antarctic Peninsula - Coastal water metaG029-DNA (SPAdes) (version 2) | ecosystem: Environmental > Aquatic > Marine > Coastal ... | reverse complement strand
ATGAAAACTTTGCAAAAAGGTTAGCTTCATATGCGGACTGTTATGTAAACGATGCGTTTGGGACCGCCCATAGGTCTCATGCTTCAACAGCAGTTATTGCAAAACATTTTCCAAATAAAAAATTTGCCGGACACCTTCTTTTAAAGGAAATAAACTCAATACAAAAAGTTATGGATAGTGGAGAAAAGCCTGTTTTAGGGATTTTGGGAGGGGCAAAAGTATCTTCTAAAATCACAATCATAAACAATATTTTAGATAAAGTTGACAACCTTATTATTGGGGGAGGAATGGCGTTTACCTTCATTAAAGCGCTTGGAGGAAACATTGGGAAATCCATATGTGAAAACGATAAAATGAACCTAGCTCTTTCAATTTTAGAAAAAGCAAAACAAAAAAAAGTGTCCATTTACCTTCCTGTGGATGTGGTTTGTGGAGATGACTTTTCAAACGAAGCCAACACAATAGAAAAAGAGATTAATAACATACCAAATGGATGGGAAGGGATGGATGTAGGTCCAAAGTCTAGAAAACTTTTCGATAAAGTAATAAACCAAAGCAAAACTATTTTATGGAATGGTCCTGTTGGAGTTTTTGAGTTAGAAAAATTTTCAGAAGGCACAATAGCAATAGGAAAATCTATTGCTAGAAGCACTAGAAACGGCGCGTTTTCACTTGTTGGGGGGGGGGACTCTGTATCTGCGGTAAAAAAGTTTAATTTTGAAGACAAAGTGAGTTATGTTTCAACAGGCGGGGGTGCAATGCTAGAAAGTCTAGAAGGAAAAACACTTCCAGGCATTAAAGCTCTAATGGATTAATTTAAAAAAATGAGGTTACTTAAGTCAATATTATTTTTTATAACTATTGTAGCATGCGACAACAGTCAAAACAGTTACAAGCCGATTTCAAGCGGCAATATTCACACGATTACTGTTGTAATGGAGAACATGCTTTGGAAGTCAAAAGTAGGAGATCATGTTAGAAAAGTTTTTGCCTCTGAGTTTTTGGGACTTCCTCAGCAAGAACCTTTGTTTTCCTTAAAACAGATTTCACCTGATATTTTTTCAGACTTTACAAGAAGCAGCAGGAATGTACTGATAGTTTTAAAAAGAAATAGAGACACACTAAGAATAAGCAAAAACAAATATGCAGCTCCTCAAGTTGTTGTAGAGATTTTGGGTAAAAACAATAAAGAAATTATTAGCCAAATAAACTTACACTCACTAAAAGCAATAAAAGCATTTAAGCAAGGTGAAATTAAAGAGAAACAAAGAAGAATAAAAAAATCAATATTAGAAACAAACGAGTTAAAGAGTCGTCACATAAACTTAACCTTGCCTTCAGCCTACAAAGTGTTTAAAAAAGAAGACCTAAACAAGCTTTGGTTTCAACGAGAAACAGAAAAAGGAAGTGTTAATGTGATGGTGTATTTTATTGAAAACAACAACGTAACTGAGGAGTTTAACGAATTTAAAATTATTAAACTAAGAGATTCTATTTCAAAAATATTTGTGCCTGGAAGAAATGAAAATTCTTATATGAAAACAGAAGAGGCCTATAAGCCCTACTTTTTTAAAACCACAATAAAAGGCTTAAAAACACTAGAAACAAGAGGAACGTGGGAGGTTGTAAACGATTATATGGCGGGACCCTTTTTAAACTACATTGTTCAAGACAAGAAAAACAACAGGCTTATAGTAATGGATGGGTTTGCTTTTTCACCCTCAATCCAGAAAAGACAATACATGATAGAGCTTGAAGCTATTTTCAGGTCATTAAAAGTTTACAAAAAAAACTAATAAAAATATTATTCTTTTTCTGACTCTTTTTCTGACTCGTCTTCTTTTACTCCTTTTTTAAACTCTTTTATTCCAGTACCTAATCCCTTCATTAGTTCCGGGATTTTTTTCCCTCCAAAGAACAAAAGAACACAAACAACAATTATAGCTATTTGACCAGGCCCAATTACTAAAAACAAATTAGATGAAATCATAATTTTAATGAATTTAAACAAAAGTAAAAAGAAATATACAAATACAGATAGATAATCAATAAAATAAAACAGTAAACATTATTATAAAGGGATCACTATATTTGTTTATTAATGGAGGAAAAAGAAAAAAAACCTTTAAAAGAAAGGTTATTAAGTAAATACAGGCTAGTTGTTCTTAACGAAGAAACTTATGAGGAAAGGATATCATACAAACTTAATAAACTTAATATTTTTTTACTTAGCGCCTTTATAGCACTCTTTATAATTATAACTACAATATGCCTAATTGCTTTTACATCAATTAAAGAATATATTCCTGGATATGATTCCACTGTTTTAAGGCAAACGGCGGTTCAAAACATCGAAACATTAGACTCTCTTGCCTTTATTATAGAAAAAAATCAAGAATTCATTAACTCTATTGGCTCCGTTATTTTAGGTGAAACAAGAGAAAACCAGCGTAATAACGAAGCGGGAGTTGCTCGGGTTGATATTTCAGAGTTGGATTTTAAAACAAACATAAATGACTCGATTCTTAGAAAAATTGTAGAAAAAGAAGATCGTTTCAACGCGCTTGAGACTGTGTCATCAAAAATAAAATTTGTATTGTTTAGTCCAATTTCAGGACGGGTTACATCTAGCTTTGATTTTGGAATAAAGCACTTTGGAACAGACGTTGCTGTTCCAACAAACACACCCGTTAAATCTGTGTCAGATGGAGTTGTAGTTTTTGCAGAGTGGACAATAGAAACAGGATATGTGATAATAGTGGAGCATTCTTTTAATCTTATTAGTATATATAAACACAATGCTTCGGGCCTAATAACCCAAGGGGAGCTTGTAAAGGCGGGGCAGGTTTTAGCTCTTTCAGGTAATACAGGCGAGCTAACAACAGGGCCTCATTTGCACTTTGAACTGTGGAATGAAGGAAACCCCATTAACCCAGAAGACTACATAAGTTTTGAGTAAACTTTGAAAACACTAAAAGAACATATTGCCAAAACCTTCGCCAAAGTGATTGTTTATAAAACTCGCAAGTGGTCTAAAAACCCTGTAGAAACACAAAAAGCTGTTTTTAAAAATTTGATTAAAAAAGGCGTAAATACTTTTTTTGGAAAAGATCATAATTTTAAAAACATTCTAACTCACCAGGATTTTATTGACAACGTTCCTGTCAGGGATTATGAAGGGTTAAAACCATACTTTGACAAGGTTATTAAAGGAGGAAAGAATGTCGTTTGGCCAGGAAAACCTTTATATTTTGCAAAAACATCTGGAACAACTTCAGGAGTTAAATATATTCCTATTACCAAAGATTCCATGCCAACGCATGTAAATGGATCCAGAGACGCAATGTTACATTATATTAACGAAACAGGTAAAACAGATTTTTTAAATAAAAAAGTTATTTTCCTTCAAGGTAGTCCTGTTTTAGAAAAAACTAACGGAATTAATACAGGAAGATTGTCAGGGATAGTAGCACACTTCACTCCTTTTTATTTAAAAAAAAATGTGATGCCTAGTTGGGAAACAAACTGTATAGAAGAATGGGAAAAAAAAGTTGAAGAAATTTCTAATGAAACAATTCCTGAGGACATGTCTATTATTGGAGGAATCCCCCCTTGGGTTCAAATGTATTTCGAAAAAGTGATAGAGCTTTCTGGAAAAAAAACAATCAAAGAAGTTTTTCCTCATTTTAACCTTTTTGTATATGGAGGGGTTAATTATGAACCTTACAGGCAGTCTATAAAAAACTTAATAGGAAAAGAAACAGACAGCATAGAGTACTACCCTGCATCTGAAGGTTTTTTTGCATATCAAAATTCTCAAAAAGAGGAAGGGCTGCTTTTACAGTTAAGTTCAGGAATATTTTACGAGTTTATAGAAATAGAGGAGATGACAAAAGAGAGCCCTAAAAGACTGACAATTAAAGACGTTAATATTGGAAAAAACTACGTGCTTATTATTTCGACCAGCGCGGGACTTTGGGGATATAACACAGGAGACACGGTTTCTTTCGTTTCTTTAAAGCCATGTAAAATTATAGTAACAGGAAGGTATAAACATTTTATTTCTGCTTTTGGAGAGCATGTTATCGCAAGTGAAGTAGAAAAGGCTTTAAAATATGCGACGGACAGAACGCAGCTGTCTGTAAAGGAGTTTACAGTTGCACCAATGATTAGCTCAAAAGCAGGCTTGTCTTTTCATGAGTGGTGGATAGAATTTGAGCCATTGCCAAACTTAAAAGACACTCATGAATTCGCAAAAAACCTGGAAGTAAAACTAAAAGAATTAAACATCTATTATAAAGACCTTGTTGTAGGAAATGTTTTAAAACCGTTGCAAGTTGTGATTGTAAAAAAAGGAGGGTTTAACGACTATATGAAAAAAGAAGGAAAATTAGGTGGACAGAACAAACTGCCAAGACTTTCAAATGACAGAAAAATAGTTTCTGAAATGAAAAATCTAGTTTGGCAAGGCTAAGTTTTTTTCGAAATAAGCTTTATTGAAGGACTTAGGGTATAATAAACTTGCCTTGAATCTTTAGGGTCAGATCCTTTTGTAATTAAAATTATATCAAAGCGACCAAAAAACTTTTTATTTAAAGAGCTGATCATGTTATTTTTTCTTTTTATCGAAGCGTCTAAAGAAATCGAGTCATTTTTAAAATGATTTAAAATTAAAGTGTTTTCAACAAGATCACTTCTAGAGTTTGTCAATAGTTTTAAAAAATATGTTTCATTTTTAGTTATAGGAATAGACTTTTCTTCTGTATAAATAGAGTCAGAAGACAGGTAAAATGCTTTATGGCTTGTTTTGAAGTAAACAAAAACAGTTAAAAGTAAAATTAAAAGAATAGACCCCGCAACAATTAGATAGATATTAAAAACAACAACGTCGTTATAAAGAAGTTCTTTTTTTGAGGGGGATGAAAGCAACTCAGAAAGAGTTTTTACTACCATACTAAAGCCTGAATTCTCAGCATTTAGAGTATTATAAATTAAATTATCACCTACAATAATAGAATTCTCTGTAAATTGATTTAGTTGCTCTGTTTTATAAATTTCAACTAAGTTTTTATTAGGAGTTATTAGCTGAAATTCAAAAGATTTGGGAAATGTTACTATTAGAGATTCCGAGAAAGACAACTTAATATATGAGTAGGCTTTTTCTATTTCATTATCAAAAATAGAATTTATAACCCCTTTTTTAGACCAACGAAAATCATCAAGGTTAAGTTCGTACATGTTAGAATTATAAATTGAAGAAGTCGCCGAAGTTTCATAAAAATTAAAAACATAAAGCACATTATCTTTTTGTAAATAAGACCCTTGGTTTATGCCTTTTTTAGGGGTTTGCCCAGAAACTGAAACTAAATCCCAGCTTCCGCTTTGAAAATTAAATTTTGTCAAATAACTATTAGACTCCCAATATCCGTAGCCACCCAATAGGTAAAGATTTTTATTGTACATGAAAAATTTTCCAGAAAGCTGATTTCTATGCGCAAAACTTTCATCAATTCGTTCTATTACATTATTTTTAAAGCGATACAAAATACCACCACCTGGATATATAAAATAAACAATATCTCCGTTAGAAACAGCATCAACACCTGATAAATCTAAAGACTCTAAAGATCTTGGAATTGGCTTATCGTAACCTTTATAATCCTCAGTTAGCTTGCCTTTATCATTAAAGCTAAAGACACTAACACCTTTTTTAGAAAACGAGTAAAAAGAAATGCTATCTTTCTTTACTAACAAAGGCAACTCAGTCACTAACTCTTGAGAAAATGATAAAAAGCAAAAAAGCAAAACTAGAAATCTAAAAAACAAAATCATTTAAATAAAAACTTATAAAGAATTAAACATAAAACAACAGTAGTCAAAACACAAAGAGTCAGTCCGATTTTTGCATACAGAATAAAATTAATAATTAGAAAAAACACAGAAAGGCAAAGAATCAAAATGGTGGCTGCCCAATGCTCGTAACCTTTGTCAACAAGCCGATGGTGCAAGTGAACCCTGTCAGCAACGAAAGGAGACTGCCCCTTGAAAGACCTTAAAGCTACCGCTCTCAAGGTGTCTAATAAAGGATAAAAAAGAGCAAGAACCATTAAAAGGGGTCTAGAAATATAAGGGTCTGTAATTATGGAATTACTAGAGTCCAAAACGAAGAGTATAAAAAAAGCTATAATAGATCCCAAAAGCAAAGATCCAGTATCTCCTAGAAACACCTTTTTTGAAGCGTTGAAGTTATGGCCTAAAAAACCGATAAGAGCACCAATAATTATTGGAAAAAAAAGAAACATTTCCCTTTCAGAAACGAGAAGAAGACCACCTACAATTAAGAAAAATTTAATAGAGACTAAAGAGGCTAATCCGTCCAAGCCATCTATTAAGTTTAAGGCATTAATAACAACGATAAAAACAAACATAGAAATTAAAAACCCAAACCATTCAGGTATTTCAAAAACTCCAAAAACTCCATGAAAAGAATCAATGCTCCATCCACCTTGAACAATTATTAATCCGGCAAACAATTGCAAGAAAAACTTTTCTCGATATCTGATGCTAAACAAATCGTCAACAAAACCTAGTAAAGCCATTAGAGTAACCCCTATTGCAACGGGGCCGTAAGGTACTTTTAATATTCCCACGCTACTCGCTAGCGCATAACAAATGCAAATGGTCAAAAACAAAGCAAGACCTCCTGATCTGGTCGCTTGAGTTTTGTGAGAAGATCTTTCATTAACTGGGTCAAGCATTTTACTGCTTGAAAACATTCTGAACACGTATCCGTTTAAATAAAAGGAAACGAGAATTGACAAGCTAAGGAAAATGAAATAGTAAAAGTAATCAGACATTAAAAATGATTTAAAAGATTAAGTATATTTATAACTAATATGAGAGATTGTTTTTTGTTTTTAGTAGCGCTACTTACTTTAACAGTGTCTAGCTCTCAAGAGATAGAACTTCCTGAGGATGTTTTAAAGGATTTTATATTTATCCAGGACTTAAACGGAAAGCCAGCTTTAGTGACTCAAAAAGCAATTTATCGTTTGGAAAATAAATGGATAAAAACAAGTTTTAAAAATATTTTAACCAAAAAAGATAGTATAGCCATTTATTCTTCTTATGGGTTTAATAACAAAACCTACACCCCTGTCACTTTTAACAATCAAATTCATTTAATATTAAATGGCGGCGGATATGTTTTAAGCCTCTCAAATAATGAATTAAAAAGAATTGATAATTCTGTTGATCAAAAAAATCAATTTGGAGGAGCTGTTTTTATATACAATAATCAGCCTTATAACTACGGAGGCTATGGGTTTTGGAAATTTAAAGACTATATGACTTATTATGACAAACCAACAGGTCAGTGGGAGTATTTAGTTACCAAATCTAAAAAATCACCACTAGGCAGGTGGAAAATGCTGTTTCAAACAATTGACAACAAGCTCTTTGTTCTAGGCGGACGGACAAGCTTAAAAGAAAGCAGCGCTAAGGATGCTTTACTTAACAGCTATTTTATCTACGATTTTACAACTAAAACCTTTCAAAACAAAGGAAAATTTAATCCTAAAACACCAATAAAAAGCTCTAACAATAAAGGATTTATTTTAGAAGGCAAGAAAGCCTATGCAAAACAAAAAGAACTATTGATAATAGACTTTATTAAAGAAGAAATAAATCAAATTAGTTCAAAAGAATTATTTAAAAACTTAGATGACAGGTATTTAGTTTTTGAATCCCAAGACACTCTTTATTATATGAGTAGTTGCGACGGGATGACCAAATTAAGTAAACTTGCTGTTTCTGAACTTTTAAGTTTTAAAACTACAACATATCCAATAGCATATAAAAAAGAACAGACCAATATTTATTGGCTTATTCTAACTGTTTTTTTAGTTGCATTAATTAGCTGGCTTTTAGATGGTCTTTTTAGATATAAAGATTTTTTAAAAGAACTTATTTTATTTGACGAAAGCACTCTTTATTTTAGAGATCGCTCAGTTCAAGTCACTTCCAATCAACACTTTGCAATCCAAAACTTATCAATTAAAGGTCAATTAAATTCTATAGAACTCAACGAGATTATTTATCCTAAAAATAAATTTGCAAAATCTCATTTAACCCTTTTAAGACAAAAATTCATAAAAGAACTAAACAGTGTTTTTTATGAGTTAACAAAATCTGAGTCAGTTAGCATAAAGGAGCTTAAAGATCCAAAAGATAGGCGGTTTTTGATTTATAAAACAACACAAGAAGTTCTTAAAAAACCTTCTTTTGCGGCGTTTCTATTTAGGCTTTAATTTCTTTTAAAATGTTTTTTAGTGGATTCTTCAGTAAAACAAACCCACAAGACAAGACAAAACCAATAAAGCCATAAATTAAAACAATCAGAGATCGTTTAGGAGCCGAGCGAATGTTAGGGATTGTTACGGGATTTATTACAGAAAAAATAGGAGTATCCTTACTTACTTGTAGTTTGGACTGTTCAAGCTGTTTGTTTAGCTCTTGATAAACAGCATTAACAATCTGAAACTCGGACTCTATTCTACTAAGTTCGTTTTCAAACCTTGCATCGATAATATTTAAATTACCATCCTTAAATATCGCTAATTTATTTTGAAGACTGTCAAATTCTATTTTTTTTAAGGCAAGCTCTCTTTTATTGAACGACAGCAGTTCTTTGGCCCTTTTAATTTTATAGTCTATAACTGTTTTTTGAAGGATGAATTGAGCAGCCTTTACGGTATATGCGGCTCCAGACGCTTCCCTTGATGAACAAGAAAGCGTAATAAACCCTTCTTTTGTATTAACGGAAAGGCTAAGCATGCCGTCTATCTTTTTAAACAAACCTTCTTCTTCGGGGCTAATAACAAGTAAATTAACAGAAGAATTGGCAGTTTTTTCGGAGTCTCCTTTAATTGCCGCTAGAATAGTAAATGGAAGATTAATGGTGTATTTTTTTATAATTGAGACGATGTTAACTCCTTCGTTTTTTTCTAATAAAAATTTTTTTAAATTTTTAGAGGAGGATTTGTCGGCGCTGATGTTGGCAGCAAGCAATTCCCTTTTAAAAGAAACACTTTGCATGATTCTAGGATAAATGGATGGTGGAATTTCGGATCCAGCAACATTTCCTCCTAGGTTAATTCCAACTAGAGAGGCCACTCCACTTAAGCTCGATGAGCCTCCGCTACTACTAGACTGAGGGATAAAAGTAGAAGATGCTGTGTAAACAGTGGGACTAGACAAGGCCACAAGCACACCTAAAACTAAAAAACCAAGCGTTGTCTTTATAGTAATCATTCTTGATAACCAGAGTTGCTTTATAAGAGCAATTAAATCTATTTCATCTTCTTGTGATTCTTCTTTATTCATAGTAAAGGTTTTATAGTGACCTTAGAAGCACAGTTAGTGTGGCTAAAGTTGAAGTGAGTCCTATTATTTCAGTAAAACTAGTTTTGTTAGGGTTAGGTAATTTTTTTGGAACGACCACCTTAGCTCCCGGCTCTAGTTTTGGCCAAATATTAAAAAACAGGAAGCTTTTCGTAGATTTTACATTTCCATTTTGATAGACCACAAAAACTCCTGATTTTTTTGCAAGATCATTAAAGCCTCCAGCACTTTTAATAGCGCTACTAGCCCGCATGTTTTTTTCAAAGGAGAGAACAGTCGGCTGACCTACTTCTCCTGTTACTTGAATCGTATTATCAATTTTAGGAACAGAAATCACGTCCCCGTCTTTTAAAATAACATTGTAACGAGGATCTTGTCCTTTAGTTTTAAAAAGCGACTCAACATCTACTCCAAACTCTAAAAATTCTTTTTGTTCTGTAACAGCAAATCCTAAAGAGTCACTTTCTTGGACTGCAGCCTCTATTATGTCTTTAGCAAGGTTTATTCTTTTAATTTTAATCCCATTAAGAGCGGCATTTTCTAACACTCCTCCAGCATCATTTAATAGATCGTAAAGAGAATATTTAGCAGTTAACACTGAGTACGCGCCTGGGTTTTTTATTAGCCCTTCAATCGTTACAAATTCTGAAGATAAAAGCCCTTCAATTGTTCTGACCACCACAAAATCTTTTTCACTCAAGATCGGGTTTTTATTTAATGACAAAGCATTAAACCCTTTGTCTAAATTTGCGTTTAGTGAAATAAAAGGAGCCTCTTCGCTGTTGATGTCATTAGCTCTAAAAACGTCAATAGAGATTAAGCTGGCAGTAGATTTTAAGCCATCAGCCATCAAAATTAAATCTGCAACAGTCATTCCCTTATAAAAAGGATATTTTTTGGCGCTGTTAACTTCTCCTGAAATAGTTACAAAAAGCTTGTCTTCTATTTTGTTTTTTGAAAAAACAAAAACCCTGTCATTAGGGATCAAATTTAAGTTAGTTTTTTTTGAAAGAACATCTGAAACAGAAAAGGAGAGCATTGAGCTTTCTTTTCCATCAACTTGACGATAAATTACGGCTCTTGATAAAAGAGCATCTTCTTTTAGCCCTTGCGAAAGAGAGATCAAATCAAAAACTGTTGAAGCGTCTTGAACAGAATAATTTCCAGGTACAAAAACAGCACCTTCAATAGTGACTTTATTAACGAATTTGTCAGAAATAGATTTGGCTTCAATTCTGTCACCATCCCTAACAACGACTTCTTGAAAGTTGGCTAAAGAGACTGTCTTAATGGATTTATTTATTCCAGAAACAGACTCAACAAAAAGACCTTCTTTATAAGCAAACGAACTTAGCCCACCTGTGAAAGAAATAAGGTTGCTAATTTTTTCATTATGCAAAAATTCAAATATTCCAGTAGTTTTAAACTCTCCACTAACAAACACTCTGTTTTTGTAAGAAGGGACAAGAATCACATCTTGATCTCTTAATGTTAAAGAAGGATAAAGCCCTTTAACAAAGTAATTATATAAATCCACTGTTTTGTATAGCTTGCCACTTCTTAGAATTTGTATAGATCTAAAGCTGCCAGTTTCTGTAGGACCTCCTGCTGCAGAAAGCGCATTTAAAACCGAGCTCATACTTGAAAAAGTATAAGCACCTGGCCTTTCGACTTCTCCTACTAGGTTGACAATTATAGATCTGCTTTTGGCTAAATTGACTTCAAAAAAAACTTTTTGATAGGATTCGCTCGATGAGTTTATACCAGAGTAAATTTTTGACAAAGCTCTGCCAATTTTTTTCTTAGCGCCTAAAATCGTGTTCCCACTTACGTAGACTGGCCCAATTCTGTCAATTTTAATAACACCTTCTCTAGTGACCAGAGCGGTGTATTCGTTTTCTGAGGCTCCCCAAATAGAAATGGTTAACTCATCACCAGGACCTAATTGATATGATGAAGGGGTTGCAACATTAATTTGAGGTGATGTAGTAGAAATTTCTAATGACTTAAAACTTTCAAAAAAACTCATTCCAAAAATATTGAGCCCATTGTAGCTGTCTTCTTCTTCTTGTTCTTCTAATTTCATAGTTGTTTTGGAGATACCAAAAATAGAAGTGAGGTCGTTTTCAACTTTAGAGATTTCGTTTTCAGATTTAGTTGACTTGTCAAGAGTATTTAATTTTTTGATTCTTTTCTCAAACTTAGCAAGATCACTTTCGCTAGCCCCTTGTGCTCTTGCCAAAGTTTTGAGCTGGCTTAGTGTGTAGCCCTGTTCTTGTGCGT
>Ga0209383_1002197_pt1 | contig 11694 bp, 11 predicted proteins | sample CoawatmetaG02DNA_FD_187510 | JGI IMG/M metagenome (GOLD analysis project Ga0209383, IMG submission 187510) | Marine microbial communities from the West Antarctic Peninsula - Coastal water metaG029-DNA (SPAdes) (version 2) | ecosystem: Environmental > Aquatic > Marine > Coastal ... | reverse complement strand
CTCTTTTAATTTCATTTTTTATTAAATTTTAGATTATTTTAACTAAGTGTATTCAAAAATTAAGGTTTTTCATAGTCTTTTTACATTTCAAGCTCAATAAATTATTGAAAAAATTTATTTATTAATTTAAGATAAAGCTATCGAAGCGATACATAACTCACTGTAAATATACGGAAGCGGGATCGATCGTCTTTTATTTTTAGTTTAATAAAAGAAGGGGGAGTAATGGATTTTTCTTATTTTTGTAATGCAACCAACTGGTCAAGCAAACCTTATAAAGAGGTTCTAGACGACATTCGTGAGATTGCACAATATTTAGACGAACAAGAAAGTTGGAAAACAATCTGGTTTTCTGAACACCATCTACAATCAACACAAGGTGGTGATATGGAATGTATTCCAAATCCTATTTTATTATCAGCTGATATAGCTGCGCGCACATCTAATTTAAGAATTGGTCAAGCAGCCAGCATTGCCACATTTTGGAATCCAATAAGACTAGCTGAGGATATTGCTTTTCTTGATAATTTATCTGGCGGTAGAGTTGAAGCGGGTTTAGGTCGAGGTGTATTTGGTAAAGAAGCTATTCATATGAATATAGAAGCTGACTTAAAAGATCAGCCTAAAAATTTTAGATTGTTTGTTGAAACATTAGATATTCTTAAAAAAGCGTGGACCGAAGATTATTTTTCTCACAAAGGTGAGTTCTATGAATATCCAGCACCAGAATTTAAATACAAACATCCAATGATTAAAGAATCTGAAGATGTAATAGATCCTGAAACTAATATTCTAAAAAAGATTTCGTTAGTTCCTAAGCCATTACAAAAAAAATTACCGTTATGGCAAGTTGTAGACTCTCCTAGTTCAATTGAGTTTGCTGCTAAAAATGATTTAGGTTGTTTAATGTGGCTACCAACTGTGAAGTCATTAAAATCTAGATTTGAAATATATCAGCACGCAAGATCTGAAGTTGAACAACGTGATGTTCCATTAGGTGAGGGTATTTGTTTAGTAAGAGATGTATTTATTGCAGATAGTATGGAAGAAGCCAAAGAATTAGCCGGTCAACATATCATAACCTACATGGCGTGGGTATGTGGTGGCGGTCGAGGTGTAAGTATCTTTGCCGATCCTGGTGAAGAGTTTCCAAAGACTGACAATGTTTTAGAATTGTTAGATTATGAATTCTTGCATCCAAGAAATTTATTAGTTGGTACAGCTGATTATGTAATTGAAAAAATCCATGAATTAAAGTCTGAGCTTAATCTTCAACATTTAGCAGCTTGGAGTACACCTCCAGGTATGCCACATGAAACTTCAATGAAGTCGATCAAACTTTTTAACGAAAAAGTTATTCCACATTTTAGCGATAGTAAGATAGAAATTAAGAAAGTTTCTTAATGTCGAAAAAAATGACTGGCGGCGAGGCCGTAGTCCAATCGTTAATAGCTAATGAAGTCAAAATTGTTTCAGGTCTGATTGGATCATCAACTCTTGAAATTCTAGATGCCCTTTATGACGCCAAGGATATAAATTATATTGGCTGTAGACATGAGAGTAATGGCCTAATTATGATGGATGCTTACGCACGATACACCAATAAACATGGTGTATTTTTAGCAGGCCAGGCAGGTCCTGGTGTTACGAATACTGTAACAGCAATGGCTAATGCAAAAGCGGCATTTTCTCCAGTTGTATCACTAGCAGGCGCTATTTCTTCTGATCATAAAGGTAAAGATGCTTTTCAGGAAGTTGATCAAGTTAGTATGATGCAAGCTGTATCTAAAAAAGTATTTGAAGTCTTAGATGTGAATGAAATTCCAGATGTTTTAGATGATGCTTTTAGTACCGCTATGTCGCCTAGATCGGGTCCTGTACATATAGATTTGCCAAGAGATGTTTTGGGCAAAAGTTCTGAATTTGTCATACCTCAAAAATATAAACTTAATAAATATCCAACTGCAAATGAAACGTCTTTAAACAAAGCTTTTGAGCTTTTATGTAAAGCATCAAAACCAGTAATCCTTGCAGGGGGTGGTATAAAAAATCATGGAGCAAAAGCAACCAATAGTTTATTGGCTCTTGCAGAAATATTAAATGCTCCTTGTACAACCTCTCCAGGGCACGGAGATTTGATGCCATATGCGCATCCATTAAATGCTGGTTCTGCAGGACCAAGAGGTTCAGGTGTTGGTACGCAATTATTAAAAGAAGCTGATGTGATCCTTGTGCTTGGAAGTCGACTTGGATTCAATACAACTTTTTATTCTTATGAAAATATTAATAAAGATGCTGCCATAATTCACTGTGAGCTAGATGAAAATTCGATTGGTAGATATTTTCCGGCAGCAGTAGAAATCTTTGCTGATGCAACTACTGTTGCTAATCAATTAGTTGAAATGCTAAAGGATTATAAAGCTAAAGCTGAAGTTGAGGGTTGGACAAAACAGTTTCAGGCTAATCGTAAAAAATATTTAGAGGATAGAGAGCTTGAAGCAGATACAGAGAGTGTACCTATTATGCCATCTGGTTTATTTAAAGAGCTAAGACGAGCACTTCCAAAAAATGCTGTTGCGACTCTAGATGCGGGCACTATGTGCCTTCAGTTAACTGATGCTTTAAATTTTCATGAACCTAAAAGTTTATTTACACCATTAGACTTTGGCTTAGTTGGCTTTTCATATCCAGCAGGACTTGGTATTAAACTTGCTGCACCAGAACGACCTGTAGTTTCATTCCATGGTGATGGTGGCATGTCGATGGTGATTCCTGAGCTTTCAACAGCAGTTGAAAACAATATTAATACGGTAGTATGTGTAATGAATAATGGTACTTGGGGTGCTGAAGCTGCATACCAAAAAGATTTTTTTGACGGTCGATTTATTGGTGCTCATATAACCACGCCAGAATTTGATAAGGTAGCTGAATTATATGGTTGTAAAGGCATAAAGGTTGAAAAAGCCAGTGAAATTAGCGATGCAATTCAAGCTGGATTAGATGCAGATTGTCCAACAGTAATCGATGTTCAATGTTCTCCAGATGCATTATATTCATTCAGACAGGATTCATTTAAACATAAAGTAAAATCGTAGGAAGGTATTATGGCACTAGAAATTAGAAAAATGTGTAAGTTTGTAGACACAACTTATATTGAAGATTTTAAAAGATGTAATGAGCCAGTAGAGCTTATTTCTGTTGCAGCTGTCATAACAAATCCATGGGTTGATCAAGGTTATGTTGATGATCTAAAGCCAGCAATCTTAGATATCGCTCCTAAGCTTGGTGATTTTTTAGTGGCAGAATTATTAAAAGAAATTGGATCACCTGATAAAGTTTTAGCCTATGGCAAAGCGAGCATGACAGGTATGCGTGGAAGTATACAACATGCGAGTGCATTAATTCATACGTTACATTTTGGCAATAAATTCAGAGATGCTGTTGGCGGGACATCTTATCTTTCATTTACAAATGTTAGAGGCTTAGCTGCTTCGAAGATGTCTATCCCAATGATGCATAAAATTGATCCTGGTTTAAGAGAGTTTTATTTAACTCATGAATTTACTATTCATGATGCACCTGGCCCAGGTGAGTTAGTTATAGCAATTGGTGCAAGTACAACACCACAAGCTCATCACCGCATCGGCAATCGTTATGAAGACGAAAAGGAAATGGGACTTAAATAATACGTATGTCATTTCGCGAAGGAATAGACAATCAAGGAACTTATTACCAGATTAATGAAGTAGCGGGCACAACTCCAATTTTATTTATTCATGGTGTTGGCCTTGATCATAGTATTTGGTTGCCACAAACTAAATTTTTTAAAAACTCTACAACAGTTATATATGATTTAATTGGTCACGGCTTGTCGACATGTACTTTAGAAGAATTAGAATTTGAAGACTTCTCAAAACAAATTGACGGACTTTTACAAATACTAAGAATACAAAAAGTAATAGTAGTTGGCTTTAGTCTCGGAGGATTAGTTGCAGCTCATTATTCTTCAACACGAAGAAATCATGTTTTAAAAGTAATTTTATTTGGAACAATTTTTAATCGAACAGAGGAGCAAAAAAGAAATTCTACTCAACGCTTTGTTGATGTTAAAAGTACATATTTAAATGCCCCACATCAATTAGATCGATGGTTTAATCAAGAATATTTATCGTCACATAAAGATGTGGGTAAAAAAATAACTAATATTTTGGATAATAATAACCATGAAGACTTCCTTAAATCATATAAATTATTTACACATTTTCAGGATAATTTAATAGATTTTAAAAAAATAGAAGCTGAAACTCTTGTTTGTACAGCTAAAGGAGATGTAGGATCAACACCTGAAATGTCTAGTAATTTAGGCAATACAATTAGCAGTAGTAAAGTTGTTATTTTTGAACAAGGTAAGCATATGGTTGGAATTGAATGTGCAGAAGAAGTGAATAAAGTATTTAGTAACTTTATCGAGGGATCAAAATGAGCTTAAAAAATTACCAAATGTATATTGATGGTGAATTTGTTGATGCCGAGAATAATCAATGTTTTGAAAGTTTAAATCCAGAAAATAATCAGCCATGGGCAATTATTCCTGAAGCTTCAAAAAATGATATTGATCGATGTATTCAATCTGCAAAACTTGCATTTCATAGTTGGTCAAAAACTTCAGTAGCTGAGCGTGCAAAATATTTAAGAGCTATCGGCGATCAAATGTTTGAGCATGCCGAGATTTTAGGAAAAACTGAATCAATTGATAGTGGAAAATTACTTAAGGAAACCAAATTTCAATCTGAATATATGAAGGAGTATTTTTATTATTATGCTGATTTAGCTGAAAGTATGAATAATGAAACTTTAATACCTAATATTGATAAACCAGACATGGAGGTTGTTGAAATAAAAGAGCCGATTGGTGTAATTGCTTGTGTCATTCCATGGAATTCACAAATGTTTTTAATGGCGACAAAAGTAGCACCGGCACTAGCAGCTGGTAATACAGTTGTGATAAAATCATCAGAACTAGCGCCAGCACCATTAGTAGAATTTGCAAAACTGGTAGATGATGTACAGCTACCAAAAGGTGTAATCAATGTGATTAGTGGGGGCGCTGAAGTGGGAAGAATTTTAACTTCTCATAAGGACATTGGAAAAATTTTATTTACTGGTGGAACCGCTACAGCCTCACATGTGATTAAAAATTCTGCAGAAAATTATGCCTCTCTAACATTGGAACTAGGAGGCAAATCTCCTGTTATAGTTTTTGATGATGCCGATACTGAAAATGCTTTAAACAACATTACTACAGCTATCTTTTCTGGAAATGGTTGCAGTTGTATTGCAGGATCGGTTTTAGTTTTACAAGATACAATTTATGATTCTTTTCTTGGGCAATTAACGGAGCGTGCAAAAAACATAAAGTTAGGCTCACCATTAGATGAAAATTCTCAAATGGGCCCATTAAATAATAATAAGCAAGTTGAATTTATAGAACAAAATATTAATCATTCCATTGAGCAAGGAGCTAAGGTTATTTGTGGTGGCAAAAGAGCTCCAGAATTTTCTGAAGGATGTTACTTTCTTCCAACCATTATTGAATGCCCTGATCGATCTATAAGTACTGCCAATACAGAATTATTTGGACCAATATTATCTGTTATTAAATTTAAAACAGAAGAAGAAGCCATGCAAATTGCGAATGATAATGTCTACGGTTTATCATCAGGTGTATTTTCTGAAGATCCTGAAAAATGTGATCGAGTAAGCAAAGCAATTGATGCGGGAATATGTTTTAAAAACTGCTATCGCTTTATTTCATATGCAGCAAGTTTTGGTGGTCGTAAGAATAGTGGTTATGGACGTGAAAGTGGTGCCGATGCAATTGCTGATATGCAAATAAAGAAAACAATTTGGACTTCAAATTCAAGGGTGTCTATAGATCCTTTTAAGATAAGATAGTCTACAAATAAGATAGCAGGTATGGGTTAACAGTTATTTAATTAGTCCTTTACTTAAGACTGAACACTCCTATATTCACAGTATAACGTATGCTTGAATCACTCATATCTATAAAAAATCTATCTAAAACTTACAACAGTAGCTTTGAAGCTCTAAAAAACGTCAATTTAGAGATTCAAAAAGGGGAGATATTTGCACTGCTGGGCCCAAATGGGGCAGGCAAAACAACCTTAATTAATATTATTTGTGGACTGGTAACGCCAACTTCTGGATCAGTTTTTGTTGGTGGATATGATATTGTTAAAGATTATAGAAAAACTAAATCTCAAATAGGTTATGTTCCTCAGGAATTAACCTTAGAGCAGTTTGAAACTGTTTTTCAAAATGTATCCTATACCCGAGGTTTATACGGCAAAGGAGCTAACCCAAAACATATAGAAAAAATTCTTAGAGACTTAAGTCTATGGGATAAAAAAAATAGTCGTCTGGGACAACTTTCTGGTGGCATGAAAAGGCGAGTACTTATTGCCAAAGCTCTGTCGCACGAACCCACGGTACTTTTTTTAGATGAGCCTACCGCAGGTGTAGATGTTGAATTGAGACAAGATATGTGGCGCATAGTTGAAAATTTAAGAAAAACAGGTGTTACGATTATTCTTACAACTCATTATATTGAGGAAGCAGAAGCTATAGCCGATCGTGTTGGTGTAATTGATAATGGTGGCATGTTAGTTGTAGATGAAACTAAAGCATTGATAGGCCGTATGGGTCAAAAGAAATTAACAATTAACTTAAAAGATCCAATCGATAGTTTGGCTGACTCTCTTTCTAGTTATAATTTAGAGTTAGCAAATGATGGCTTGTCATTAATCTATGCTTATAATTCACAAGCAAAGCAAACTGGAATTACAAATTTACTGCAAGATATTAGAGAGGCAGGTATGAAATTGAGTGACTTAAATACAGAGCAAGGTAGTCTAGAAGATATTTTCGTAAGTCTTGTTAATAAGGAAAAAAAATGAATTATTACGCAGTAAAAGCAATTTACCTACATGAAATGGATCGCTTATGGCGAACTCTATTTCAGAGTATTTTATCTCCAGTAGTATCTACGTCATTATATTTCATAGTTTTTGGATCAGTAATTGGGAGAATGATACCTGAAGTTAGTGGAGTAAGTTATGGGTCGTTTATTGTACCCGGACTACTAATGCTAACTCTGCTGCAGCAAAGTATTTCAAATAGTTCTTTTGGTATATATATGCCAAAATTTTCTGGATCCATATATGAAATATTGGCTGCACCAATTTCGTCTCTAGAAATCGTAATAGGTTTTGTTGGAGCCAGTGCTAGTAAATCATTAATAGTAGGCACAGTTATTCTTATCACAGCAACTTTTTTTGCTGAAGTCAGAATAGACCATCCAATTGTAATGATTATTTTGCTAGTTCTTACTTGTGTTACTTTTAGCTTATTTGGTTTTCTAATTGGAATCTTAAGTGAAAATTTCGAACAGTTACAAATTATACCGCTAATAGTAATTACCCCACTAGTATTTTTAGGTGGTAGCCTTTATTCAATTGATATGTTGCCTGAATTTTGGCAACAAATAAGTTATTTTAATCCTGTTGTTTATTTAATTAATGGCATGCGTTGGTCTTTTTATAGTGTTTCAGACATTAATATTTGGATAAGTGTTTTTACAATGCTTGGCTTTTTATTAGCTTGTATATTTAGTGCGGTCTTTATACTTACCAAAGGTTACAGAATTAAAAGTTAGTTCATATTGAGGTGGACAACCAATGTCTAAAGAAGAAAATATTACCTTAGTTAAACAACTTCATTACATTTGGAACACAGGTGAAGTTGATTTAATCCCCAGCGTTTATTCTAATGATATTATTGTTCACTGGGCAAAGGGATGGGGTCCAGCTTCTAAAGGATTAGGGGAAATAGAAAAATCAATCTTAAGCACAAGAAATATCTTTCATAATTGGCATGAAGAGATTATTGACCTGATAGCCGATAATGAAAAAGTTACCTCTCGTTACATTTCTACTGGCGTACATAAGCAAGAGTATATGGGTATTCCAGCATCAGGAAAAAATATAGAATTTCAAGAAATTTCAATATATCGTATTAGTGATAATAAGGTTCAGGAGCAATGGTGCTTAGGTGATGATTTGCACTTATTATCTCAAATTAAAAGTGAGTAGTAATGGCTAACAGCAATAATTTAGAACAATCTGTCCAATCTTTGCCTTTGCAAAGTTACTACGATTCAAAAAACTTTGAAGATGAATTGAAAGCAATATGGCAAAATGAGTGGATTTATGCTTGCCATGAGAAATCTTTAAAAGAACCATTAAGTTTTATTACCCTCAAAATTTCAAATTATAATGTTGTTATTTTAAGAGATAAAAATAGTGAGTTGGTCGCATACTTAAATACTTGTCGGCACAGAGGCTCAATTTTATGTGAAGAAGATTCTGGTAAATTAAAAAGAAATCTCTTGGTATGTCAGTATCACCAATGGTCATACAATGTATCTGATGGCAAGCTAGTAAAAACTTCATCTTTTGAAATCCCTGATAATTTTAATCCTGATGACCATACCCTACATAAAGTTCAAATGCAGATTTGGAATGGTTTAATTTTTATTAATTTTAATAATAAAGCAAAATGGGACATCGACTCAATGTTTCAAGATTATGACGATACTGTAAATAAAGTTGGTCTAGAAAATTTTGAAATTGGTCATACGTGGCAAAAGACTATTAAGTGTAATTGGAAAATATTTTGGGAAAATTATTCTGAATGCTTACATTGTCCTAATATTCATCCTGAATTATCTGATTTAGTGCCTGTATATAGTAGAAGAATTATGGATATTAAAGACTCACCTGATTGGGAAGAGCTATCAAAAACACCTGATCCTAAATTTCAAGGTGGGTTAAAAGAAGGGGCTGAAACTTGGTCATCAGATGGCAGTGCTCAAGGCCATAAGCTCAAAGCCTTAAGTGAAGTAAAAGATTTTCCAGGCCATATTTATTTAACGAATTGGCCTTCTATGTTTATGGCAATATTTATAGATCATATTCGTATTGTGCGGGTTACCCCAATTGATAAAGAAAATATGTCACTGAGTGTTGATTGGTTTTTTGAATCTGCAACGCTGGCTGATCCAAACTATGATAAAAAAAATGTAGTTGATTTTGCAACATTGGTAATGGGTCAAGATGGCGATGCTTGCGAATTAAATCAAAAAGGCGTTTACAATCCAGCGGCTAAAACAGGAACCTTAATGCCAGAAGAATATGAGCTTAAAAGATTTCATGACTGGCTAAGACAAAAAGTTAACTATGCTTAATTAGTAGTGACACGATTTTTTCCAATTGTATTTATCATTCTCTGGTCCAGTGCTTTCATTACTAGCAAACCTATTACTGTAGATGCATCACCTTTTGCTGCATTATGTTTTCGATTTACATTTGTCACTATAGGCTTTGCTCTATTTAGCCTAATCACAAATCAAAAACTATTTACTGATTTTAATAAAATATTAAAGGCTATGATTAGTGGTATTTTATTTCATGGCCTTTATTTAGGAGGAGTTTTTTATTCTATATCAAAAGGCTTTCCAGTTGGAATTACTGCCTTAATAGTTTGTCTTCAGCCAATTTTAACAGCCATCTTAGCAGGACCATTGTTAAATGAAGTAGTAACTTGGCGACAGTGGATTGGTATAATATTAGGATTTTTAGGCACACTAATCGTACTCGGTTTTGATGGGGGTAAAGAACTGCCTCTAGCAGGTATCGTTGCCTCTTTTATTGCACTAGCTGCAGTAACAGCAGGGACACTCTGGCAAAAAAAATTAAGTGAAGATTTACCATTATCTGTCAGTAATACGTATCAAGCATTTAGTGCAAGTTGTTTTCACTTAATAGTTGCCCTAGCATTAGGAGACTGGTTTATCAATTTTACATTTGGCTTTATGTTATCTATGGGCTGGCAAATATTGGCAGTTTCTTTTGGTGCCTTTACAATCTTGATGTTCCTAATCAAAAATGACTCGGCCAGTAAGACAGCAACACTATTCTTTTTAGTGCCACCTGTTTCCGTATTTATGGCTTGGATTTTTATAAATGAAAACATAACAATAATAGACTTTATTGGCTTGTTAATTGCCACACTTGGTGTGTATATTGCTACACGTAAACAAGACAAATTAACTTAGAGTTATTTATAAGAAGTAAGACTTATGGCGAATGCTACGATTAATGAATATTTTAAAAAAGGATTTCCAAATGATCCTATTTTACAAGATGCCAGTATGATGGTTAGAACAGATGTCGAGTCAGTCCGTGAAGTAGTGCATGCATGCTTAAAGCCAGAAAAGAGTCCATTAATTCAATCAGATTTAGCCAAAAAATTAGGTATAGATTCTTTATGGTTTAAAGATGAAAGAAATAGAATGAACTTGGGAAGCTTCAAAGCTATTGGTGCCTCTTATGTCTTGGCTAGAGAGGCCGCAGCTAGAGTTGGACTTACAGCAACTGAAGACGAATTAAAAAATTCACTTTATGATAAATCATATGTCACAGCCAGTGCTGGCAATCATGGTCTTTCATTGGCAAATGGAGCTCGATTATTTGGAGCTAAAGCTGTTATCTATTTATCAAAAACAGTACCAAAAGAATTTGGAGATTATATTAAAACTTTTGGAGCAGAGGTAGTTACTGCAGGAGAAAATTATGAAGAAAGTATGCAAGCGGCAGCAAAAGCTGCAAGTGATAATGACTGGATACTTTTATCTGATTCAACTTGGGAAGGTTACTCAGCTGGGATTGATGTAATGGCAGGCTATTTAATAATGGCTTCTGAGGCATTTGAAGAATGTCCTATTACTCCCACACATATTTTTCTTCAAGCAGGTATAGGAGGTTATCCAGCCGCAGTAGCTGCCTATGCAAGAAAATATTATGGAGACGCACCTAAGATAGTAATAGTCGAACCAACTGAAGCACCTGTTATACAAGCTTCAATAGCTGCAGGTAAAGCGGTGGAAGTTAAAGGAAAAGTTTCTATTATGGGTCGATTAGATTGTAAGGTTCCATCAATTGCAGCTCTGTCCTCACTGGCACAAACTGCCAATTATTGCATGACTATAACAGATCAAGAGTCTAAAGACTGTCTTGTAGAATTATCAGAAAATGACTTAAATACTTCAGAATCTGGCGGTGCAGGCTATGCAGCACTTAAAAAAGCTATAGATAACAACGATTGTGGCTTATCTTCGGAGAGTAAAGTAATGTTAATTTTAACCGAAAAACAAACTGACTAAATAGACCATGCTCACTAAAGATCTAGAGAATGAATTAAAATTATGGCGACATGAATTTCATGCCAACCCAGAGTTAAATTTTGATGTAAATGAGACTGCGGCAAAAGTAACTGAATTACTAAAAGGCTTTGGATTAGAGGTACACACAGGTATTGGTGGAACTGGAATTGTCGGTGTTCTTAAAAAAGGATCAGGCACTAAGAGCATTGGAATTAGAGCCGATATGGATGCCTTGCCCATTACTGAATTAAATGATTTTTCATATAAGTCAAAAAACCAAGGCAAAATGCATGCTTGTGGTCATGATGGTCACACAACAATGGCTTTAGGTGCAGCAAAGCATCTTGCTGAATCAGGTAATTTTAATGGCACTGCTTATTTTATTTTCCAAC
>Ga0209383_1002195_pt1 | contig 11699 bp, 16 predicted proteins | sample CoawatmetaG02DNA_FD_187510 | JGI IMG/M metagenome (GOLD analysis project Ga0209383, IMG submission 187510) | Marine microbial communities from the West Antarctic Peninsula - Coastal water metaG029-DNA (SPAdes) (version 2) | ecosystem: Environmental > Aquatic > Marine > Coastal ... | reverse complement strand
GATACTTGGGGTACGAAGCTCAACACGAACATGAACCTTATCGACACTCAAATGAAAGTGTCTGATAACCGATCTGCTGCCAACCTCATTGTTGCAAATGCTGCTTTACCCAAGGCTGGCGGTGCGTTATCTGGTGATGTGACTAATACATCAACAGGTTCTTTTCAAGTATCTCAAGGAACTACCGCACAACGTCCATCAGGCACAGCCGCAGGCCGTTTACGCTACAACTCTACTGAGGCTGCTTTTGAGGGATACACAGCCGCAGGATGGGGTGAAATTGGTGGTGGTGGGCCGTCATTAGGTACTGACTCAATCATACGAACCAACGCCAAGGTTATTGCCGAAAACATTACTTTTGCTGGTAACGAAAACGGGAGCACTGTCGGGCCTGTAACTGTTAATAATAATTACACAGTAACCGTGACAAACGGCTCAACTTGGATAATTCTTTAGGAAACGACTATGCCAATTACTATTAAAAACAGCGCAGGCGGTGGAGTTACTTTAGATTCCACAACCTCATCAAACGAGACATTAAACCTACCTTCTGGTGGCGGTACTTTAGCTCCTTTGGCTAGTCCAGTGTTTACAGGTAACGTGGGTGTTGGTACTAGCAGCCCTCAAAACCTTGTTCAAATTGAAGGTTCTAGTGGTACTGTTCCATCACAATTGCGTCTGGGAGTTACATCTAGCGGTCAGTATTATGATATTGGTAGGGATTACACTGATGGCTTAATGACCTTTTATAGTGGTCAGGCTTCTCCCTACAGTGGTTACAAATGGTCAGTAAACGCTGGCACTGAAGCCATGCGCATAGACAGCTCAGGCAACGTGTTGATGGGTACTACTTCAAGTTCTTTTCCTTCAGATGGTTTTCAATTCCTTGATAGCAATGTAGCTAATTTTAGCAGAAGTAGTGGGCCTCCTATAAATATCAACAGAGCAGGTTCTGTAGGGGCTTTAGTTAATATTCATAAATCTGGCTCTGTAGTAGGTAGTATATCAGTAACAGCCTCATCCACTGCCTACAACACATCATCGGACTACCGCCTTAAAGAAAACGTCACACCAATGTCAGGTGCTACAGCACAGACTAAGCTACTCAAGCCCTGCAACTTTGATTGGATTCAAGATGGTTCTAATGTCAATGGTTTCCTAGCACACGAACTAGCAGACGTTGTACCAGAGGCAGTATCAGGCACTAAAGACGCTATGCGTGATGAAGAGTATGAAGTGACAGCAGCTACCGACACAGAAGCAGCAGTCATGGGTACACGCTCTGTGCCTGACTTACAAGGCATTGACCAAAGCAAATTGGTTCCACTATTAACCGCAACAATCCAAGAGTTAATTACGCGGATTGAAGCACTGGAGAATGTGTAATGGCTTCTAAAATAAAAGTAGACACGCTTGAGACAGCCAATGGCAGTGGCACGATTGCGTTATCGAATCAGTTTAGCGGTATGAGTACAGCTAGTCTGCCAGCGTTAGGCTCTGCTCAGATGCCAGCGGGTAGTGTTGTGCAAGTATTGATTGATGAAGATTCGTCTTCTATGCTGTTACAAAGTTCCACATATACCGACACAGATTTGAGTATTAGTATTACCCCCTCGTCCACATCAAGTAAAATATTAGCGTTATGGAATGTACAGGGTAATCTAAACCAATCAACAAGTGGTTGGGGTACAAGGTTAGTACGTGATTCAACTAATGTGTTTACGAGTAATCAGCAATATGCTCAATATGCTAGTACTTCTGCTAGTCAAAGGCAAAGTGCAGACTATAAGCACATAGACTCTCCAAACACTACATCTACTATCACATATAAAGTTCAGGTCAGCACATATCAGAATACTTCTGTTTACTTTAATGATGACACTGCACAAACTCAATTAGTTCTAATGGAAATCAAAGGATAACCCCATGACCGATAAAGTCGCAGCACTACAAGCATTAACACCCTTGGCTCAGTGGGTGATTCGTGGAGACGAATTAACATGGCTTGACGAAGTACAAACACAACCAACAGACGCAGCTATCGCAGCTAAGATTGTTGAACTACAAGCAGCCTTTGACTCACTAGCCTATGCCCGAAGCCGTCAAGAAGCCTACCCGTCAATCCAAGATTGCATCCATGCCTTGTTGGATGGTGGTGATACCTTGACTGACTTACAGACTTTGCGTACAGCAGTGAAATCAGCCAATCCAAAGCCATAGGAGTAGATTATGACAACTACTATTACAGGTGCTACTGGTATTGATAATATTAGGGCAGCTACGGGTGCTGTGTTGCAAGTTGTTCATGGGAATACTTCAACTCAAGTAGATACAACATCAAGCAGTTATGTTGATACAGGATTAACGGCAGCAATTACCCCCTCATCAACATCTAGTAAGATTTTAGCTATTTATAGCCCTAGTATGTATGTAGCTACGAATGGAGGGGCAGCGACTATACAGCTAGTGAGAGGTTCAACGTCAATAGCTGTTCATGGGTACAGTATATTTGCATCTTCTAGTCAAATAGTAGGACTTGTAACAAGTACTCACTTAGACTCACCCTCTACTACCAGTGCTACTACTTATAAAATTCAGATGAAAATAGGAGGTGGTGCTAGCTTATCTGCTAATTATGATGATGGTGCAGGGGATACTCTTTCATCAATAACACTAATGGAGATCGCAGGATGAGCATAGAGTACAGGGGAGAAAAGTTCTCTGGCTATAACAAGCCCAAGGCTAGTGCCAAAGGTGGTAAGTCTCATGTTGTTCTAATTCAAGACGATGGCAAAGACCGAATGATTCGTTTTGGTCAAGAAGGTGCTACAGGTAGCCCCAAAGGAACTGCTAGGAATGATGCGTTTAGAGCGCGTCACGCTAAAAACATAGCAAAGGGCAAGACCAGTGCGGCATTTTGGTCAGCAAAAACGAAATGGTGAGGAATTAGCATGAGCCTGTACAGAAACATTGCAGCAAAAAAGAAACGCATCAAGGCTGGCTCTGGCGAAACAATGAAAAAAGCAGGCATGAAGGGCAGGCCCACAGCTAATTCTTTTAAACAAGCCGCTAAGACAGCAAAGCCCGTAGCTAAAAAGGGTAAGAAAAAATGAAAGGCGTGAAGCATTATCTAAAGAATGGTAAGGAGCATACAGGCTCAATGCACAAGACAAATGGTATGCCAATGACAGGTGCTAAACACACCAAGTCAAGCAAAGACTTATTCCACAAGAAAGAACTGTCAGCCGCAGTCAGAAAGAAAATTAAATAGAGGATTATGCTATGCCAAAAGGTAAGGGTACATACGGAACCAAGAAAGGTCGTCCGCCAGCAAAGCCAAAGAAGAAATCTAAGGCGTACTAATGTGGAGCAGCCCTGTAGAACTGTATCCTGTTCATCTATCATCTACCCTATCCCCATTAGGTCAGGGAATGATAATAGAGCCGCAGGTAGCCATCAGGGAGGTTACAGAGCGTTATAGCGTAGTCAATCTAACAGGTGTTTCAGCATATGAGAATCGAAACGCAATATCTACATTGCACTGGGTGGCACGATGTTAGCTGAATTAGCGATTGCTAATGCTGCCTTTTCCGTTATAAAACAAACACTTAGCAACGGCAAAGAGATTGCAGACGCTGGTTCGGCATTAACAAAATACTTTGGTGCAAGCCAAGCTATAGAGCAGAAAGCTAAATTAGGAACTGGTGATGTACTAGCTGCTTACCAAGCCAAACAAGCTTTAGAAAGACAGGAAAAAGAACTTGAGTTTATGCTCAACAAGCAGGGTCTTCTTGGGTATTACAAGTATCAGCAGTTTAGGGATGAGTTTCATAGAAAGCAAAAAGCAGAATCTAAAAACCGCAAGGTTCGACAGGCTAAGATCAACTCAAATATAAATGACGGGTTAATTGCTCTAGGTATTGTTATAATCATAGTCGCTGCTGCATTTGGCGTATTTTACTACATAAGGACTTATTAAGATGTCAGGGATGCCAGACTTTGAAGCAGGCCAGTTAGTTAGTGCAGTTCAGCAACTAAATAAAGACGTTGAATCGTTAACACGAACAATGGCTAAACTAAATGACCGACTTGCTGCTCAAGAGATACAACTAGCTAAAGGTAAAGGAATGGCGGCTGGTGTGATTGTATTAGCAGCGATTTTAGGCGGTGTTTCATCTTATATAATGAACAAAATGTGAGGCATCAATGGCATTAATTCCGTTAAACTTACCAGCAGGTGTTTATCGCAACGGCACTGATTTACAGTCTCAAGGTCGCTGGCGTGATTCTAACCTAGTACGATGGTTTGATAATACATTGCGGCCTATTGGCGGCTGGCGCACTCGCAGCGATACGGCAAGTGCTGGTCAAGTTCGTGGCATGAAATCGTGGATTGCTAATAACTCAGACCGATGGATTGCTGCTGGTAGCTATAATAAATTATATGCGTATAGCGGTGCTGGCGTTCAATATGACATAACACCAGTTGGTTTAACGGCTGGTAATGAAAACGCGCTTAATCCCATAGGGTTTGGTACAGCATTTTATGGGCGTGAATATTACGGAACAGCAAGACAAGAAGCGGTAACGATTACACCAGCTACAACATGGTCGATGGATTCATTTGGGCAATTTCTAGTGGCTTGCTCAAGTACAGACGGCAAGGTATATGAGTGGCAATTAAACCCTTCAGCAAAAGCAGCAGTAGTAGCTAATGCGCCTGTCAGTAATCGGGCTATTCTAGTCACAGAGGAGCGTTTCTTAATGTGCCTTGGTGCTGGTGGTAATCCACGCTTAGTTCAATGGTCTGATAGGGAAAATAATACAGTATGGACACCCGCAGCAACAAATGAAGCTGGTAGCCTAGAACTACAAACAACGGGCCGCATTCAGTGTGGTGTAAGGGTACAAAACCAAGCATTAATCCTAACCGACACAGACGCTCATGTGGCTACCTACAGTGGCCCACCTTACGTCTTTGGCATTGAGCGGATTGGCACATCATGTGGCATTGTATCTAGTCAGGCTGTCGCTGTCGTAGACAAGGGCGCAGTGTGGATGGGCAGTCGTTCATTCTACACTTACAGTGGTGGTGCTGTGTCAGAGGTTAATTGCGAGGTTGCAGACTATGTATTCTCAGACATTAACCACAGCCAGATCAGTAAGGTTGCAGCCGTATCTAACGCAAACTTTGGTGAGATTTGGTGGTTCTACCCATCGGGCAGTTCTAACGAGAATAACCGCTATGTCGTGTTTAACTACAACGACAACACATGGGCAATAGGCGTTTTAGCTAGAACTGCTGGTGTGGACGCAGGCGTATATCGCCAACCTATTATTGCTTCTGCTACGGACAAGAAATTGTACGAGCATGAGATTGGATTTAATTACGATGGTGGTGAGCCGTTTGCAGAATCAGGCCCAATATCCATTGGTAATGGCGATAATGTAATGTCAGTCACCCAGATGATACCTGATGAAAAGACCCAAGGTGACGTTGACGCTACGTTCAAAACTCGATTCTATCCCAACGATGTGGAAAGAACATACGGCCCATTTAATATGGCAAACCCCGTTAGTCTACGTTTTACTGGCAGACAAGTCAGGATACGCGTTGAAGGCGTTAATGCTGATGATTGGCGCGTTGGCATTAATAGATTGGAAGTCAAACAGGGTGGTAGACGTTGAGCATATTAGACCAGCCACCAAAGCTGATTAATCTTAACTGGCTTCAGTGGGCGCAAAGAACATCAATATGGCTAGCCACAACGCGTAGTGCTTTACGGCATCGTGGGGCAGGCGAGTCAGCAGCCGAAGATGGTGTATTGCTTTGGAACCAGACAGGCGAATACCCTGTTGTTTCAGTCGATGGTGTTTATGTGCCTGTACAGATTGCTAGAGGTTATACAGTGTCGGCATTGCCCACAGGTGTAGTAGGGCAACGGGCTTATGTGACTGATGCGGCATCACCTAGTTTTGGTGCTGCGGTATCTGGTGGCGGTGCGGTGGTTATACCCGTATTCCGTAATGCAACGGCTTGGATAGTAGGTTGACAGAGTTACAGCGTTGCAGGGAATGGATAGAATCAGCTTTAGAGTACAGTGGTGGCACACACATATATGAAGATATTGTGACTGCTGTGGTAGAAGGCAAGATGCAATTATGGCCTGCTGAGAAGTCATGCTGGGTCACAGAGATTACGGTATACCCACGCAAGAAGGTGCTTCATGTGTTTCTAGCTGGTGGTGATTTAGATGAAATTATGGGGATGCACGAATCAGTGGTACAATGGGCCAAAGATCAAGGCTGTGAAGGCATGACTTTGACAGGTCGCAAAGGTTGGGTTAGGGCGTTACAGGATAATGGCTGGAAACCCCAGCAGCTAACTTTATTAGAAAAGAGGTTTTAAAATGTCAAAGGGCGGCACTACATCGGGTAGCACAGAGATTCCAGCATGGTTAGAAAGTGCTGCTATTGAAAACATCAACAAAGCGCGTGACGTATCCCAGATTGGCTATGTGCCTTACTACGGGCCTGATGTAGCCGCTTTCTCACCAATGCAACAGCAGAGTATGCAATCTACTGGAAACGCAGCAAGTGCCTTTGGATTGGCCCCACAAGGCTTTGACGCTATGGCAGGAATGCCACAAGCACAGACCTTTGCAGGCGGTATACAGGGCTACTCAAGCGCACCTTTGTACGAGCAGTCACTAGACAAGCTATTTGCTAACGCACCAGCACAATATCGTGCCATGAATGATATGTTTATTGACCCGTTTACTGGCTCACGACCAAGGGGTGGATATGGTGCTACACCAACACAAGTAAGCCAAATGTCATCTGGTGGTAACGGCAATAGCCCATACGGTAATGACGCTAATATGGCTCATTTAGCTAGAACTTATAATCCAAACAGCCAGCCAGATTATCAACCCGCTGTTGATGGTGGCACTGGATATTGGTCTGGTGGTGAAAAGACAGGTATGCAAACCAACCTTATGACAGGTGATGAATACGAGGCTTATGTACTTGCTCACGGCTTACCGCCAGAGGGTGATACATTTATGGATGGTGTGCGAGGTTTTGGTAGATCATTTGTGAATAATGGACTTTTAGGAAGTTTATACGAGTCTGTTACTGGCAATCCCATTATGCAAAGGGATATAGACCCTAGTGACCCAAATTACTACGAAACCATGTATGGCGATCAGTCACAATTCTATCCTTTAGGCGGTTCTGCAATGGCGGCTCAACAAGAAGCTGATAGACGGGCGGCTAGGCAAGCAGAAGATTTAGCAGCACCAGCTAGACGAGAAGCAGCAAGAGTAGAAGCAGCAAAGGTTCAAGCCGCTATGCAAGCGGAAGTTGATTATAATCAACAAATGCAGCGTGAAGCAGCTTTGTTAGAAAACTTAAATCTTAGCGCAGTAACAACGCCTTATATAGCACCAGTTGTTAGAAGCACAGTTAATAGCGGCCCTAGCGACAATGTTGGTAGAAATTCTTCTGGTAATGGTTTTGGTGCCTCTAGCAGATCAGGCAGCACATCATCTGGTCAAACTGATTACGGATTCTTTTAAGGAATAATATTATGGCAGGCGCACCAACAGGCGGTTTTAACGTCAATCAAGCAGCAGCAGGCGGCATCCAGCAAGCAGGTATGGGTGCGGCACAAGGCATGAACTATAGGCCAATGGCAATTACTGCCCCGACTCAAGCTGGGTTAGAGCAGTACACCAATCCCTATGAGACTCAGGTGGTTAACCAATCACTAGCAGACCTAGAGCGTAGCCGACTAATGGCCCAGAACGTAGGTGGCGCACAAGCAAGCGCAGCTAACGCATTTGGTGGCTCACGGCAGGGTATTGCAGAGGCGGAGACTAATCGGGCCTTTGCAGATCAAGCAGCGCGTACAGCGTCAGGATTGCGTCAGACAGGCTACCAGAACGCACAAAGTATGGAACGTCAGGCCCAGATGCAGAACCAATCAGCAGGATTATCAGGCGAACAGCAGCGCATGGCAGCAGGTCAGCAGTTAGGCAGCTTGTCTAATCTAGGTTTTGGTATGGGACAGACTATACAGGGCCGCATGGATCAGCAGGGCGCAATGCAACAAGCATTACAGCAGCAGTTGATTAATGCAGGTAAGCAACAGTACGCAGGCTATACAGGCGCACCAGCACAATCATTGCAGTATTTGTTACAGGCCGTTGGTGGCGCACCAGCTTCTGGTCAAAAATCAGAAACTTATGAAGCAGGTTTGTTTGATTACCTAACAGCAGGCGCACAGGCATACGCTACTAATCCGTTAGCGATAGGTAAAGCACTTGGCTTTGGAGCTTAATATGGGATTATTAGATCAAATTATCGCTAATGCAAAAAACGCATCCCCTACAGCAGCTTACGATGGTGAGTTAGCCTTGAAAGAAAGGGAGAATGCTTTAAACTTTGTTCCTAACAATCTTGGAGGTGTGCAAGCAACTCCAGCCACAATGAGAAATAACTCAGCGATTCCATCATTTAGTAGCTTACAGCAACCACAAGCACCACAAGGTATGTCAGCAGATGACAAAAGCGCATTAGCGTTAAGCTTGGCTGGTAGCTTTGCAGGCATGAGTGGCAATCCTAACACCAACAGCATCATGGCTGGTATTGCAGGTCAGCAGGCTACTTTACAGGGCAGGCGTGAGAAGGCTGACGCATTAGAAATTTCTACCAATCAAGCTAACGCTACTTTAATGCAGTTAAAAGCTGCTGGTGTGCCAGATGAAGTATTGAATGTTGCTAAAACTAACCCTGAGTTACTTAAAGTTATTACAAGCCAGTTTATGAAAAGTAAATATGGCGGTTCTGATATGTTGAAGTTTAGTGGCGTACAAACTGATCCAACTACAGGTGAGCAATATACAGTAATGTCAAACCCGAATGACGGAACATCTGTTAAAGTTCCTGTAGCTGGTGCGACTCAGCTTACATATGAGCAAAAACTAGAAATGGAAGGGCTAGCTACAAATAGAACTGCTGACATAGCTATGGCTAAAGAAAAGGGATTCTTGGCATTTGGTCGTGCCAGCGATATGGATGAATCTTTAGCTAAACTAGAATCAGCCAGAGAAGCGGTTAATGATGGAGCCGATTCTGGCATTATGGCAGGATTTTTCCCATCCTTTAGTGCAGCAACAACATCTTTAAGAACAACAGCTAACTCGCTTGGTATAGACATTATTAATAGTGCCACTTTTGGCGCGTTAAGCGAGAAGGAACTACAGTTAGCGTTAAGCACTGGATTGGATTTAAACTTGCAGGGTGCAGAATTAAAGAAACATATTGCAGACAAAATAGCAGCGCAAACAAAGATGCGTGATTGGTTAATGAGTCAAGCAAAAATTCTGACTAAAGGTGATATAACTTACTCCAGTTATATACAAAAATATAACGCAGAAAAGCCAAGGGCAAATCCTATTGTAAACTTTACTGGTGGTGTGTCCAATACAGGTGGTGGTTCTACAGGTGGCGGTGGAAAGGCTGGATTGTCTCAAGCTCAGATCAATGCAATGACTCAGGCTCAAAAAGACGCTTTCTTTCAAAAATTTGGTATTAGGTTATAGGAAGGAAAATTTATGTCAATGTCAGATGAAGATTACCAAAGCCTATTAGCTGATTTAGATTCATTTCAGCCAGAAGATGAGGTGGCAAGATTAATAGCACAAGGCGCGTCATTTGGATTTGCAGATGAAATTGAGGCTTTGGCTCGCGCTCCATTCCAAAGTGAAAGCTACATAGAAATTCGTGATGACTTGCGTAAGAAGATAAACGCGCACAGAGAACGTAGCCCGTATCAAGCTATGGCTTATGAGGGCGTAGGCGCAATGATACCTACTGTTGCCACAATGGGAGTCTCTTCACCATTATCAGTTGTTAATGCCGCTAGGCCAGTAGTAAAGGCTTTGCAGCTTGGCGCATTAGAGGGCGGTGTTGCTGCTGTTGGTTTAAGTGAGCGTGAAGGTGCTGCAAGTCTAAAAGATGCCCCATTAGGTGTTGCTCTTGGTACGGCTGGTGGCGTAGGAGGTTTATACGCTGGTAAGTTTATGGGCGGTGGTGTAGATAGATTTTTAGAGTTTGTGCGCCAACGTGGTAAAGGCCGCATGGGTACGGTTGTTGAAAATGAACTAAACCGCCTAGCAGATCAAACAGGAATTTCGCGTGAAGAACTTTTTGAAAGAATAGCTAATGGCGAAACAATGTCAGACAATCAAAGCCTGCACAGCACAGTAAGGTCTTATATGTCTCAAGGTGGTGAGTCAGAGTCTATTATAAGAACTGGCGTGGAGCGTAGGGCTAACGAAGCAAGGACAGTAGCTAAAGACGAGGTTCAGATTGGTTTAACTGGTGGCACAGACAAGAACGTGATGAAGATTGCCAAAATGAAGGAAGTTGATTGGAAGAAAGCAGAAAGTGCTGGGTATAAAAAAGTATTTTTAGAAGCTGGTGAAGTTACTCCTGATTTAAGTAGGCAGGCGTTAGAAGTAGTTAGCAGGCTTCCTAATGCCCTTGCTGAAATGAATAAACTTTACGGTATAAGAAATATAGTTCCACTATTTAGAACTAATGCTGATGGTGCTGTTGAAATGGTTAGGACTCCTACCCTAGAAGATGTTGAAATGATTAGGCGAGTAGCTACTGAATCAGCTAAAAACGCGTATAAAGAAGGTAGGGGTACTATAGGCGGTGAAATATCAGTATTGGAAGATAACCTAAGAACAAACATTGATAATTTTAGCCCAGAGTTAAAAGACACTCGCGCTGGATGGTCAAGAATGTCATCAGCTAGGGACGCTTTTGAAAATGGTAAAAAAGCGTTTATGGGTGACGTTGAAGGCTATGAAATGATTACAGAGAGTATTATGGCATCAGGTGACGAAGCTGTAATAAGTGCATTCCGTGAAGGCGTAATGTCTGCTGTTAATCAAAAAATGGCAACTAATGGATCTAAGCGTTTCTTAGCTAAACTGGCTAATCCAGAAATGAGAGAGGGTAGAGTATTTGCTAACATCTTCCCAGAAGATAAGCAGAAGTCTGCACTTGTTAAGTTAGCATTACAGGGTAAGACCCAGCTATCTTATGAAAAAATTGTTGAAAACTCAACTACGGCATTAACTGATGCAGCAACTAAGCAGCAAAATTTAAATATAGGCGCAGATGAATTACTAGCCATGTCCTATGGAAACGTAGCTGCTGGTATTGGCGTAGCCACAAAAGCGATTAAAGCACTTGCTCCTAATCTAACAGATAGTCAGCGCGGTCAGATAACACAGGTTCTTTTAAGTGAAGACCCACAATTTGTTAAGAATGCAATATCAGATAGTGGTAAAATGGCTCAACTACAGGCTAGAATTAAAAAGTTGACTGATATGATTACTACTGGAAGTCAGAGTGCTGGCGGCTATACAGGGGGCAAAGCTGCTGAGTTTGGCATGAGAGGCTTGCTTAGTGAAGTAGAGCCAGAAAGTACAACGCAAGAAGGTGCAATGTAATGCCACAAATGACAGAACAGGATATTCAAAGCGCAATTAAAGACGCAATACAAAGTGCTATTGACTACGTTGACAGTGACATTGCAGGCCAGCGTGAACGCGCTCAGAGTTACTTTGATGGCAACGTAGACCTAGAGCATGAAGAAGGTCGCTCACGAGTTGTGT
>Ga0209383_1002192_pt1 | contig 11707 bp, 6 predicted proteins | sample CoawatmetaG02DNA_FD_187510 | JGI IMG/M metagenome (GOLD analysis project Ga0209383, IMG submission 187510) | Marine microbial communities from the West Antarctic Peninsula - Coastal water metaG029-DNA (SPAdes) (version 2) | ecosystem: Environmental > Aquatic > Marine > Coastal ... | reverse complement strand
ACAAGGCACCCGCATACTACGACTAGCTTCAGCTGCGAGATCACGCGCACATCCACCAGTGGTGCCCGCAGACTGTCTCGTTCGTGATAGCGGGTTCGGCAGAATACTGTGACACACACAAACCAACACGCACACTAGCAACGTGATTGCCTACAGAACGATACAGTCTAAAGTGTGTGTCCATATATGGTTTCAACGATTATGTTTTGGCGACAGGACTAAAGCGTGCGTCCATATATAGTTTTCCTATGCGAGCGTGGGATTGTGGCTCAGTTAAACGTCGTTAATCTTGTTGGCTCGGCGCAATCAAATCCGCTAAAGAATAGCCCTTGCCACCCTTAATGGTCATAACAACATTATCAGCATCGCGAATATCCGCAAGCGGATCGCCATCCACGATCACAATATCTGCCACTTTACCCACCTTGATCGTGCCTAGGTCATGCTCAACGCCAGCAGCAATCGCAGCTTTCACAGTCGCTGCGCGCAAAACATCTCTAGGTGACAAACCCGCCAACGCATACAGCCTCAATTCCGCATGCAACCCCGCCCCAAAGGGAGAAAATGGCGAATCCGTTCCGCTCACCATCAATGCATTCGCTGCTGCTAAATCACGCAACAACTGGCCATTAGCTTCAACGGTCGAGGCAGCACCTGATCCAAACATCCGTGACATTAGCATCGCGGTTTTGCGACCGGCATCACCGTAGAAAGCATCAAACTGTTTTGTCGTCAGTAAATCTGGCTGGGTTTGAGTTATTACCGCGTATCCGGGCAGCACAGCAGTCGGTGTAATGCCCATGCCAGACCCCGCCAACAGATTCACGACATCATTGTAACTACGCCCTAGCCGGCTCACCTTTGGCGCAAAACCTCGACGACTTGTGCCGCCGATATGTTCAACATGATCCATGCCATGTGCCACCGCTGGAAACAGTTCGTGCGAAGACGTTGGAATGCCAATACCGTGGGCAAATTCAACAACACGTTTCTGCCAATGGTCCGGCAACCGTACATAGGTTTTAATGAAGTCGAGTTCCAATCGCTTGGCTCGATCTAGCGCGCGTTCCAAATGTGCGTCCGATGTAATGCCTTCAGCAATAGAATAGTAAACGCGATTACCGTCGGTTAAAAATCCCGTCGTATGAGTGCGCGGACCAATGCTCTTGCCACTATTCCACATTTCCTGCCGTTCCTTCGCCACATAAGGATGTGCGCCCGGGTCACGTACGCTGGTCACACCATAAGCGAGCCACGTGCGACCTTGGGATTCGCTGTTGATGCCCATATGCGCGTGCATCTCAAATAAGCCGGGGAACGCCGCTTTGTCTGAAGCATCAACATCAGCACTTTCGCCTTGCGCATCCTCTTCCATCGCGACGATGCGGTTGTCTTTAATCGTTAGTAGTACATTGTTTAAATAACCTTCACTGACGCCGTCAAACAATTTGCCGACGAGTAACGTCCAGGTTTTTTTTGGCTTAAAGGGTTTCCATGTCAGCGGTGGCGTGATGTCCGTTGTCGTGCCAGATTGCACATCCAGCTTAAACATTTTGTTGGCATCCATATAAACGACATAACGCCCGTCACTGCTCCAGGATGGCGTGTCGGCAAGGGTATCGGTCAATGCCTTTGGTTCGCCTTGGGGTTCAAAAGTTTCGTTGATTTGTTGTAGCCAGAGCAGTCCGTCCTGCACGTAACTCATGGCAAGTCCTGAAGGCGCGAGCGCCGCATAGGTCATATTGCGGTGGGCAACGGGTTCAATCGTGTATTGCTCTTTTCCGTCGGGTGACGTCACGACTAACTGATATACACCTTCTCGATACCGCTTTGAATAGGGCGCCAGTACTGTCGTTGCCAAATAAGCGCCGTCTGCACTCCAGGAAATGTTCTGCGCCGGTACGGGTTTATGCACCGGTTTCACAGAACCGTCGCGTAAATCAGCGATGACCATTTGCGCCGCTATTGGGTTGGTTGGAATGCTAGTAAACAGTGCGATTGAGTTGCCGTCTGGTGACCAGCTAGGTCCGCTGATGCCTGTCGCGTCCACTTTAATTGCCGTATTTTCTTGGTTGTCCAAGTCATAGGTCCATAATCCTACTTGGTGCTTGGTATTCTGCGACAGCGGCTTATCAGATATATAAGCGATTTTCTTACCGTCGGGCGACCATTGCGGCGAGTAGGCAACGAAATGATTGTCAGTAATGTTATTGAGCGTTTGTTCCTCTGGATGCCACATCCAAACATCGCCAAGTGCGGAAAAGGCAACCCAGTCGCCAGTCGGTGATAGCACCGGCATTGTTATACCCAACACCTTCTGTTCGGCATCTGTGTTGTGATCTCTAAGCTTTCGTTTGTAGGCTGGGCGTTGCAGATCGAAACTGGCGGTGAATTCAATATCACCTCTGTCGGCATTCAAACCCTGCTGATAAATTTTACCGTTGGCCGCGTAGTACACCGTATTGTCGTTCAGCCACTGTGCTTTGAATGGAAATACATCGTCATTGTCTTGGCTTAGAACCTTTGGGTTTTGGCCATCCAGTGCAACGGATCGCATGCTGGCTTTGCTATTGCCCAGTAACTGATAACTCAGACGGTTTCCATCTGGGTGCCACGTAACCCCGTTCACAACACCGGCTTCCGCAATCACCGTACTCGGTTCCGACCCCACTAGATCAATCCATTGAATTTCAGATTGAGCCCGGCTTTTAGTCACGGCGTAAACCAACCGCTTACCATCAGGAGACCAGGCAGGCGAGTATTCGTCCGAAGGCGAGTGAGTCACTTGCGCTAATTGGCCATCCGCTAAGTTCAACACCCAAACATCGTAGTTACCACTGCGATCGGATGAGAAAGCAATTTGACTGCCATCTGGCGAGTATTGAGGTTCTCTGTCATCAAAAGCATCGTTGGTCAGCGCTACCGGAATGCCACCAACAGCGGGAATCGACCATAAATCCCAATTGCCGTTGGCATAGCCGTAGTAGGTGATCGTTGTGTTGTCCGGCGACCAAACCGGTTCACGTGCATCTTGGTAGTAGTCGGTAATTGCGATGGCAGAACCGCCACTGACGGGCAACGTGAAGAGCACGCCTTGTATGCTCATGACGATGTTGTCGCCTTGCGAGCTAAGTCCAAAAGACAGGTTTGTGCCTTCGCTGACGGAGATATTGAGCCTGCCCTGACTAGGGTTCGACGAGAATTCGCTATTTACGCCTTCAATTTGCGACGCTTCGGATTCGTTGGGTGCAGGTTCACTGCACCCCGCTCCCGATAAAATGAGAACTGCTAGACAGACAATATTTGCGGACCGCTTCATCAAAATAACCTCCTGCATATGTCAAAGCAGTATGGTTGATCTGATTCTGCGTTTCCAATCGAGTCTCAACCACATAGAGTCAGTCAGCAATAGATTGATAGGTCAGCAACTTGTATTCATTTCCCAAACGGGTGCGATGTGGAATACTTTGGACCATAAAAATACCAACCAACTGCTCTTGGGGGTCAATCCAGAGTTTTGTACCCGCCGCGCCTCCCCAGTTGTACTCGCCCACTGAACCAAGCTATCCGGCATTTATGGAGGCGACACACACTTAAAACCTCTCACACCTATGGCGTGATCGCCTATAAAACAATCCGCAGAACTCCCTCACCCGAAAAGGCTATGAACATCGCAAAGATTGGCTAGAGCGGCGCATGTTGCATCTGGCTTAGCACTTCTCTGTCGCCATAGATGCCTTTGCCATCATGAGCAATCTCTTTCATTTGGTTGTGTACTTCGATCCACAGGAGAGCTATCGATGGTGTGCCCCCAATTATCAGCGCACTGAAACGTTTTGGCGCATGACAAGGATTAGAACTCAGGTTCATCCCACCATGGGAAGAACTCTGGTAGATCCTTGCTGACTTTCCCAGGAAATACGGGTGGGCGTTTTTCAAGGAACGAGTTGATCCCTTCACTGGCATCAGCAGAGGTGCCCGTGGCATTAATACCTGCGGTGTCGATCCTGTGCGCTTCAATCGGATCAGATGCTCCCAGCATCTTCCACATCATGTGCCGAGTAAGGGTGATCGAGATGCTTGAACTGGAGTCAACCATTTCGTGGGCCAGTTTTCTTGCTTCTGGAATCAGGTCCTCAGGTTCATGGATGCTGCGAAGCAGCCCGGCTTCCAGTGCTTCTTCTGATCTAAATATTTTCCCTGAATAACACCATTCCAGGGCTTTGCTGATGCCAACGAGCCTCGGCAAAAACCAAGATGAACAACCTTCAGGCACTATCCCTCGTGCAGCAAACACAAAGCCCATTTTGGCATTCTTAACGGCCATCCTGAAATCTGCCGCAAGCGTTATGGTCATGCCCATACCTACGGCGGCACCATTAAAGGCGACAATCACCGGTTTCAAACACCTCCAGATGCGCCGGGTAATTTCACCGCCACCATCTCCTGTACTAGTTTCTGCCAGCCTTTCTTCATGTCCTTCCCACGTTTTATCACCCTGGGAGAGGTCGGCACCCGCGCAAAATGCACGACCTGCACCGGTAATGATGATTGCCTTAACCTCATCATCAGCATCCGCCATATCCAGCGCCGTAAACAACTCACCGAACATGGGGCCGCTAAAAGCATTCATCGCGTCAGGGCGGTTAAATGTAATGGTCAGAATATTGTCTTCTACTTCATAGAGAATTGCTTCAAAGGTCACTTAGTGGCTCCTGGAAAATTGAGAACTATTTCAACTAATATGCAGGGCAATGGTATCGCGAGTCAAATTGGATAAATTGGGGTCAGTGTAAAATTAGATACAATTTACCTCGCTAATTTTACACTGACCCCAATTTTCCCTGACCCCAATTTTCCAAAACAATCGGCAGAACTCCCTCACGACTCCACGCTGACTTCCGCAACAAATTAGTTACTGTCCAAACCAGAATGGACACATGGCAACACCCAGACATCTATTGATTGATCCCGACTATCCAATGCACTATCACATCGTTTCGCGGTGTGTGCGCCGAAGCTGGTTGTGTGGTGTTGATCGACTCGCCCGCAAAGACTATGGACATCGTAAAATATCACCCAACACCAACCGCCAAAACTAAAACAAAACCCTCATCTGTCTAAAAACCAAATTTCCAGTTGAAATCCACCACAACAAATACTACTGTACGCACATACAGTAACGCTAAGCTATGCTCAAACAACAACCAACAAACCCAACACCAAAAAATAGCCAATAGCCACATAACCAAAGGCTTACAACCCACAACCCAGAGGCCCAATCACCACAACCATGCAACAACACAACAAAACAAAACCCAAACCCTCCCCCTACGCCGAGCTGCACTGCATCAGCAACTATTCGTTCCTGCGTGGTGCGTCGCATCCAGAAGAACTCGTCAAGCAAGCCAGTGCTTTGGGCTATCGTGCTATTGCGATTACTGACGAGTGTTCTGTGGCGGGCGTGGTGAAGGCGCATGTGGCGGCGAAGGAAGTGGGCATTAAGTTGATTGTGGGTAGCGAGTTTCATTTTGATGAGGACGTGCATTTAATTGTGCTGGCACCTAATCGGGTTGGCTATGGCCAGCTGTGCCATTTGATTACGGTGGCAAGACGGCGAGCCGAGAAAGGCAGTTATCAGGTGCGGCTTAAAGATCTTCACTATGGCATGGATCAGTGTCTGGCGATCTGGTTGCCGGGCGAGTCAACACAGGAAGCCAAGCTGGGTGAAACCTTGCAGGGTATCTTTGGCAATCGGCTTTGGTTGGGTATCGAGATCTTTCCCGACGGCCAAGAGATTGCTGCCTACCAGCAGGCCTTTGATTTACATCAGGGTTTACATATTAATATGGTCGCCATGGGCGATGTCCATATGCATCATGCCGATCGTAAGGCCCTGCAGGATGTTATCTCTGCGGTGCGCATTGGTCAGTCGGTGCGCTTGGCCGGCAAGTTGTTGTTTGCCCATCGCGAAAAGCATTTGCGGCCCCTGGGCGTTATCGCGCAGATGTATCCCCCTGCTTTGCTGCAAGAAACCATCGTCATTAGCGAGCTGTGCGATTTCTCGCTTGATGAACTGCGTTATGAATACCCAGAGGAACTGGTGCCGCCGCATCTTTCACCGGCCGCTTATTTGCGCCAGTTAGTCGAGCACGGCGCCAAAGAGCGTTGGCCAGCAGGGATTAAACCCCATGTGCAGGCGTTGATTGAAAAAGAGCTGGGACTCATTGCCGAGCTTGAATACGAGTATTATTTTTTGACGGTGTTTGATGTGGTGCACTTTGCCCGCACCCAAGAAATTCTGTGCCAAGGGCGCGGCTCGGCGGCCAACAGCGCGGTGTGTTTTTGTTTGAAGATTACCGAGGTGGACCCGGCCAAGTCGAGTATGTTGTTCGAGCGGTTTATCTCTAAAGAACGTAACGAGCCGCCGGACATTGATGTCGACTTTGAGCACGAGCGGCGCGAGGAAGTGATTCAGTACATTTATAAAAAATATGGTCGCGATCGTGCTGCCATTGCGGCAACGGTGATTACCTATCGCCCGAAAAGTGCCGTGCGCGATGTCGGCAAGGCCTTGGGTATGGATTTGCTGTTAGTAGAAAAGTTGGCTAAGTCGTTGTCCTGGTGGGATAAGCCGGATGAGTTGCTGGCGCGCTTTGAAGAAGCCGGCATTAACCCCCGCAGCCCGGTGATTGCCCAATTTATAAGTCTCGTCAGCGACATTCTCGGCTTTCCCCGGCATTTATCCCAGCATGTCGGCGGCTTTGTCATCTCGCGTGGGCCCCTGTCGCATCTGGTGCCGGTCGAAAATGCCGCCATGGATGACCGCACCATTATTCAATGGGACAAAAACGATCTTGAGTCCTTAGGCTTGATGAAAATTGATGTATTAGCGCTGGGCATGTTGACCGCGATTCGCAAGAGTCTGGATATGATCAACAATTATCGCGGCACAAACTTAACCATCGCCAGCATCCCGCCGGAAGACCCGCTGACCTATCAGATGCTACAACGCGGTGACAGCATTGGTGTGTTTCAGGTCGAGTCCCGGGCGCAGATGTCCATGCTGCCACGTTTAAAGCCCGCCTGTTTTTATGATCTGGTGATTGAGGTGGCCATTGTTCGACCCGGGCCGATTCAGGGCAACATGGTGCATCCCTATTTGAAGCGGCGTAATGGCGAGGAAGCCGTCACCTATGCCAACGATGAAGTAAAAGACGTTTTAGGCCGCACATTGGGTGTGCCGATCTTTCAAGAACAGGTGATTCGGTTGGCAGTGGTCGCGGCCGGCTTTACCCCCGGCGAGGCAGATCAACTGCGCCGCGCCATGGCGGCATGGAAAAGCAAAGGCGGCCTAGAGGTGTTTCAGCGAAAGTTGATTGACGGCATGTTAGCCCGTGGCCATGCACGCGAATTTGCCGAGCGTATCTGCGAGCAGATCAAAGGCTTTGGCGATTACGGCTTCCCCGAATCCCACGCCGCCAGCTTTGCCCTGCTGGTGTATTTTTCTGCCTGGCTTAAACAACATGAGCCGGCAGCCTTTTATTGCGGTCTATTGAACAGCCAACCGATGGGGTTTTATTCGCCGTCGCAGCTAGTGCAGGATGCCAAACGCCACGATATTGAAGTGCGCCCGGTGGATATCTTCCACAGTGAATGGGAGAGCACACTGGAAGAGCCCGAACAGCAATCTAATCAAGCAAGCTACAACCATTCTAACTATTCACAGCCCGCGGTGCGTTTAGGCTTTAGTCGTATCAAAGGTTTTCGGCAAGATGTCGCCGAGCGGATTATTCAAACACGCACCACGCAACACATTACCAATCTGCAAAACCTGACAAGACAGGCCAGGCTCGACAAAGGTGATTTAGCACGCTTAACCGAAGGCGGTGCCTTAAAGTCGTTAACCGGTAACCGCTACCAGACCCATTGGGAAGCCAAAGGCATGATGGCGCAGCCGACGCCTAGTCAACAGGGACAAGGCGAGTTTGAAGGCTTGGGCAATGTTGCCGAACAAACGCCCATTTACCTGCCGCCACCCTCAGAGACCGACGACCTGCGCGCAGATTACACTAGCCTGCGACTGACCCTTGGCCGGCATCCGATGGCCATTCTGCGCCAACAAGAGGCCTTTAGTGGTCTAAAAAGCGCAGCTGATCTTGAACAACTGCACCACGGTAGGTTCGTGCAGGTGGCCGGTATTGTCACCGGCCGGCAACGTCCCTCCTCGGCTTCTGGCGTGTTGTTCCTAACCCTTGAAGATGAGACCAACAATATCAATGTGGTGATCTGGACACGGGTGCTCGAAAACTTCCGTGCCGCCATTGTGCAAGGTCGCTTGTTGAAGATAAGGGGGGTGATGGAACGAAAGGAGTCAGTGATTCATGTCATTGCAAGCTATGTTGAGGACTACAGTCAGTATCTTGAGCATTTTTCATTAAAGTCGCGGGACTTTAAGTGATGAGCTTAAGTGATGCTCTTAATTAATAATCTTAATTGATGATCTTAATAGATGATCTGATCGCAGCCGGATGGCGAAGGTGCGCGTGAACCACTAGCTGCGTAGAATAATTCGCGCGTTAACCAAACCTGATGCTTCTTGCCGATCAATGGATATTTGCTTCACGGTAAAGCCTTCATTGCCGAGATTTTCGAGCCAACGAATCAGTTCATTAAAGCCGACTTCGCTAAACCAGACGCTGACACCATCAGTGCCTTCGGGTTGCAGTCGGTTCGGCTTAATATTAAATCGACCGGCTGAACTCGACAATCGTGACAACAAAGACTGACCACTGACGGCGGCACTGCTGTTACCGGTTGTTTGTCTGGCCTTGGCTTCACTGGCGCGTAAATAGATCAGCAACGCCGCTTGGCGCTGGTAGTTCTGACGGCTTTGTTCAACATAGCTGTTGGCGGGTGACCAAACCATAAAGTACACCAGCATCAAGCCTAAAAATGCCGACAGTGAGTTTAAGGCCAGCCGATCACGCTTTTCCAATTGCTGATAGCGCTGCTTCAATTGCTCGATTTGGGGATGATTCAAAATATTCATTCTGCACTGCCCCCTGCCTTAATCTTGACGCTGCCCTTGACCGATTCCTCGCCCTGATTAATGGTGCCAATGACAGCATCGTAACCGGCTTTATCCAAGGTTTGTGAATAAGCGATCAAGCCATCGCTACGCGCGGTTTCTAACTGCAGTACTAAATCGCCGCGGCTTTCGTTGTAGTTCACATTGTTTAACGTGACAGAGCCTGCCGGTAGCAGTTTTGCGGCACCGGCAAACAGATCTAAAAACGCCGCGCCGGAAGCCCCGTTTGACTCACCTAAATGTGCCCGCCAACGGCGCTTTAAATCGCGCACATTGCGATCGTTTGGAAACACATCGGTATACAGCGCAAGCGCTTCGGCTTCGAGGCGATCGGCCTTGCCGCCAAAATAGAGACCTTGGCCAAGCATCAATAGCACGTGAACGGCAAACACACTGGCAGCCAAAATCGCAACCGATCGCCAACTGCCGGGTCTCGATGCGCGCTTTATCTCGACGCGGAACTGACCTTGCAACAAGTTAACGGCGGCGGTATCAAAGTGCCGACACAGTTGTTCGAACGGATGATAATCAAGCGCGGTGATGTCTGCAGGTTGTTCCAGCTCGGCATTAATTTGCGTCAAGGTTAAGGCAAAGGCTTCATCATCAGGATCTGACATAGCGATATGAAGTTGCGCTTTATTTTCCTGCGGCACCAAGGTCAGGGCCATCGCTAAACTATGGGCGGGTACGGCAAAGCCCAAATCGTGGCTATAGCGAATCAACGCCCGATCTGCCTCAAGCAACACTTGGCAGCTGTTTTCTTGTTCGGCTTGCCCGACATTCTTTTGAAGTGCATTTTTTTGAAGTGCATTAAGTTGAAGCACATCACAGGTGATAATCGAAGGTTGAATAAGCAGTTCTTTTAAAAGGTTAAGTCTCTGCTGCAATAGTTCTCTGTCGATAATGGCAACATTGACGTCGCCTGCGCTATTACGATCACCAATCGCAAAGTGACAATCTTCAACATCCTGGGCCAGGCTTTCCTCGACAATAAAGGGCACGGCTTGAAGAATTTGTCTGGGTTGTTTACTCGGCACTTTAGCGGACGTCAGTAGAATATCTTCACCGCGCAACATGACATAGGTTTCGCCGCTGATATCGACGGATGTCGAGATCTGAGTAAAGGCTTGGCGATTACCTTCACCGCGCAAACGAATGATGCCGGATGCTTCATCAAGCAATAGCCATTCAAGATGGTCTTCACCGTTGACTCGGCCTAAACGCAGAAACAGATTCTCAGCCATTGTGCCTCTCTGTCGTTGCAGCAACTAACGGGCTTGTTGCAACGCTTGTTGTACGCCTTGTTACCGGGCCAGCCAATACATCAATAACTCGACGCAACGGGGCCACACTGTTCAACGATCTTCGCGTCAATTTACGCGTCGATGTTCGTGTCAATGTTCGTGTCGATGCTTGCGTATTTTCCAATTTTTGCTCGGTCACTTTTGGCAATATCTTCTTACTTTGGTCTCGGTAGATAACACGCATGCTGCCATCCGTGCCGTCCCGTTGAATAATACTCGTGAGGTAGCCAAACCGATCTTGATATCTGGCTTTAATGCTCACCTGAAAAAACTCCGATCTTACAGTAATTCCATTCAAAACACCCTGCACGCCCGCTTGCACGAGAAATGCCGAGGTCGATTCAAACGGCTGGCCACCATCGCGATCGGCTACCAAGGACTCCAGCGTGCCCAAATCGGTGCCGGGTAATAGTGCCTGCAAGACGCCGGCGGATGCGGTATTCACATTCACCTCTATTTGAACGTCAGGTAGTGCCACCAGATACGGCGCGATAAGCTGAAATTGCTGTGGCTCCATTTCCAGCAGCAGGCGCAACTCGGATATGTCGCCGATTAACTGACCCGCGGTTCGATAAGGTTTGTCTAAACCCAAATAGGCATAGTCTTCTGCGCCTAAACCATCGTTGGCATCATCGGCGTCTATCCAATCTTTAAGGTTATGCACATGTCGATCCTCAGCCCCCTGCTGAGTAAATAATCTGATCAGACGCGCTTTCGTGTCATTGTCTTGGGTGCTGCTATTGGGCGAACCATTTGTAGAATCATCGAGCTGACCATTCGCAGAGCCGTTCTGGCCATTATTGTTCGCTTCCGTCGAGGCTAAACCATTGACGTTCATGCGACTCTGCAGATCGATAATCTGCAGTTCAATTTCGCCATCTTCAAACTCAAACACGTCACCGGGCACTGCCCACTGCTCGCCCAAATGATCTACCTCCGGGGAATCAATAAAATCCTGTCGCAGAATTTGTCTGGCCAGCTCTTCGCCGCCCAATGCATACTGTTTAACGATACTCTGATCGAAGCTTACCCGGGCACGGTTGATCGAAAAGTTCTGCTCCGTGGTCATCGCGGCACCCAAGACGGTGGCGATGACGACAATCAGTAAGATTGAAATAAGCGCAACGCCCTGCTGCTGTCCTCTAAAGGGATATGTCGATGTCAGTCTCATGGGCCGTCCGAGCCTTGATCGCTAATGTCTGGATCAACAGCAATACCCGGCCTGCCATTATCGTTACGGTTGCCGTTGTTGAAACTGTCATTGACGTTATTGTTGGAACTGCCGTTGTTGGCATTGTTGTTCGAATTATTG
>Ga0209383_1002190_pt1 | contig 11710 bp, 12 predicted proteins | sample CoawatmetaG02DNA_FD_187510 | JGI IMG/M metagenome (GOLD analysis project Ga0209383, IMG submission 187510) | Marine microbial communities from the West Antarctic Peninsula - Coastal water metaG029-DNA (SPAdes) (version 2) | ecosystem: Environmental > Aquatic > Marine > Coastal ... | reverse complement strand
AATTAATAGTTTTTGTTCCAAAATATGGAGATTCCAAAACTCCACTAGAGGAGTTCCCTACAACTAAATATGCAATTTTCATAAATGAAATATAACCTTTGTTTCCTAGTGAATTATAAAAGTGAACATTAATTTTTTTTTTTGTAAAACTTAAAATTTCTTTTTTTATAACTTTTGACTCATTGTCAAAATTAGGAGAGGTAATTATAATTGTACTATCATTAAATAAATTGAGAAATTTAATTAAGTTTTGAATTTGAAATTTTGACTTATTTTTTTCTAATGTTACAGGATGAAATGTGACTAAAATTATCTTTTTATTCAATTTAATTTGAAATATTTTTTCTAATTGATGCCTAGTAAATAATTTTGCATTTCTTGCTGTATGAACACCTAAACTGCCATAATTAAAAATAGTTTTTGGATTTTCCCCCAACTGAATCAATCTCTTTTTATATTGCTCATGAATTGGAAAATGAAGATGTGATAATTTACTTACAGAGTGTCTAATGGAGTCATCATACGCTCCTTTTGTCACTTCACCCCCATGTATGTGAGTAACAGGAATTCTAAAAACTGTAGCAGCCATTACACATCCAAGTAATTCATACCTATCCCCCAGAACCACTAATATATCAGGTTTTAACTTTTGAATTACCTCAGAGGTTACTCTAATTGCTTTTTCAATATACTTTGAAATATCAATTTCTTTAAATTTTTTGTCTAAGATTTTTTTCTTAATTATTTTTTTAATCTTGTCTTTTTTAATTTCAGAAATAGTTTCCCCAAATTCACTTGAAAGATGTGACCCTGTTACCATCAAATAAGTTTTTGAGTTTATCTTTTTAGTTTCCAATATAACATCTCTTAATAAGCCATAGTCAGCTCTTGAGCTTGAAATAAATAATATTTTTTTCATTATTTTGCTAAATTTGTTGATCTTTTTTATAATTTTTTTGACTCCTCTTGCCTAAAAGTTTTTTAAATAAAAATGGTGATTTACCATTACCAGGTCTTTTAGCTGTTAGGTTTTTTTCTGAAAAAAATTCACCTCTCTTGATATCTTTTGCTGCAACTAAGGATTTTCTAACTATCTTGATATTTGGTCTTTCACTTTTTGTTGGTATTTTTTTATCACTTCCAAGAGCTATTTCTATATTTCTTATAGATTTTACCATGGAGTTTAACTCGTTAGGTTCAAGACTTGCTTTATGGTCTGGTCCTTTCATATTGCGATTTAAAGTAAAATGTTTTTCTATACAAACTGCTCCAAGTGCTGTAGCTGCAATGCTAACTTCAATACCCAAAGTGTGATCACTATACCCATAAGATATATCAAATACTTTTCCCATTTTTACCATTGCATTTAAATTTACATCTTCTTTTGGAGTTGGGTACTCTGTGTTTGCATGTAAAACTATAATGTTTTTTTTTTTAGTACCCGAGTTTATCAAAACATTTAAAGCATCTCTAACTTCTCTAATATTTGCCATACCAGTTGATAAAATAACTTTTTTATTTAATTTTCCTAGATGGGATAAATATTGAAGATTTGTAATTTCACCACTTGGTATTTTAAATTTTTCTAAACCTAAGTTATTTAAAAGTTTAATACTATCAATATCAAAAGGAGATGACAAAAATATAATTTTTTTAGTTTTACAATATGAAATTAGTTTACGATGCATCTCCTCATTTAATTCAAGCTTTTTTAACATCGTATATTGAAATTTATCTTTATCGGTAGTTTTACTTTGATATTTTGCTTTCCGTGCTTTTTGAGTAACTAAATTTTGCGCTTTAAATGTTTGAAATTTAACAGCATCAGCCCCAGAATTTGAAGCCACGTCAATTAATTTCTTTGCTAAATCAATTGAACCATTGTGATTAACACCTGCTTCTGCGATTATAAATACCTTTTTAGATCTCAAATCTGTCTCCAACTTTTATTACTCCATTAAACTCGAACTCTGTGACTCTTATGTAGCTATCTTTAGTTTTAACTAAAAAACTATCGGTGCTCTTATTAAGTATTACACCAATAGTGCACATGTAAATTGGAGCATTTTTTATAAATTCAACTTTATTAATTTTCATTTCTTTATTGTTTAATTTTGCTCTTGCAATTGGGCCTGGACTACAAATACCCCTTACAAAGTTGAACACTTCTCTACTTGCTTGATACCAATTTAATTTTTCGTCACCAATTTTTCTTTGATTGCAATAAAAACCCTTGGGATGCAATTTTATTTGTTTTTGAGCTTTTAAATCATCTTTTTTAAACATTAAAATTACATCATAAATAATATTTGAATATTCTACGTAAGCTCTTTCAAGTAAGGTATTTTAATTATCTTGATCCGAAATTTTATATATTCTTTGCAAAATAATATCACCACTATCTATCCCTTCATTAACATAATTAACACCCAATTTAAAATATTTCTTCCTCTATAAAATGGTAATTTTCCTGCATGACAGTTTATAACTTTGTATTTTGTAAAATAACCAATATTTAATAGCATTTATAACCTCACTGAACTTGGAATATTTACAACTCTTTCTTCCAAATACTTTGCATTTTTCAAATCTACGCCTTCACAGTCTTTAAACATTTCAAGCTCATTCATTAACCTCCATGTAGGTCTTGTCATTACACCATTTTTATTTGTAAAATCTAAAAATTCATCTCTTTGTTTTCTATTTTTTAGGAAAATTACATTTAACCAATAATTGGATTTGCTATTACTGGGTTCTTTAAAGAAAAAATAATCAGTGCTACTAAAAAAAGTTTCATAGTAATTAGCTAGCTCGCGCTTGTTATTAATAAAATTGTTTAAATTTTCCAATTGTGCAACTAATAAAGCAGCATTTAGATTTGGCATTCGATAATTGTAACCAACCATATCATGATTAAAATCCCATTTATGGGGAACTTTAGCAGTTGTAGTTAAATATTTAGCTTTTTCTGCAAGCACCTTGTCATTAGTGATAATGCATCCGCCGCCGCCTCCTGTAATAATCTTATTTCCATTAAAACTTATAGCTCCTAATTGTCCAAAGGTTCCAGTATGCTTACCTTTATATGTGCTACCAATACTTTCGGCAGCGTCTTCAATTAAAAATATATAATAATCATCACAAATTTTTTTAATCTCATCAATTCTACAAGGATGACCATAAGAATGCATCGGTACACATGCCTTTATCACTTTACCAGTTTTATTATTTATGCACTGCTTATTTTTAACTTTTGTATTATTTTCAAGAAAAAATTTTAATGCAGTTGGTGATAGACCCATAGTGTCTTTATCGACATCTATAAATATAACCTTTGCTCCACAATAGCTAATAGCATTACAAGTAGCAACAAAAGTTAATGGCTGGGTAATGACCTCATCATTTTTATTTACATTAGCTAATAACAATGATGTGTGAAGAGCTGAGGTTCCATTACATGTTGCGATTGCATATTTTGATCCTGTATAGTTGGCAATTCTACTTTCAAACTCATCAACAAACTTACCAACTGACGATACGAATGTTGAGTCAATACATTCATTAAGGTACTTTTTTTCATTACCTAAAAATCTTGGTTCGTGAAGAGGTATAAATTTATTTTTATTATATATTGATTTTATAAAATTAATTACAGCTAAATTTTGATTAACACTATTTTCGTTCATGAGGAATATTATAGTATTTTTGATCCTCAGGATCTTGGAATAAATTTTCTTGAATTACACGTTTAATTTCCATAATTCCATCTGGAACTGTCATGCTTATTTTAAAACCAAGCTCATTTTTAATTTTATCACAATTAACTCTATAATCTCTTGGATCATCATTTTTTTCAACATATTTTATTTTTGAATTAGGTAATACTTTTTTAATTTCATTAACCAACATTTGTTTTGTATAATTTTCTTTTGTATCACCAACGTTAAAAACATTATATGCAACTTTTTCATTAGGTGATTTTAAAACAGTGATAAATGCATTAGAAAAATCTTTTACATGACAATAAGGTCTCCAAAATTGCTCTCCAAAAATTACAAGTTCTTTTCCAAGTGCAAGATCTTTTGTAAATTCATTAACGGTCAGATCAAATCTCATTCTTGGAGAAAGACCATATACAGTTGAAAAACGTAAAGATGTTGGAGAAAATCCATCAAGCTTTTTCATCTCATCTAGCATATATTTTTCAAATTTTACTTTTAATTCTGCATACAAGGATACTGGCGCTAATTTTGAATTTTCATCTACATAAGCTTTTGGGTCATCCATTTTTCCATAATTACTACATGTTGATGCAAATATAAATTTAGATACTCCTGAATCTTTAGATTTTTCTATCAACCATTTGCTAGACGTCCAATTGGTTTTAGTTGCAAGATCTGAATATAATTTGCAAGCAGGGTCACCTACAATTGCTGCTAAATGTATAACTCCATAAAAATTATTTTTTGAAAAAATTTCGTTTAACTTTTCACTGTCATTAATATTACAATTATAAAAAGTAAAATTCTTATTATGCCAAATATCCAGTAAAGACTCTCCGCCAAACAGCAAATTATCTATACATGTTACATTGTATCCTTTTAATAAAAGTTCTCTTAAAAGCCCTGATCCAACATAACCAGCACCACCAGTTACAAGTATATTTTTCATTAGTATTTAATTGAGTTCCTTTTTTATTAAATGTTTTAGCTATTCAAGTGTAATAATTACATCACCTTATAATGTAAAATATTTTATTTATATATCTAAATTTTAACCTAAAATAGATTGACGTACTAAGCTAATTATCATTTTAATTATTATAAGATAAAATAAATAAAAGGTAATTTATTATGAAAAAATTATTTCAGTCAAAAACTAATTGCTTAAGATTCTGGTTGTTTAAATCTTTTTAAAATTTTTGTTAAAAAAAGTTTTAATTTATGCCACCAAATTTGAATACTAGCAAAAGCTATTGCGATTCCACCCAGTATAGCTTGTAGCAAAATACTTCCTGTTCCTGGATCTAAATAGGCATAAGATAAACTTGGGTAAAAGAAGAACATAATAAAAAAAGATATTAATTTAAACATAATATTAATATATAGACTAATTTTTTTAAGTAACATAATAAATAAAAAAACTAATGAACAAAAATTATCTATTAATAATTGGAACTTTGCTGTTAATTCCAGCTTGGGTTTTTAAGGGGGGGCTAAAAAGTCACGAAATTTTAATAATACTATTTTTGATATATCTAATTCCGTTACTTATTCACTTGTATATAGTTAAAAAATACAAGGAAGGTCCATATACAAAACTATTTTATTTCTATTTTGCTTTAATATTTACTTATAGTCTTGATCAAAACTACGGCGTCATGAGCTATATGGAGCGAATTCCTAATTTTTTAAGTATTAAACCATACGCTCTTTATATATATACGTCTGCTTTCTTTATTTTAACTTCTAGCATTTTAATAATATTTTTTTATTTAAGAATATTTAAATACAACGGTATTAAAATATTATTTTCATTTGTCTTTATTGCTCTTTTGGTTAACTTATTTGACAATAGAAATTCTAGTTTTTTTGAAAAAAAAAGAAATATTAATTCTTTTTATGAAGGAAACTTACAACAAAAAAAAACACTAGTTTTAATTCTTGATGAATTTTCTGGTATCAATAGCTATGAAAGTAATCACATATCTGGGATTAAAGTAAAAAAAAAAATAGAAGATTTTTTAATTGACTCAAATTTTAGTTTTTATACCAATGCCTATTCCTTATCCAGTAGTACATCGACCTCTATTCCATTGCTGTTAAATTTCAAATATGATAATTCTAAAATTGAATTTTACATAAAAAATTACACTGATGTAACTCTGCGTAATTTTATGGAAATAAACAAAGATTTTTTTTTGACAGATAACAATTTAAATAAAAATGAATTTTTTAATAGTTATAATGGAAATGATATAGCCGTTTTTCAGAATGGGAGTATTAACTACTGCGCACACTATAAAGTAAAAACTTGTGTTCAATATAATCCCTTCAAAACTGATTATAATTATTTACCAGGAGTTAAAAATAAAAATTTATCAAGAATTATTTCGTTATGGAAATTACAGGGTTCAATATTATCTAATTTTGTCTGGAGAATCTTGAGAGTTAAAATGATTGACAATACTCTTGCTCCCTATGGAGAAAAAATGACGGCGTCTCATTTATTCGAAGATATATTTAAACAAATTAAAAGTGGCAAAGAGAGCTTAGTCTTTGTTCATACACTCTTTTCGCACGCTCCTTATGGTTTTGATGAAAATTGCCACTATGATGGCTCAAGATCCATGAACGCGCACCAAAAGAAGAATTTGGTAGAGTGGGAAACTTCTCAAAATAATTTGGAAAGAGGTTGTGTTATAGACATAGTGAACAATTTTTTTAATAAATTAAAAAAAAATGATTTATGGAATGATTTGGAAATTGTTCTTTTATCAGATCATGGATCGAGAATATCAAAAGAGAACTTCGCTGCTAGTTATTTATCATCGTTATTTGCAGTAAAACAAAGTGATAGAAGATCTCAAGCCTTTCATGACAAACTATCCATCCAATATCTTTTTTTTAAATATTTCAAGCAATAATATGTTGAAAACTATAGGTAAAATTACTGAGTCCTTTAATATTTTTAAAAATATTAATAGATTTACTTCAAAAAAAATAAAAATAGTTTTTTACTCTGAGGGCAAAACCTATTTAAAATATTCCTATTTATTAATAAAATTTTTATCCAAAACTTATCCTAATCAAATTCTATATGTTAGCTCAGATAAAGAGGATTGTTTTGAAAATCCAAATATAAAAAATTTGTATGTAGGAAAAAAATTTCTTTTACAATATTTTTTTTTAAAGATTAAAGCTCAAAATTTATTTATGACTACTACAGATTTGGGTAATAATATTTTAAAAAAAACAAAGAATGTGGAAAAATATATTTATTATTTTCATGCTCCAGTTAGTACTACAAAAGTTTATACCTCTAAAGCTTTTGATAATTACGATGTGATTTTTTGTAATGGAGACTATCAAGTACAAGAAATTCAAAAAAGAGAGAATTTGAAAAATCTTGAAAAGAAACAGCTATTTAAAAGTGGTTATCTTTATTTTGACTATTTAAAAAAAAATCTTAATTTAAATAATAATAATGATGAAATTCTTGTTGCTCCTTCATGGAATCATAATGAAAAAAATTTTATCAATGAAGACTTTGAGGAAATAATAGAAATGCTTTTGCGTAAAGGTTATAAAGTGAGGTTTAGACCACATCCAGAGCATCTTAAAAGATCTACTATTTTTCTAAATCGAATTAGAGAAAAATTTAAACTTAAAAATTTTGTTTTTGATCTTAACATTGAAAATGTTAAATCAATGGAACAGGCGCAATGTTTAATTACTGACAACTCTGGTATAGCGATTGAATTTACTTTAATTTTAAAAAAACCAGTTCTGTACTACGAATCTATGGAGAAAATTCACAATAAAAACATTGAGGACTATGGTGAATTATTTAACTTAGAAGATTCCGTAAAAAAATATTTTGGCTATAAATTCAAACATGCTGATATTGAAAAAATGAATCAATTAATTGATAATGCTACAAAAGAATTTAGCAAGAATAATCTTAGAAAAATTGATGAATTCTTAAATAAAAATTTTTACAATACAAATAAAATTATTCAATTTTTTGAAAACAACATGCATGAGATTTTTCATTAACTGATATTTAATCTACTTTTTTTTTATGTACCAACAAAGATACTAGCTACTTAATTTTTTAATAAGAAAATATATAGCGATAATAAATTATTTGATTTTTGAACGAATAAATGAAGAAAGATGATCTATTAGAAAAATAGTTATAAAGATGATTATTATTATTGCTGATACCCTCTGGTATTCAAACATTCGAAAGGAAGACTGTAGTTCGTAACCAATACCGCCAGCACCGACTATTCCGAGCATGGTAGCCATTCTAACATTGCGATCTAAAATATATAAATTGTTAGCAATAAAAGACGGAATTATTTGAGGTATTATAGCGAATGCAATTACTTGTCTTTTTGAAGCTCCGGATGACTTAAGTGCTTCTACCGGACCCTTATTTACGTGCTCAATATCTTCTGCATAAAATTTTGCTAAAAATCCCATAGTATGAAATCCTAACGCCAACACTCCAGGCATAGCCCCAAAGCCAATGGCAATAACTAATATCATCGCCATTATAAATTCCGGGATAGCTCTAAAAAAAATTGTAATAGTTCTGGCAATTAAAAAAATAAAAAAGTTAGGTGCTAAATTTCTTGCTGAAAATAATGCAATTGGTATCGAAATTACAATCGCTAAAAATGTTCCCAAAACAGCAATCTCAATAGTTTCAACCATACTGAGAAATAAACTCTTAAAATTTGAAAAATCAGGAGGAATCATTCGACCAAGAATGTCACCAAAATATTTTGAAGAATTAGAAAATAACTGAATAAAATTAATTTCTAAATCTACCACAATTAAGGCCAAAGTAGCAATTGTTACGACAATAAAAGTGTGTGTTTTCCAGGTCCACTGGGGTCTTAAATACTTTTCAAGATGCTTGGTGTTATTTACTACTTTTAGTTCAGTATTTTTTTTTTTCATTATTTATATATTTTTTTAATAAATGATGGATTTATATTAGTAATCGACTTGTCAAAAATAATAGAGCCATCTAGCAATCCAACTATTCTATCTGAATATTTTGTAGCAAGATCAATTTGGTGCAGGTTGCACACCACGGTTATTCTAAATTTTTTATTTATTTCCTTCAATAGTTTCATAATAATATTAGCTGACTTTGGATCCAAACTTCCAACGGGCTCATCTGCTAATAAAACCATTGGTCTTTTTATTATTGCTCTAGCTATTCCAACTCTCTGTCTTTGACCACCAGACAGTTCATCTACACGGTTATAGGCTTTCTCAACCACCCCCACCATTTCTAGCGATCGCAAAGCTTCTAACTTTTGCTCTTTTGAGAATAAGTAAAACATTGATAAAAACTTACTACTTGAATTTAGCAAGCCAGTTAAAACATTGTTAATTGAAGATAAGTTGTTAACCAAATTAAATTCTTGAAAAATCATTCCTGTTTTTTTTTGTATTTCTGACAATGAAGCATTGGTTAATTTTTGATTATCTATAAAAACTTCTCCACTATCAATGATTTCTAAACCGTTGATACTTCTTAGTAGAGTTGTTTTGCCAGAACCACTTGGGCCCAAAATTGATAAAAATTCGCCCTTTTTTACATAGAGATCAATTCCCTTAAGAGCTTTTGTATCCGTGTTATGAAAAGTTTTCTTTAAATTATTTATTTTAATCACTAAAAATTTACTTTTTATTTTTTTTTAATAAAGCAGATACTTTTCTTAAAACATCATAATCCGAATCTTTAACAGATATATAATGTGACATTTTTCCCCCATACCCTCCTATTGCTCCATGGTTATGAGCATCTAAGACCGCATCCTTAATTTTTTTTTTATCTTCTGGTGAAATCTTATCTGAATAAGCGAGTGGAGCTGGTGGAACCCGGTCAGATTTATGAATTATTCTTACATCTTTTAATTTAAAAGTTTTATCCGTTAACCGAGCAAAAAAATTTATTGAACTCATTCCACACACATCAGATTGTTTGTTTAAAACAGACAGTAAACAAGCGTCGTGATTCCCAGCATAAAAAACATTTTTAAAATCTTTTTTGTTTGTTGTTGAAATTTTTATTTTTGCCAACTCCACTTGTGGAATGAGGTCTCCACTAGTAGATCCAATACTTCCCAATGAAAGAGTTTTTCCTCTAACGTCTGAAAATTTTTTAATATCACTGTCTTCTCTAACTACAAAATAAGAGTAATAGCCCGCATCTTTTTCGCCAGGTCTTACACCGGCTGCAAAAGCTTCTGCTCCAGCAATTTTGGATGCTTCGATATATGTTTTTCCACCATACCAAGCCAAGTGTGACCTACCAGCTCTCATCGATTCTACTGCTGCATTATAGTCTGTTACTTTTACGAAGGTAATTTCAAAACCTGTAAGTTTGTTTATAATTTTTACCAAACCAACAAAGTCGTTTTCATCTCCTTTTTCACTTGCAGGTACAAAAACCATATTAAATTTTTTTATTTCTGCGTTTGCATTCGAGAACATAAAAATTGCAAGTACTAAAATTAAAAATATTTTATATTGTTTCATTTTTTTTGTTCGCTAACAAGTGAACGCTATTTATATGAAGATAACTAAAAAAAGTCAACTATCTATTTTAGTAAGGATTTAATTAACTATTGTGAGAATTCTTTAATTGCTTTTTGATAATCCTCTACAGTATCAATCTCTTTCCACCCTTTTTCGATTATAACGCAATGAACTTTTATTCCAATATCAGTTAGCTCTTGAATCATATCAGTCAAGTAAGCTTTCTGAAAAATTTTTGCTCTTTGAAATGGTTTATTCCAATATAGATCCTTTACTCTATGAAAATTTTGTTTAAATATTTCAGCGCCTCGATGGTTCAGCTTGATCATTCCTATAAACTCTCCATGAACCTCCTCTTTTTCAGCTGCAATTTTTCCAATTTTAACAACTTCATTATTTGAATTAAATATAACATTCTCAGCTTCAGAAAGAGGATGATCTTCCCGATTTACATAATAGCCCCTCCAATCAATATCAACTACTACAGAAATATCATGTTCGGATTCTAATAAACGCTTAACAACATGTGAATCAAATAAAATGTCTGAATAAGATATTATTATATTTCCATTGAGTATTTTTTCAGCATAAAAAATGGAATTTAGAATATTGTTATCCTTGTAGTCTGGATTGTGGAAATAATTTAAACGTTTGTAGTTAATTTTATTTTTTTTGTATCCTCTGATAATATTAATATTCTCTATCCCACTCGTTTTATAAGATTCAATTTGACGCTGTAAAAGAGTTTTTCCACCAAAATCAAGCATGCATTTTGGTAAATTTTTTGTATGGTTTTTTAATCTACTTCCCAAACCTGCAGCCACAATTAATGCTTTTGTTTTTGATTGGTCTGTTTTTTTTATTAATATCTCAATTTCATCATCACTAAAATTACTATTTTTTAAAGATCTTATTAAAGAAATTATTTTAGGATTACTTTCAATATATTCAGAGAGATCGGGTGGAACAGATTCAATTGATTCACCCGCTAAATTATATAATAACTCCCGGTCTGCCTTTAATAAAGATGCCAATTTATTAATCAACTCTACTTTGGGAGCTTTACGTTTATTTTTTTCAAGATCATTTAAGTAAGAAGGGGAAATATCAATTTTTTTTGCTAACTCTCTTTGCCCAATACCACTTTCGATTCTTAAGTTCCTAATGTAACCTCCAAAAGAACTTGGGGAGTTTTTTTTTTTTACCATTTGTGAATATTAATTTTTAGTTATCCTAAAGCTAAATTCAACAAGATATTAAAAAAAAACCCCAGTTGTTTAGAACTGGGGTTGTTAAAATAAAATATCAAATATTAATAAAATTAATTAAAAAATTTTTTCAGTGCATAAATCAAGCCAATTGAGCTATTAGTACTGGTCAGCTACACGCATTACTGCGCTTCCACATCCAGCCTATCAACGTGG
>Ga0209383_1002188_pt1 | contig 11712 bp, 11 predicted proteins | sample CoawatmetaG02DNA_FD_187510 | JGI IMG/M metagenome (GOLD analysis project Ga0209383, IMG submission 187510) | Marine microbial communities from the West Antarctic Peninsula - Coastal water metaG029-DNA (SPAdes) (version 2) | ecosystem: Environmental > Aquatic > Marine > Coastal ... | reverse complement strand
TTAAAAATTAATTTTTTATTAATTATAAAATTTTTCTTATAAAACTTTATACAATTATCAAATGCAACTTTACCCAATGTAATTATAACTTTTAAATTTTTTAAACTTTGAATTTCATTATCAAAATGATTTGAACAGTTATTTAGTTCTATACCTAAAGGTTTATCATCTGGTGGAACACATTTTAAAATATTAGTAATGTAGGTTCTGTTGAGTTTTAAGCCATCTTTTATATGTTTAGATGTAGGTAAATTTGAAATACCAACTTTACTTAAACAATGAAATAAGAAATCTCCTGATTTATCACCTGTAAAAGCCCTACCAGTTCTTGTTCCACCATGTGCTGCTGGTGCGAGACCAATAATCATTAACTTTGCATTAATATCTCCAAAGCCCGTAACCGGTTTCCCCCAATAAGTTTCTGACATGTGTTGTTTTCTTTTAATAGTTGAGATTTTTTTACTAAATTTTATTAATCTAGGACATTTTTTACATTTAATTATTGAATTATTTAGTTTTTTAAATTTAATGCTCATGAATGAAGTTAATTAAAGTTATTATATTCTTATTTATATCCTTTAATACACAGTTAGTAGCTATTTCAAATGATGATTTGGAGAATTTACTTAGTGATGGTGGAAAATTAATATTTATAAGACACGCGTATGCCCCAGGCAGTGGTGATCCAGATAATTTTGATTTATCTAGTTGCGCCTCACAAAGAAATTTGAGTCAGGAAGGCATTAATCAAGCAAAGAATATTAATAAATTTTTTTTAAAAAATCATGTGGATAGTAACTCAGTTCTATCTAGTGAATGGTGCAGATGTAAGCAAACAGCTAAATATGCCTTTAAAAATTACAAAACTAAAAGCTTTTTAAATTCATTTTTTAGTCAAAAATTTGAACACAACAAAGCTAAACAAATTAAAGAATTAAAAGAATTTATAGAAAAGTGGAATGGTAAAGGTAACTTAATTTTTGTTACACATTATGTTTTAATTTCAGAAATTTTAAACGTATCTGTTTCATCAGGTGAAATTGTCATAGCAGATAAAGATTTTAATATTCTAGCTAGGCAAAGAACTTCTATTAATTAAAGGTATATTTTTTTATAATAAAATATAAAGTAGTTTCTATGTCATCAAAAAAAGCAATGAAGCTGGCTCAAAAACAAGCTTTTGCAAAGCATCGAAGTAATATCACAAACACTAAATATGGAGCAAAAAAATTAAATTTTGTGATCAAGGCCAATAAGATTAGTGCTGTAAATAAAAAGTCTTAAGTTTCTTTTTTAAAGAGTTCTACTTTATCGCAAGTTGATACTTTTGAAATAGTTTCTTCGCCACTAATTACAGTTCTAATATTAATTATGGGGCTATTTTTTTCAAAAACTAGTTGAGTGTAAAATTGAGGATAACCAACTCTATCTGTAAAAATTAGATTTTTATCCCTATACAAAAATTTTTCTAATGTGTTCTCTTTCTTTATACTTAGGTCTGTTCTTCTATGTTTTTTATATGTCTTGATGTCGTAAACATAGTTTCTAATCATTAAAGATTTTTCAAAATCTAGGATGTATTCATTTTTAATAAAACTATCTTTCAAATTTTTACATTCTGACAAATACATTATTTCAGAAAAAACTACTGTTTGAAAATTAAATAAAAATACTGAAATTATCAAACACTTAATATCAAAACTATTTTTTTTCATTTTTATCAAAATAAAACAATGTGATTAAAAAAATAATTGTCCACCCAAATACTGAAATAGTTTTTACAAATGATGTATCCATACTCCAAATGTCCAAAAAAAGGGCACCAATTATAATTCCAAGTATATAAATTAAAGTAACTATTGTCGTTTTGCTCATTTTATTAAATTTTTTTAAAAAGAGAAATTCCATTTTCTAATTTATATGTATATTTAAAACTTTCCAATTGCATCATGCAAGTCTTTTTTGTATGTTGGTAAAATTCTCATTTTTCCATTAATCGGTTGTATCATCTAGTTTCCATAATTTTTTTTCTTCATTATTTCTACCACATGCATAACAGTAGCCTATTAGCGGATCGGTTTTGCATAGACTTATACAAGGTGAAATAATCATTTTTTTTAATATTAGTAAATATAATTGACTATTAATATACTTTATAATTAATGTCATTGGACAAATGATATCAATAATATATAAGGCCACAAGAATTGTGGGCGAATGGCGGAATTGGTAGACGCGCTGGTCTTAGGAACCAGTATTGAAAGATGTGAAGGTTCGAGTCCTTTTTCGCCTACCAGGAAGTTGTAAAATTATGAAAGTAACAGTAGAAAATAAAAAAGGATTAAATAAAGATGTTAATGTTTTCATTGATAAGAAAACTATGAATACTTATATCGATGAAAAATATGAAGAAATTAAAAACACTGTTAATTTAAAAGGCTTTAGACCAGGGAAAGTCCCAAGAGAAATTCTTAAAAGACAATTTGGTCAAGCAATTTTTAGTGAAGTCCTAGATAAAGTTTTAAAAGATTCATCAACTAAAGCTCTAGATGATAATAAGATAAAACCAGCTGGGCAACCAAAGCTTGATTTAAAAACTTATGGTGAGGATAAAGATCTTGAATATACAATTTCTGTAACTGAACTTCCTAAAGTTGAGCTTAAGTCAATAGATTCTATAAAATTTGATGAATATTCTGTTAAAATAGATGCAAAAGAGACTGATAAAAGAATTGAAGAAATAGCAAAGAGTCAGAGTAATTTTAAAGATGTTGTTGACGATGTTAAAGCTGTTGAAGGTAATTCTGTTATTTTTGATTACAAAGCTACAATTGATGGAAAAGATTTTACTGGTGGTGAAGGAAAAAATACACAATTAATACTTGGAAAAGATTTATTTATTAAAGACTTTGATAAGCAATTAATTGGAGTTAAAAAAAATGATGAAAAGTCAGTAGAGGCTGTACTACCTGAAAACTATCCACAAAAAGAATTTGCAAAGAAAAAAGCTAATTTTATCTGTAAGATTTTAGCTGTTAAAAAATCTGAAGAAATAAAAATTGATGATAATTTTGCAAAAAACCTTGGTGCTAAAGATCTTGCTGATTTAAAACTATTAGTTTCGAAACAAATTAATGATGAGTATAAAAATTCTTTAAATAAATTAACTAAAACACAAATTTTAAAAGAAATTGAAGATTTTAAAATTGATGAAATTCCTAGCAACTTAATAGAGGAAGAGGTTAAAATATTAGCTCAAGGAATGAGCGAAGAAGATACTAAAAATAGTAGAAAAAACTTTGAAGGTATTGCAAAAAAAAGAATTAAAGTAGGATTGATTTTAAATGAGTTTGGTGAACAAAACAAAATTAAGGTCACTGAACAAGAAGTTCAGAATGAAGTCCAAAAACAACTTAGAATGATGCCAGGACAAGAAAAAATGGTTATGGAATTTTATCAAAAGAACCCCCAGGCTTTAGCAAGTTTAAGAGGTACAGTTTATGAAGAAAAAATTATTGACTTAATTAAAACAAAAGCAAAACCTAATAAAAAAGAAATAAGCAAAGAGGAAGCAGAAAAGATTCTAAAAGAACATCAAAAACAAGAACATGATCATAAACATGACCATGATCACCCAGAAGAAAAAAAAGCAGATACTAAGAAAGATATACCTAAGCCAAAAACTGAAAAACCCAACGAAAATTCAGCAAAAAAAGTTAGCAAAAAGTAATCACAAGTTGTATAAGTTAAGAGAATCATCTTATGCCAATAAAATTTTCTGAAGAAATGAATAATTTAGTTCCAATGGTAGTGGAGCAATCAAATAGGGGTGAAAGAGCCTACGATATTTATTCTAGGCTTTTAAAAGAAAGAATTATTTTTTTAGTAGGTCCTATTAATGATAATGTTGCATCATTAGTTACTGCGCAGCTTTTATTTTTGGAATCTGAAGATCCAAAAAAAGAAATTAATTTATATATCAATAGTCCCGGAGGGTTGGTTACTGCTGGCCTAGGTATTTATGATACAATGCAATATATTAAACCAGATGTTTCGACTTTATGCATAGGTCAAGCAGCTTCAATGGGATCTTTTTTATTAGCAGCTGGAAAAAATGGTAAAAGATTTTCGTTACCTAATTCTAGAATAATGGTTCATCAACCATCAGCTGGATTTCAAGGTCAAGCAACAGATATTGAAATACATGCTAATGAAGTTTTAGCATTAAAAAAAAGACTTAATGAAATTTACTCTAAACATACCGGTAAATCAGTAGATGACATAAAAAAATCACTAGAACGTGATAATTTTATGACTCCTGAGGTTGCTAAAGAATTTGGTATAATCGATGAAGTGGTAGTAAGTAGGTCTTAACACACAATATCTAGAATCCTCCAAAGGTATACTTGATTAGTTGGACCTATTTATATTAAGGTATAAAAACTGATTCGTTTATAAATTTATGAGTACTAATAATAAAAATATTCTTTACTGTTCATTTTGTGGCAAGAGCCAGCATGAGGTTAGAAAATTAATTGCTGGACCCACTGTATTCATTTGTGATGAGTGTGTTGAACTTTGCATGGATATTATTAAAGAAGAAAGTAAAGATACCTTTGTTAAGCATCAAGATGGTTTACCACCACCAAAAGAAATTTGTGCAGTATTAGATGATTATGTTATTGGACAACCTCATGCGAAAAAAGTTTTATCAGTAGCGGTACACAATCACTACAAAAGACTTAATTATGAAAGTAAAACTAGTAAGACTGTTGAACTATCTAAATCTAACATTCTTCTTGTTGGCCCAACAGGTTGTGGTAAAACTTTATTAGCTCAAACACTAGCTAGAATTCTAGATGTACCTTTTACAATGGCAGATGCTACTACATTAACAGAAGCCGGTTATGTTGGTGAGGATGTTGAGAATATTATTTTAAAATTATTACAAGCTGCAGATTACAATGTCGAAAAAGCACAAAGAGGAATTGTATACATTGATGAAGTTGATAAAATCAGTAGAAAATCTGAAAACCCTTCTATTACTAGAGACGTTTCTGGTGAAGGAGTGCAACAAGCATTACTTAAAATTATGGAAGGAACTGTTGCGAGCGTTCCTCCTCAAGGAGGTAGAAAACATCCTCAACAAGAATTCTTACAAGTCGATACAACCAACATATTGTTTATTTGTGGTGGAGCATTTTCAGGTTTAGATAAGATAATTTCTCAAAGAGACAAAGGTACCTCTATAGGCTTTGGAGCAAATGTGAAAAAAACAGATCACAAAAAAACAGGTGAATGGATGAAAAGTTTAGAACCCGAAGATTTATTAAAATATGGATTGATACCTGAATTTATAGGAAGACTTCCTATGATAGCAACTTTAGAGGACTTAGATGAAAAATCTTTAGTTAAAATATTACAAGAACCAAAAAATTCTTTAATAAAACAATACCAAGAATTATTTAAATTAGATGGTGCAAAGTTAAGTTTTAAAGATAATGCAATTAAAGAAATTGCACAAAAAGCAATTAATAAAAAAACTGGAGCTAGAGGTCTTAGATCAATTTTAGAAAATATTTTATTAAAAACTATGTATGATTTACCTAGCCAAGATAATGTAGAAGAGGTAATTGTTGACCCTAGTGCGGCCAAAGGCCTTTCTCAACCCATTATAGTTCATTCAAAAAATAACAGTAAAACAAAGTCTGACAAAACTTCAGCAGCTTAATTTAACGTTAATAACTAGTAAATAGCTATTGCAATATTATTTTTAATATCCATATTAATCTCATGGATGTTAAAATTGAGCGACCGTTGCTACCCTTAAGAGATATAGTTGTGTTCCCAAATATGGTTATTCCACTATTTGTTGGAAGAGACAAATCAATTGCTTCTCTAAATGAAGTGATGAAAAAAGACAAAAAAATAGTTCTTGTTACACAAAAAAATTCAGAAATAGACGATCCAAAAAAAACAGATGTCTTTATGTATGGGTGTGAAGGAAACATTTTACAATTATTAAAATTACCAGACGGAACAGTTAAAGTTTTGGTTGAAGGTAATAAAAGAGTTAAAATTCTAGATTTTAAAGATAATGAAAAATTTATAGTTTGTGAATATGCGCATCAACCTGACGTTATAACAAAAGATGAGGATTTAATTCCACTAGCAATGACAGCAGTCAGAAGATTAGAAAAACTAACGTCAATTAATAAAAAAGTTTCAAGCGAAACAATCAATAGTATTAAAAAACTAACCGAAGCATCTCATATTGCTGACAATATTGCTTCCCATTTAACAGCAACTATTGCTGAAAAACAGAGAATTTTTGAAACAATTGACGTTAAAAAAAGACTTAATTCTATAATTAAAATTATGGAAAATGAAACCAGTATTATTGGAGTTGAGAAAAGAATTAGAGGAAGGGTTAAAACTCAAATGGAGAAAACTCAACGAGAATACTATTTAAATGAACAACTTAAAGCTATTCAAAAAGAATTGGGTGAGATTGAAGACGGTAAAGATGAAACATCAAGTTTAAACAAGTCTATTTTAGATTGTAAAATGCCAAAAGATGTTGAAAAGAAATGTATGGCAGAACTAAAAAAATTAAAAAATATGAGCCCCATGTCAGCAGAAGCTACTGTTATTAGAAATTATCTTGATTGGATGATAGATCTACCTTGGTTTAAGAAAAGTGAAGTTGCCATTGATCTAAGTAAAGCATTAGCAGTTTTAGACGCAGATCATTTTGGCTTAGAAAAAGTTAAAGAGAGAATTATTGAGTTTTTAGCAGTTCAAAAAAGAATGGATAAAATCAAAGGTCCAATTCTATGTCTTGTTGGGCCTCCTGGTGTTGGTAAGACATCTTTAGGAAAATCGATTGCAAAAGCTACAAATAGAGAGTTTGTTAGAGTTTCTGTTGGGGGTATGCGAGATGAAGCTGAAATTAGAGGTCACAGAAGAACTTATATTGGTTCTTTACCAGGTAAGATTATTCAAATGATGAAGAAAGCTGGAACTAAAAACCCTTTAATTCTTCTTGATGAAATTGATAAAATTGGAAATGACTATAGAGGCGACCCATCTTCAGCTTTATTAGAAGCCCTAGATCCTGAACAAAATGCAACATTTAATGATCATTACCTAGAAGTAGACTATGATTTATCCGATGTAATGTTTGTAACAACAGCCAATACATTGAATATATTACCACCATTATTAGATAGAATGGAAGTAATTAGATTAGCTGGCTATACAGAAGATGAAAAAATTAACATTGCAAACAAATATCTACTACCAAAACAAATTAAAGATAATGGTGTTAAAGAAAAAGAAATGACACTATCTGAAGATATTGTCAAAGAAATCATTAGAAGTTACACAAAAGAATCTGGTGTTAGAAATTTAGAAAGAGAAATTTCTAAAGTTGCTAGAAAAGTTGTTAAAAAAGTAGTAACAGGTGAAGAGAAAGAAGTTAAGATTGATTTAAAAAATCTACCAGACTATCTAGGAGTTCAAAAATTTAAATTTGGTGAACTTGAAAGTGAAGATAAGATTGGTGTTGTTACAGGTTTAGCTTGGACAGAATATGGTGGTGAAATTTTAAAGATTGAAACTGTCATTATGCCTGGTAAGGGTAGAATGCAAATTACAGGAAAACTTGGTGAAGTAATGCAAGAATCTATTAAGGCAGCGAAATCATTTGTTAGATCTAAAAGTTTAGAATACGGAATTATTCCACCACTGTTTGAAAAAAAAGATTTTCATATTCATGTTCCAGAGGGTGCTACACCAAAAGATGGGCCATCTGCAGGTATTGGAATGGTCACATCAATAGTTTCAGCAATTACTAATAATCCTATAAGAAGAGATGTTGCAATGACTGGAGAAGTAACATTAACAGGACAAGTTTTGCCTATTGGGGGATTAAAAGAAAAACTATTGGCAGCACACAGAGCAGGCATTAAACAGGTTATTATTCCAAAGGAAAATGAAAAAGACTTAGTTGATATGCCTAAAAAAATAACTGATGATATCAAAATTACTACCGTAGAGCATGCAGATGAGGTATTAAAAATAGCTCTAACTAAAGAGTTAAAAAGAATTGAATGGGTAGAGGTTGAAAAAATTTCTAAATCAGAAGACAAAACTCAAGCCAGCATTCAATAACTAATAATTAACTTTCTTTTTTGGCTAATATACATTTCGACAGTAGTTTATATAAGGCAGTGAAAGTATAAGGTTAGTCTTTGTTCACTAATTGGCCCAATGATGCACATAATCCGATCTTGCTTTCTTAAATTAAGTGTTATAAATAGTCCAGTTATTGATTTTGGGTGGTTAGCTCAGCTGGTAGAGCATCTCGTTTACACCGAGGGGGTCAAAGGTTCGAGTCCTTTACTACCCACCAAAACAAGTAAAGTGGGGGTGTAGCTCAGTTGGTTAGAGCGATCGCCTGTCACGCGATAGGTCGAGGGTTCGAGTCCCTTCACTCCCGCCACTTTTTCTTGTTTTTAATGTGAATATCACATTAATTGTGACGTAAGAGCACTTCAACATGATATAAAAACTGCTATATAGACTTCATGCTTTCAGAATTTTTAAAAGATTATCTGCCTATTATATTGTTTTTAATTATAGCCCTTTGCCTGAGTTGTGCTTTTGTCGTAATTAATTTAATTCTTGCACCAAAAAATCCTGATCCTGAAAAATTATCAGCTTATGAGTGTGGATTTGAACCTTTTGAAGATTCAAGAATAGAATTTGATGTAAGGTTTTATTTAGTTGCAATCCTTTTTATAATTTTTGATCTAGAAATAGCATTTCTATTTCCATGGGCAATTTCTTTAGGCAATATAGGTCTGCTAGGTTTTTCTTCAATGATGATTTTTTTATTCATACTTACAATTGGATTTATTTATGAGTGGAAAAAAGGTGCTCTAGATTGGGAATAAAATTTTAACTATGAATTTAGAAAATAAAAATAAAGAAATTCCAGAAGAGTTTAAAATACTTTCTGAAGATTTTAGTAAAAATGGTTTTATAACAACTTCTCTTGATAATTTAATAAACTGGTCAAGAGCTGGATCATTGCATTGGATGACATTTGGTTTAGCTTGTTGTGCCGTTGAAATGATGCAAACAGCGATGCCCAGGTATGACCTGGAAAGATTTGGTGCTGCACCTAGAGGTTCACCAAGGCAATCAGATGTGATGATAGTAGCTGGAACTTTAACAAATAAAATGGCTCCAGCATTAAGAAAAGTTTACGATCAAATGCCAGAACCAAGATATGTCATTTCTATGGGAAGCTGTGCAAATGGTGGTGGTTATTATCATTATTCATATTCAGTGGTTCGTGGATGTGATAAAATAGTCCCAGTAGATATTTATGTTCCTGGCTGTCCTCCATCTGCAGAAGCATTGCTTTATGGTATTATGAAGTTACAAAAAAAAATTAGAAACAAAGGATCTTTCGAAAGATAATTTATATGAAAAATTTATTAGATCTTGAAAAAAAAATTAACTCAGAACTTACAACTAAGATTAAAAAAACTGAGATTAGGCATGAACAACTATATATCAATATTGATAAGGAAGACTTAATAGATGTTACTTTATTTATAAAGAGTAATGAAAATACAAAATTTAGACAGTTAATGGATATTACTGTTGTTGATTATCCAGAAAAAACTCAACGTTTTAAAGTTGTGTATTTATTTTTAAGTCATGAATTTAATCAACGAATTATATTAAGTTATTTAATAAGTGAAAATGAAGTTATACCATCTTTAACACCCATTTATCCTGCAGCGAACTGGATGGAGCGCGAAGTTTTTGATATGTATGGAGTTAAATTTAAAGATCATCCTGATTTAAGAAGAATACTTACTGATTATGATTTTGAAGGGCATCCGTTGAGAAAAGATTTCCCTTTAACTGGTCATACCGAGGTTAGGTATAGTGAGGATCAAAAAAAAGTAATCAAAGAACCGGTTAAATTAGAGCAAAATTATAGAAATTTTGATTATGAAAGTCCCTGGGAGGGAACGAAGTACATTAAAGAACAAACTAATCAGGAAAATGATAAAAAAAAATAAAACATTAAATCTTAATTTCGGACCTCAACACCCAGCTGCTCATGGTGTTTTAAGATTAATTTTAGAATTAGATGGTGAAGTTGTTGAAAAAGCAGACCCACATATTGGATTATTACATCGTGGTACTGAAAAATTAATAGAAAACAAAACATACATGCAAGCCGTACCTTATTTTGACAGACTTGATTATGTTGCTCCTATGAACCAAGAACATGCTTTTGCATTGGCTATAGAAAAAATATTAAAGATTGATGTACCAATTAGAGCACAATTTATAAGAGTTATGTTTTGTGAAATTGGAAGAATTTTAAGTCACATATTAAATGTAACCACTCAAGCTTTAGATGTTGGTGCTTTAACACCTTCATTATGGGGTTTTGAAGAACGTGAAACTTTAATGACTTTTTATGAAAGAGCTTCAGGTTCAAGGTTGCATGCTAATTATTTTAGAGCAGGTGGCGTTCATCAAGATTTACCAACTGGACTAGAAGAGGATATAGGTAAATTCTGCATATCTTTCCCTAAAATAATTGACGATCTTGAAACATTATTAACCGATAACAGAATATTTAAACAAAGAAATGTTGATATTGGAATTGTGACTAAAGAAGATGCTCTAGATTATTCTTTTAGTGGTGTCATGATTAGAGGATCAGGAGTTCCTTGGGACTTAAGAAAATCACAACCATATGAGTGTTATGAACAGTTAGAATTTAAAATACCTATTGGAAAAAATGGTGATTGTTACGATAGATATTTATGTAGAATTGAAGAAATGAGAGAGAGTGTTTATATAATTAAACAATGTCTGACTAAAATGACTAAAGGACCAATTAAATCATCTGATGGAAAAATTAGTCCTCCACCAAAAAAAGATATCAAACAATCTATGGAAGCTTTAATTCATCATTTTAAACTATTTACTGAAGGTTACCGTGTAGATAAAGACGAAATTTATACAGCTGTTGAAGCTCCTAAAGGTGAGTTTGGTGTTTATTTAATTTCAGATGGCTCTAGCAAACCATATAAATGTAAAATAAGAGCACCAGGATTTTCTCATCTAGCAGCAATGGATTATTTGATTAAAGGACATATGTTAGCAGATGTACCTGCTGTATTGGGTTCACTAGACATTGTATTTGGAGAGGTAGATAGATAATGAGTTTAAGAAGACCTTGTAAAGAGCAACCCATAAACTTTGAATTCAATTCTACTTCTTTAGAAGCAGCTAAAGCTATTATTAAAAAATATCCTAAAAACAGACAACAAAGTGCTGTTATGGCTTTACTTTATATAGCACAAAAACAAAATAGTAACTGGATTCCATTAGCTGCTATGAAGTGTATTGGTAAGCTTTTAGATATGCCTTATATAAAAGTTTACGAAGTAGCAACATTTTATACAATGTATAATCTAGCTCCAGTTGGCAAACATTTCATACAAATTTGCACAACTACACCATGCATGATTAGAGGTGCCTATAAACTTGTTGAAGCGTGCAAAGAAAAAATTTCTGAAAATGAAAATGAATTATCAAAAGATCAAAGCTGTTCTTGGATGGAAGTTGAGTGTTTAGGAGCTTGTGTTAATGCACCCATGTTACAGA
>Ga0209383_1002186_pt1 | contig 11717 bp, 4 predicted proteins | sample CoawatmetaG02DNA_FD_187510 | JGI IMG/M metagenome (GOLD analysis project Ga0209383, IMG submission 187510) | Marine microbial communities from the West Antarctic Peninsula - Coastal water metaG029-DNA (SPAdes) (version 2) | ecosystem: Environmental > Aquatic > Marine > Coastal ... | reverse complement strand
GAATGACGAAGAACATACTTAACACACAAGATTTAAACCCTGACGGCGTACATATCATAGTTAATTGGGATAAAATGGTGGTAGGAGCGTCTGTTTTTATACCGTGCATCAACACAGAAGAAGCTGTGAAGCAGTTAACACGTGTAGCAGCAGATAAAAAATGGGAAATTAAACCTAAAATACAAATAGAAAATAATAATTTAGGGCTTCGAGTTTGGAGAACCTTATGATACAATGTTTGCGGTTGGTGTTTTTTCCCTCATCAACATCAACCGTTCTCCGTGCCCCCCTTCTGCGAGGTCTTTCTCTTTCTCCCTCAAAGTTGGGGGGACTTTTAAACAATTAACTGTCGGGATCAAACTTATCCGCTGCTTTACCCCTTAACAAATGAACAACATTTTCATTTAGAGTAACCCCATTATCTAGAAGTTGTCGCGCTCTGGCAGCACTTTTTACAGATGTGGTTATACTACTCTCTAGAAGAGGGTATTCAGGGTGACGTTTATTGTAATCTTTTTGTTTTTCCCGCCATTTTCTTTGATCATCAAACTTTTTATTTAGGATGCTTTGTCGTAGACCTGCCATTATCTCACCATATTCTGTTGTAATAGCCATCTCTATACGTTTTTTATACCTATTTTGGTCTTGTATGAGGGCGTAATCTCGAGGAGCAAAACCAAATGCCTGACCATATTTTTCTCCTGCTGTTATATCCATATACACAGGGGCTCCTGATTTAGAACGTATTCCACCATCTTTTTCATACCTACCGAACGCTTTTACAACATTGGCTAATCCTGCGGGGAGTAAGTCTTCAACACCCCTATCAATATTACCTTCAGCAAAATTTTCTTTTGCCCTGTAAAGACGTTTAAATGTACTAAGGGCAGGGCCACCCATATAAAAAACAACGGCTTCTTCAGGACTTTTGTCTGTTTGGTTAAACCTATCTTCGGTAATTAATAGCCCAGTCAAACGTAATCTATCGGCTACATTTAGTCCCGTAACGCTATTTACTAACCCTTTAAATTTACCTTCTCCAAAATAAGCGCGAACAACATCATCTGTTTTATCTTCTTCATCTTCAAAATAAGTCAAGTCTAGAAATAAACGCATTGCTCCATATAACGGCACACCATAAACTCCAGTCAAAAGTAAAGAACTCATATGCACACCGACGAGCCGTTTGAAAGCGATGTTTCTAAGTTTTTTACCCTCGGCTGTGCGACCATAAGCATTGTTAAAGAAAGTGTACGCGCTTGCAAACATAGTGCTGTACATATTAAGTCCGTAACTTTTATACATACCTGCCACGCGTCCAAGCCCTTGTTTAAGTATAGGTGCTCCCGTCTCTAAAGAAGTGCCCCCGTTTGAAAATTGAGCCCGTACAAAAGATTCATCTATTGCATTTTGTTTTTGTTTTTTACTAAGTGACCTTCCCCCATTACTTTTTTTGATCTTTCCCTGTTCTAAATTATATGCGGCTAACAAAGTAACTTGACGGTTAAAACGCTCTGCTTGGTTAAACATCATCCCTGAAAAAGCAGTGACCGCATCCAGAGCTTTAGTAGCTTTCATTTTATCTCCCCCTACATCGTATAAACCTGCGGAGTCAAATATAATGTTGTTATCAAGTAACCCTCGTTTGCGGGCATCTTGCACAGGGCCTAAAACACTCTCAGCATATTTTCTTACTGCTTCGTTGGTTATGTCATCACGTACAGTAAGGTTTCCTTTTTTGTCGCTTGTGTAGTAGGCATCGACGCCGTTAGCTATGCTTACTTTACCAAGTGGAGAATCGGCATACTTACGAGAGTTAAATACAAATTGTATAGCGTCTCCTATAGCGACCGCAGATTCTCTATATCCGTATTCAGCTCCTAAATATCCATAAGTAAATATAGGAATTTGTGCTAATTGAATCATAGCCGAAGATACGTTAAACCCAATAGTATACATAAACGCTACTTGATTAAGAAAACGAACTTTTGATTCTATTCCTTTGTTTTCAGCACCAAACAACGCAAATTTTCTACGTTCCTGAGCAGAATTATATATAGCGTCTAAGCTAACGATGCCCATAAATTTCTTTTCACCATCTAATTTTTCTTTTCTTCTATCTATATCTAACGCAATTTCCCCTAATCTTCGACCATACTCTATATTTATTTGAGCATTAGATATATCTTTAGGAACTGTACGAAACGCAGCTAGGTAATCAGCGTCATACCCTAAAACTTGTGTACGCGCCCTGTATATATTTAAAGCGGCGGACTCTGGAGAATTGTTAATTATTGCTTCTGTAAATTCAGTGAGTACTTGTGAATCAACGTTATTAGCCTTTAATGTATCATAAATTTCATTTAAAACTTTATCCGACCCGATTGTTCTAACGGTATCTATTTTAGTTTCTTTACTCAACGGGGAATAAAAATCAGTACCGCCCGCTTTTTCGACGACATCCTTAACCATATCCCTTTCTTTTTTAGTTGTGTAACGTAGATATACTCTTTCATTTACATCTGGGTTAGTATATCTAAGTATCCAATCTCCTTTACGCTGCAAAGGGAAATACACCATTTCCTCAATAGTCGTAGTAGGAAACAACTTTGTCATAATACCTTTTTTTAGTCTCGCCGTTGCCTCCTTCCCTAAATCCATTTCGTCAATCCTGTTATATAAAGAATCTCTGAATTTTTTATACCCATCTCTATAAGTATCTCTCATGAGCTTGAATTGTTCTAATAGTTCAGTTCTTTGTTTAATTTCTAATGTATTTAACAGAGCTAATTGTTTTTTGTGTATCTCCGCTAAATCATTTCCCTCTAAAAACTTACCTGCGTAGTAGTTTTTAGGTTTGGTAGGGTCAACATTATATATTGTTGCCCCAAATTTTGTGTTGTAAATAAGGTCTTTCATTATAACCGCAGATTTTACATTGTTTTTAGTCCACGCTTCTACTTGCTCTATTGATTTCCCTAGTCTAAATAGAGCATCTGATTTATCACCCCGCATAGTCTGTATAACTTTATTCTGAAACTCAACAATTTTCCCGAAGCCCGCTTCTTTTGCAATAGCTCCCAGTTTTGGACCATCCAAAAGACCCAATATTATATTAGCTTGTGTGAAGTCTTTTATTTTTTCTATTATGTCGTACACTGATCTTGCCCACGGAGCTAATTCAGCGTTTGGTTTTCCTGATGTACTTGTAATTTGAGATAAGTTTAACGAAGTATCGTTATTCCCGTCTATAGTAGGAGATAAAATAGCATCTATTATAGCATCTGTTTCGGTAAGAACAGAGATAGCGGATTGTTTTTTTCTGCCAGTAACCACACGAAAAATGTTGTTCATTGCACGAGTAAAACGACCTAAGAGTGATACTTTATTTCCCTTAGTATACATAATAGAAAGTTGGTCTCTAAATTTAAGATTGCTTCGAGCTTCAGCAACGAATTCTTGTACGTTTGTTGCTCCGTAAAACCCTCCTAATTCTTTTTTAACTTCATTAAACAATGCGTTAAGTTGTTTTACAGCAGGTATTTTATTAGCTTCTATTATATCATAAGTAGCCGCATGGTATAACTCATGTAATAAAGTATGAACGGTCATACCATTTTTGGAGTCTAGTTCTACACTATTATCTGCTGTTCTATATATACCATTTAGTGGTTCGCCTTTTTCATTTTTTAATCCATCGACCACTGTTATTTTAACGTTTGTTATCTTGGGGATTATTGCGTCTATAAGATAAGTAAGTGTTGTATCAAGAATTTTACTAGAAAGATTTTTTAAAGTGGTAGTCGTATCAACACCATCTATTAATTGTTGTTCTATTATAGGATCTAAATCTTTATTAAGATCTACAGTAGCGCCTAACGGCAAAGCAGGAGGGGATGGATCGCGATTGCTTTCGTACTCAAGTTCAGCATCAGCAAACAAAGAACTTTGTTTATTGTCAGAAACAGCAATTTTTTCTTGGTTTCTAATTAAAGCATTATCTATAGCCTTCGCTAATGTAGTAACATTGATTTTTAAACCCTCAGCGAAAGCAACTAAATTCCTGTACTCTTTATTCAGATCAAAAGATAACTTTGGATCTTTAGATTTTTCTACTGTCTCCGACAAAGCCTTTAACTTTTGATTTAAAAGTTTTTTAGTTTCTTTGTTTATTTGATTTTCTGTAGGGGTAAAAGAAACGTTGAATAAATTGACTACTGCCGAGTCAGTCAAAGAATCTATAGCTTCTTGTCTTAAATTTTCATTGTATTCTTTTTGTTCTGCTACTCTAGTATCACGTAGTTTTTTAGTTCTAGTCCTCTTATCTTTTGTTTCTTGTTGCCTAGCAGTAACTTCTTTTTTATCTTTTTTTGTAGTTAAAAACTTTCGGTTGGCTATTGCAATTTGATTCTCGGTATCAGAAAGTTGAGTTCGGGACTTAACAGTTGTAGGTTTTTTGCGCGGCGTATCTTTTTGTATAGCCGCTTGTTGTGCAGCAGCTTTCTTATCACGGTTTACTAGATCACTAACATTAGGAGCACTTTTAGCACCCATATTTTTTTTATTTTCTACACGCGCAGCAACTCTTTGTTTTAATTCTGGTGATAAATTTTTATTTTTATTGATCAGTTTTAAAAGTTTATTTGCGCGGGACTTACCAAAATTTGGACCTTCACCTACTTGGTAAGCAGCTTTTTTTATACTTAACGCTCTATCAGAAACGCGACTTCTTAGTTTCTCTTCATTTTGGGCGTCAGAAAAATCGGCATATCTGTAAAAGTTTTCTTTTATTTCTTTATTAATGTCTTTATCAGACACTCTCTTTTTTATTGTATTCTTTACGGCAGTCTTTGAATCAGCAGCACCGGTATAGTTACGCACTTCAGGTAGAGATGCGATATCTTTATTCGATTCATCTATAAGTGCCTCACGTTCTTTAGTGAGTTTAACTTCTGCTTTTTGTCTTGACTGGTCGGTTATTTTCCCTTTACGTATAAGGTTATCTTTAATTAGAGCGTCATAACCAGCTTGTAAATCACCATAAGATGCTTTTTTATTATACTCTACTTCCTGACCAACATCGAACGCAGCGTTGTCAATAGCTTCTTCCATAGATGGAAAAGAACGAACGTATTTTTTAGTTGCAGGGTCTTTATTAGTTTCTTTTTCTATTGTCGCGATATCATTAATAGACATAGAAAGGGGTTTTTCTCCGGGGACTAAATTCTCAAATGTGTCAACCTCTTTACCTGCGGCTATTCTTGCATCTACTTTTTCTTTTTGTATAATAGCTTTCCTGTTAATTTCATCAGCGCGAGCTTTGGCTATTTCTTCCTTAGTTCTATTCTCGGCAAGATTAAGTTGCCCCTCTGGTACTGGTGGCACAAATTTCTTAGGAGTAACTGGCTTCTTAGCAGTAGGGCGTTCTGCGGTAAAATCAAGAGTCGGTTGATTAGGATCAGTGGGGAGCGCCAAATCATCAACCTCAATTTCCCGTTTTTTACCCGCAATATCTTTTTGTTTTGCTTTAAGGTAATCGTTAAACGAATCAAAACCCTCTGGCGTTTTCTTAAAGTCTTCTCTCAGTTGCCCTTCTGTTTTGCTATTCCAAACGTCAATTTCTTTTCTAAGTCTTCTTATTTCTTTTGCTTGATCAATCTCTTCTCTATTGGCTTTACTAGCGGCTTCCGTCGTAGCATAAGTAGGTATTAGGTTTCCATCTGCATCAGTAAGAGGAATAGTCTTTTTTGCATTTTCCTCAACAGCTATTTTCTCTTCATTTCTTTCTCTCATTTTTGCGACATCTTCTGGCGAGATAGTGTCGTCAAGTGGATTTATAAATTCATCCGCCGCCTCTTGGTTTTCTCGTACGGCGGTTGCCTCTGCATCTAACTCTTCTTGAGTTTTCTTTTTTTCTGTAGGTGTTTTAACAAGAGACCTAAATGGCGTTCTTAGTTTGTCCATTTCAGCATCGATTAAGTCTTCTTTTACAGCGCCACTTTCTTCTGTATACTTGCTTTCATTGCCTTCAACTACTCGTCTGCGCAACGCTCTTTCTTGTAATATGTACTCCTCTTGGTTGTCTTCAGTTATAGATTCTTTTAGCTCAGACAAAGCATTGTTTGCATCATCAAGTTCTTCATTTGAAAAACTTTCTTCAAGGGAAACAATGCCGAATTTATTGCGAGGTGTAGTAGGTTCTTCGATTGGAATTTCTGCCGCTATTTCTTCTGCAGTTCGCGGTTTTCTACCTAGATTACCCACACCACCAAGAGTACTACCAACCATACCAGCAGCTATAGCTACACCTTTGTATTCTTCAATGGCTTCGTCATTATCTAAGGACAACCCCGCTTGCGCACGTTCTAACATAGTCTGCCCAAGTTCTGTAGGCACTTCAGCTATAGTACCTCGCGTCGCACCCTTTACAGCACGAGTAAATATCCCACCATCCTTCATCATACCTTTGCTAAATAAAGGTATTTTACCTATAAACACTCTATCAACAACACTATCAAGAAGAGTTTGTGGGAGTGAAGCAAAAAATGCAGTGCCTTCATTTATTTCAGTTTTTATTCCTTGCTCTATAGATTCTTTTTGCCGCTCTCGATTTGACCCATAAAAGTAAGGGAGTTGAGCTGCCGCAGCACCCGCAAGACCGACAAGTGTACCAGCAACAGCGCCCGGAGTTCCAAAAAATTTACCATAGCCGTAACCCGTAGCTGCACCAGCGCCAAGACTGATAGCTGTTTGAGGTAACATTTGACCTAAAGTTTCACCATAAAAAGTTGCACCAGAACTAATATCGTCAACATCTCGAAAGTTTGATAGTTCTCCCGAAGCAGCTAACTCCTCTTCATTCTCGGCTATGCCTTCAGAACCATATTGTTGAAGACCCTCTGAACCTGTAACTTTACCTAACCCCTCTAAAGAAGAGCTATATGCAAGTTGGGTATTATCTGCACCCTGACTAATACCCCGACTTAGGCCACTAAAAAACCCACCTTGTTCTTCTGAAGTAGGTGTTGAAGTAGGGGCTGGCATTCGTCTTCTAATAGCCGAAACTACTTGTTCTCTAGTAGCCCCTTTAGGGCCTTCTATTTCATAAGTCTTTCCGTCAGGTCCTTCTATGCTGTATATGGTCATATATTATTACCTTATTCTCTAGTTTTTAGAGTAGCACCAAACCCATCTCCGCCACCACTGTCGGCAGAGTTTATACCAACAAGCGTGAATTGGTTTTCCGGAAGAGGCATACCTAACATTTCCGCATATCTTTGTAACGAAGCTAATCGTGCAGCAGTCACTCTGTTAAAGTTAGCTAAAAACTCACGGCCCTCTTTTTGATACTTAGGATCATTCGGATTTAAATCACCACTTTTAACTTTTGCTTCCATCTGCATAATATCATTGTTTAGTTGTTGATATTCTTGCCAATCTTTGTTAATTCCTGTTTCAATTTTACCTATCGCTTGGACCGCTGCGGGCAACATCTGAGCATCTTTAAGTGCCATTTGAACAGCTCTATCAGCAGCAATATCTTCTTGTTTAATTCTGGCCTCTACAGCTAAACTTTTTCTTGCAAATGTATCATCTCTATCACCTTTAGCTTTGGTGTAGGCTAAGTTATCTGCAGCAATTTGTTTTGCTTCATCTTTGTCCGCCTCTTTACCCATATTCTCTGCTGCGTTCGCGAGCGTAGTACCTATATTACTAGTACCAGCACCACCGATCAAAAAGTCTGCTAGTGTTTGTAGTTTACTTTGTGATTCTGGCTCAAATTTATTATCTTTAGCGTAGTCTCCCATAGGCGCTGGGTTCAATATACTTTGTATTAAACTATCCATGTCGGTAGGATTAACTTCATCGGTAGGATTAATTTCACCTGTTGCAACCCCCTTTAGAATTTCATCGACCGCGCCACCAGAACCGCCTTCTTCAACGGTCGAGCTTTCATCACCAGAACCGCCTTCTTCAACGGTCGAGCTTTCATCACCAGAACCGCCTATTTCAGCGCCACCAGCACCACTTTCTAGAATTTGTTTAATCTCCTTAGTAGAATCTGCTTCATCAGAATCCTCCATACTAAACAACGCATCAAGACCTTCTATCCCCGCACCTGAAAGAGGACCACCAACGGCCGCTGTTCTTCCCAATGAAAATTCTCTAGCAGTGCTGGGCAGCATACGGCCTGTTTTAGGATCTCGTTTTAAAGGGTATTGTGTTGGTCCGGGTTTTGTAAAGCCTTTTTTCCCTATTTCAGCTACGTTTTTGCCCCCTTGTAAAACGTTTCTACCCCCTACTTTCGCTAGTTCAACCGCTTGTTTTCCTTTTTTAGCATAGTCAATACCTTTAAGACCTCTATAAGCTAAACCTAAACCTCTTATACCTACAGAAGCACCCCACCCTATACCGGGGATAAACATTAGTCCTGTAGCTAAAGCTTCAACAGGATTTTCTTTTGCCCAATTTAAAGCATCACCACCAAGTTTAGTTATCATCTCTCCTGTACTAGGGTCTTCAACAGTTGCTTCTGAATTTTCATCGGTAATTTCTCCACCCTCTTTATAACTCGGAACTATTCCACCTTGAGCCATACTTGGACTTCTATCCATACTCATACGTTCATTTCTTAATTTTTTAAGAGCTCCGGCAATTTCTGGTGAGAATTCTCCAAACTCATCTTCCGGCATACTTGGACTTCTATCCATATTCATACGTTCATTACTGAAATCTCTAAGCCCCTCAACGAGTTCTGGCTCAATCTCTGGACTTCTATCCATATTCATACGGCTGTTTCTAATCGCGTCAATGTCTTCCATACTAGTAATTCGACCGCCGTTAGCATAACCCGGAACCATACCGCCTTGAGCCATTCTAGCTATACCCGTCGCCTCTTCTAGTTGTTCTTTTACCGTAGGTGTTTGCGGAGCATTGAGAGCTTGTGCTCTTGCTGCTGCTTGTTGTTCACGTTGTAATTTTGCAAGACGTAATAATTCTATTAAATCTTTAGGAACAGATTTATCAGAGGCTGCTCTATTAGTTATTCCTTGATTAGCGGGCATTTGCATTGGATTAATCATTTTATTTATCCCTAAAAAGTTTTTCGAGGAGGCTTAATGTACCTCCAGAAGCGCCAAAAAAATCAGATAAACCACTAGGGGCCTGATATTGATTACTTTCTGAATTCATAGGAATCCCTGACAGTATACTTTGCATAAACTTTAATTGCTCATAAGGATAGTCACGTTCAGTTTCAAATTGACGAATGTCTGCGTCTATACCTTGTTGTTCAATGCCTCGCTGCGTACCTCCTGCAATCCCCTGTTTGTCCAAAACGTCAAACCCAAATTTATTAGCGTCAAGTTGTCCTGTACGACGTCTATCTTCATCTAACCCAAATAAAGTTTGTGCTCTGTCATAAGCATCTTTATATCCAGCGCCCGTTATATCGGATACATTTCGAAGCATATTACGTTGTCCTTCTGATTCCATAATAGCTTGACGTCCTCCGCCAAACGCGCCAGCACGTGTTAATCTACCCGCGTTAGCGTTACGTGTTATATCAGCTTGCCTACGTGCTTCAGCTATTTGTGGTTCAAGAGAAGCCTGTAAGTATGGATTCATGTACTGTTGTGACATACCTTCGTCTGTAAAAGATCTAGGATTGTACGCACCCATATCGTCAGGAGCAACAAGTCCGGCTAATCCTTGAAACGATTGAGTTTGTAAATCCGAAGGCCCCGCAGTTAATGGTCCCGTATAAGCATTATAAGGTTGATCAGCCAATGCCGCAGCTTTACCTAGCATAGTACTAACATAAGGCTCTGCGTAAGCAGACGGAGCTTCTGCTGATGTTATAAGTTTTCCTGTGGAATCTACTGCCATGTTAAGTCCTTAATAAATATTCATCTGGGTTTATTTGTATACCTTGATTTTTGTTACCTGTTCGCGCTTTACGAACATCCTGCATCATATCCTGTAATTTATCCGCTCCAGCATTGGAGTTGCCGTTACCAAAATGACTAACTACATCGGCAGGGATTACAAATTCTCCGTCACTAAGTGCGGCTTCTTGTTCACCGTCAATATTAGCAGGGATTTCGTCTGTCATACCGTCAGTTATACCACCTAAGAAATACCCATTAGGGTTTGGATTGTTTCCTACTATACCACCAGCGTTCATAGGTTGTGTTTCTTTTTTAGAATTAGGAGTATACTGAAATTGTTTTCCAGAATTGTTTGGATCTTTCATAAACTCTTGGTATTGGGCTACAGCAGTCTGTGTTGGGTTTACATTTGTTATTCCTGCGTTAAAGTCTCTAGAGGCGTTAGCTAATGCAGTCAAACCTGCATTATTTTCATACACCTTACCCATATAATTTGTGCGGCTCATGTCAGGGTTATAGTATTTTGCGTTGTCGCCTTGAGCTAAAAATTCTTGATTTATTCTATCTCGCTCAGGGTTCATTTCCCACTGCTGTCTAGCGGAGTCAACTTCGTAGTCTTGATCGCCACCACCGCCTGTACCTTGTCCTCTATAAGATCCTAATTCATTACCTCTAATATAAGCCTGTTCAGCCTCCCAAGGTGTTTGAGGTGGCCTTTGGCTTGCTAATAAATCGGCATTAGACATACCAGACATAGCCGCCATCATACCAGTGAAGGGATTAATTTTCTCTTTTATTATTTTATCTTGGCGTTCCCTAGCAATTCTTTCAATATTAGCTTTACCACTAGGCATACCAAATGCACCTTTTGCAAGGATTGCTGCCATAAGCGCGCCTCCTGCCGCACTACTTAAAGCACTACCTTGCGCTCCTAAACCTAGGTTTCCTGTACCTAAACCGCCGAAACCCGTATTCAAAGTAGGAGTAACAACATTTGCAGTAGTAGTACCAGCACCAGCATTTGCACCTGCAATACCAGCGTTAGACATATAAGGCATACCTGCCATATCGTACATAATAGTACCCCCGCCGGATAGAGTATTACCTGCAGCAGCACTGTTAGCAATAGTTTTACCTGCACCAATACCTAATTTTGCTAGTGCAGCTTTTGCTCCTGCTGCAACACTCCCACTTGCTATTCCAGCTTTTATCCCTGTATATGCGGCTGAAGCTACCTTGGGAATAATATACCCTAACGCAACGCCTTTAGCTATACCTAAAGCGTTTACACCTTGTGATTCAGCTTGTTCTTGAGTGATCGGGTTGCCTCCACCGATACCATTTTGATTGCCTGAAACAAGACCCTCAACAACGTTTCCAGCTTCATCAGTATAATTAGCATCTGTAAGATAACGACGCCCACTACTGCCGGGACGTCTACCTGTATCGTTCCGCTCTTCAACCGGTTTACTGTTATATTTAAACTTTGGAAGTTTAGCATTATTTGCAATTCCACTAGTAATGCCAACATTACTAAGATTGTTTTTCTTTTGTTGATTAGCACTATAAATACCAACTCCTGTACTAGCCAAAAGTTTAAAAAGGTCGAAATAATTAAAAGCCATATCTTAAATCCTCAGTCAACCGTGATATACTATCATTTATACCTGTAAGTTGTCTATCTATATTATTATCTAACAACACCTAAGTAATCTCCAGTATACTTGCCACAACATGCAATCTGTTAGCGGTAGCCGCTGTCACTTTTAATATTTCTCCAGCCTGTACAATCAAAGGGGCGGTTAGTAGTTCTACCGTAGTATTAGC
>Ga0209383_1002178_pt1 | contig 11748 bp, 11 predicted proteins | sample CoawatmetaG02DNA_FD_187510 | JGI IMG/M metagenome (GOLD analysis project Ga0209383, IMG submission 187510) | Marine microbial communities from the West Antarctic Peninsula - Coastal water metaG029-DNA (SPAdes) (version 2) | ecosystem: Environmental > Aquatic > Marine > Coastal ... | reverse complement strand
ATATTCTAAAAAAGTATTTAATTAATTATTTCTATAACTATATAGTTAAGTTAACGTTTGAATTTCGTATTAATACTTTTTAATTTTTAATTTTTTTAAAATTGTAGTCCAAAAATATGAAGTTAGTAGAACCTTAATTGATTTAAATAAAAGGAATTTTGTTACTATTCTGTATCGCCATTTATAAATATTTAAAAAAAATGAGCCTTGCTGCCTAATCCAAGTCAAATAATATAAATATTTAGATAGAAACACAGGTGTTGATGATGGATCTATTCCTTTAGAAAACATATAATTAAGCAATTTCTTTCTATCCAAAATATTTTCATGCCTACTAGAATTTCCAGAGTGGATCCTGTAATACATCAAAGCATCTGGGACCACCCCAATTGAACCAAGGTTAAGTAAATTGGAAAGATTATTGACATCTCCATAATACAAAGTACTTGCTTTAGTTTTTTTAATAAACTCAGTTTTATACATATAACCAGGATAAGGAGCAATACCTCCATTACCTACTAGATAGCACTCTAGAAAATCTTTATGATTATCAAAAATTTTAAGAGACTGAAAGTTATGCATTTTTCGAAGATTATTTAATAATTTTGAGCTAAATAAATACGCATTACAACCTAAAGCAACTATATTATTATCAATCAAAATTGGAAGCATAGTTCTAACATAATTAGGATGCATAATATCATCATCATGAAACATAACTAAATAATCTGCAGAACATTCGTCTATTATTGCTTGAAAATGTAAATCAGCTCTTAGAGTTGGGTATCGCCTTATATATTTAACTTTATTATTGATTAAGGAATATTCACATAGTAAATTTTTAACCGCATCTGTTTCAGAATTATCTGAGACAACTATTTCTATTTCAAATTCAGAATATTCTTGCACCAAGATTGAATCAAGGGTCTCTTCTAATAAAGCAGCACGATCCCTAGCTAAAATAAAAATTTGTAGTAATTTTTTCATAGTATCTTTTTGGGCTTATATCTTGCTCTAGCCCTTAACTTACAAACATTTAAAAGCAACCAAGATAATTTTAATTTAATGAGTATTGGTATTAATTTACTATCTCCGATAGAAGGTGAATAATGACTTAAATTTTTTTGAAGTATCGAATCGTTAACGCTATCGGAAATTAATTTTCTGATAACTTTATCAGTTTTAACTGAATGTTGTAGGCTAAGACGTATTATTTGAATAATAGTATATGAAACATAAGCATGAGCAATTTCATCACTAATACGATTATTAATGTTAAATTTATTTAAGTAGCCATGTACGCTTTGCAAAGAATCTTTAAACCCAAAAAATTGACTTGGATTCTCAGGTATACGCATAGTTTCTGAAGAAAAATTATTACTAATTGTATGATTAATAACAACTTTTTTTAGAAAAAAAATATTATTAACCCAAATTAAGTACCTAAAATTGAAATCAACATCTTCAAAAGTTCTTAATTTTTCATTAAAAAATACATTATTAGTCTTAATTATCGAGGACTTAAAAATTCGGCCCCATGAATAAACAAATAATGGATATTTATTTGGTCTTTTTAAATATAGACTAACATAATTATTTGTTTCGATTATATTAAGATTTGTTGATTTAGAAAAATAAGATGAATTTTTGGACTGAATTTTTAGATTATTTATTGAAATGAAATCACCTATCACTAAGTCGTTTTTTTTAACTATAATTTTATCAACCAAAGGCTCTATAGAATCATTTTCTAAATAGTCATCAGAGTCTAAGAAAAAAATAAATTCACCAATTGATTTTCTAATGCCTATGTTACGTGCAGAACTTGGCCCTTTGTTTGAAGAGCTTATTAACTTAATTCTCCCGTCTTTTAACGCAAAATTATTAGCAATTCTAGCAGATGAATCTTTTGAACCATCATCAATTATCAGTAATTCAAAATTAGAGTAACTTTGATTAATAACACTTTCAATACAACGGGCTATTCTTTTTTCATCATTAAAAACAGGAACAATTACACTAACAATACTATTTTTTTTTAAGATATTTTTATTATTAGAGGATTTGGTCATTAGTGTTTAAATCAGTAGATATAAATATTAGACTCTTATTAAAAACTTACCAATAATGATAATTAAAAATCAATATAGATATATATAACTAAATTTATTATGCTACCTAAATAAGGATTAAGCTTCGATATTTATAGGTATGTTTCTTTTATATGGGAGAGGCGTTTTTATTTGAATAGCTGGTATTATTTGTGGATCATGCAGTGGCCTTCCTGGACAATAATCACATGCCTTAAGTGATTTTTTGTTATCTAGAAATACACTAATTTCATCTCGCTTAGTAATCAAATCTGAAGATTCAGTTAAATCAATATAATCTTCTTTTTCATCGCAAACACCCAATCTAGTAATCTGTGCAGAAAACGGACAACGATGTAGTTCATTCAAAGATAATGTATTTAGATTTTTACAGCAACATTCTTCAAATACTTGTTGGTTTTCCTCTATTGTTCTATTGAAATTTTCTATTCGACCACAATCAGTCCAATTTTCAGGTGGATGTCTACGATAATCAATTTTATTATCAATGCAAAGCTGTTCAACCTCATCAGTAGTTCTTTGAAATCTGGATAATTTTTGTGTATATTCATCTTCAACTTCCTCTCCACATCGTGAATAATCTGTGATGTTCATAAGGACTTTTTCATGCTTTAGGCATGGAATATGATATTCTCTTGGGATTATATTACCATTTGTATAAATAACAATTCTTTTAACTTTTTCCTCAGAAATAAGGCTCTCAATTACTTTATGAACTTTTTTATTCATAAATGGCTCACCACCAATAACTCTGAATTCAAATATTTGGTCAGAATACGCGCAAAGCAATTCAATTGCTTGAACCATATCATCAATTTCATAATTTACTGGTTTTTCAAAAAACTGCATTAAATTTGAACAATCAACACATTTCATAGAACATTTTTCGGTAACAACAATATCCACACTTCGCATGAATACTTTATCTGAATCTAAATAACCATCATGGCATTCTATTGTGCTAGAAATAGCAAACTCAACAAAGCCTTTATCTTTATCTTCTTTATTATAGGATTCATAATCATTGCTAAAGGCAGTAAAATCATACCCTTTAAGAATAACCCCACCAGCATATAAATTAGATTCAGGATAACCATAATCAATTAAATGGTCTCTTATATCCGTAATATCAGCGGCAGCAATTAACCAACTTGCCTCATCATATTTTTTCTTAATTTCAGATGTATGTATAATTTCTACACCAAGCAAATTCTTTCCTTTTTTCTTAATATTATTATCGCAAAAGGCATCAATTTTAATTCCAACTTCAGTGCATGATAATAATAGTGCCTGACCTGAAACACCAGCACCATAAATTACTACAGGTAAATTTATTTCATTTAACTTAGCTATTAATTCTTGCTTTGTATTTCTTACTAATAAACTCATTAATAATCCTTTAGACTAGGGCTTAAGCCATATGATACCTTTAAATTTAAGATTAATAGGTAAATTTATATTGAATATAAATGTCACTTTTTTAGCTATTTAATCTCATAAACTTGTAATTTTTTTAAATAAATCATGTGGGCTTAACACTTTATTATTCTTAGATTTATCTTTATTTTTTTTATCAAACCCCCAAGAAACCATTTCAAAAAAAATTTTATTTTCTTTTGCTGCTAATTCATCATCTTCTCGATCTCCAATATATATCACATTCTTATTACTTATATTTTTATCATCAAGTATCTTGGCAATTAATTTACCCTTTGAAACTAGATGAGGAGTAAAAGAATCTAGAGCATAAGTTTCATCAAATAAAGAATCCCAATTTAAAAAATTAAGAATTTTTGTAGTTGGTAAGATTCGTTTATTTGTTGCAATATAAATATTAAATTTATCTAGAAATCTAATATCAGCGAGCATGATGTCGATGCCTGGGTATACTATTGTTTTTTTATATCCCTCTGAATCATAATACAATTTAAAGTGTTCTGCCAATTTATCAAGTACTGATGTATCTGAAAGTCCAGATAGTAGTTTAAGACTCTCAAACAAAGGAGGTCCAATAATTGAAGAATTCAGGGGTCTTTGAAGCTCTATATTTAACGCGGAGAATGCACCCTCAAAACTCTCAAGGATTCCTGGAGAAGAATCAATCAAAGTCCCGTCTAAATCAAATATAACAGTTTTATATGATTTTTCACTCATTTAATAAAGCCCCATCCTTTAACCTTATTATTGCCTTATCTATATCAATCCAGACTTTAAGTGCAAGTTCATTTTTTGCACAATCAATATTTGGGACATAGCAATCTCGAGAAAAATTTCCAATAGAATGTGTCAAATCACCAAGAATATTTATTTCTTTCTCTGGTGAAATGATGTTACGAATTTTTTTTGCTAAATCTAATATTGTTAAAGATTGATCTGAGCCCACATTATAAATCTTATGTTTACAAGTAGTTGAAGAAAGCCTTAACAGCCAAATAATCAAGTCATTTACATCTAAATAAGATCGAAGTGGTGTTCCATCTCCCTTAATTTTTATAGTGTCACTATAGAGCGCATCAAAAACAAAATTACCAATTGCATAATGTAATTCTAAAGGTAGAAAGGGTCCCACAAAAGAAAAACATCGAGCAATAACGTAGTCAAATCCATATAGATCTGCATAATAAGAGATTAGAAATTCTGCACTTCTTTTTCCTTGCGCTAATGCAGATGAAGGTAAGGTTGTATTTGGTGCTCCTAAATAACCCTCCTTTACACTTTTCATCCCTTGTGGAAGTTCCCCATAAACAACACCAGAACTTGTAAAAATAACCTTATCAGCCTTACAGGATACTGCAAATTGAAGAACCCTTTCTGTACCATCAACAAGAGTTTTATATTTATTAAGTTGTGGCTCACCATTATAAGTTTCAGCTGCAGAAGTAGTAGCTAAATGAAATATTTTAGAAAACTTTTCATTAGGAAAGTCAAAATTTATAACATTGCCCTCAATTAGCTTTATACATTTAGAATTTGCTATCTTAGGATTATTAATTGTAAATGAGTAAATATCCCTAGTGAGCACAGTGATATTTATGTTTAAATTACGTTTTTTATTTGATTCTAATAAGGAGTTTAAAAGAGCTGACCCAAAAAATCCAGAGCCTCCTGTAACAAAAATCGACTGTCCACTCAATTCAGACCAGCTACTAAATTCCCTTTGAGAGATATTTAGTTCATCCAAATTCATTCAATAGCTGCAAATAATGTTAAACCACCAGACCATTGCTCAGAGACCTGAGTCTGTCCAGGCGAGAGCATTTGACTCATGCACCAAAACTCTAAATGTTGTCCATAAGCTTTGAAGCATAACATTAAACGTTCATCGGAGTGCTTTAAAGCAGAAAGACAGAGGATTGGAGGATAGTCATCTTTATTGACTAATAAATCTGGCGAACCTACGAGAGCAGCTGCAGTATCGAGCGCCCCACTAAGAACTAGATTTTCATAAAGCGGTATAGTTTGCATTTGATTTTGTTGAGACTGAATATCATACTCTTGTAATGCTTGAGGAAAAAACCATCCAGCAACTGCACCATTAGTATGAGCATCTACAAATGACTCATATCGTGAATTTTTTGCTATGCTCAACTCGCCTTCTAATTTAGAACTACCTTGTATAGTAGCCTTACAATGAAGATTTGGAAAAGAGGACTTAAAAGATGAAGCAACAGAAGGCAAAGTTATTTTTTCAAATTCTTTACCTAAATCAATTTCATTTTCTCCTTTTGGGCAAATAAATGGAACATGAACTCCATGAAATAAACTTTTTAATAAAGGCTCATTTTGAAATTTTGTCTTTAAATCTTCACAAACTGACTGAAAAGACTCCAAGCTAATATCCAAATTAATATTAGAAAATTCTTTACTATTTGTCAGGATTGTTTCATAATTAAAAGAAGGCTTATCGATCTTGTAATATGATAAAGAAATATCATTGAATACTCGCATACCATTAAATGGAATTCTTCTTCCATTTTGATCAAATAAGCTACCATTATTATCTTCTAAGCCCATCTTATGCTTTGAGTTGGTTAAAAGTATTTTCAACATCTGGGAACATAAAACCACCTTTTTCATTCAATTCTTTTTCTGCACCAGCTATCGCAAATCCTTTTTCATAAGGAACTGGTAATAATGGAGATTTTTTAAGATGATCTGTTACAGTGTCGTTATGAAACTTAATGAAGTCATAGTTTTCACCAATAATACATTCATCACGATATGGTCCTAACCATTTATCTTGCATACCTCGATCTAAAATACTAGAAAGTGGCATATCCATAACATTACCAATCGAAAGATCCATATATGGACAAGGAACAATTTCTCCATCATGATTAATTGTATTGATTCCTTTGACTGTAATACATTTACCAGGCTGGCCATATGAAGGGGTCATGTGAGTAAAAATATTGTATTTATCTTCAAGAACTTTAAGGTGGTCAACATCATCTTTTGTACAAACCCATTCATCATGGCCACGAGCACTCCCAACTGGCTTAGCAAGAGTAACATACAACGGAATATCTTCATTATGACAATATTCACAAAAATCCTCAAATTCCTGAGAAAAAACACGATCTTTTACAATACATGTAGAAATTAATAATTCTAACCCAGCTTCTTTTGAAGCTTTAACTGCTTTAAGGGCTCGCTTATATGAGCCAGGTTTAACTCGAAAAGAATCATGCTCTTCTTCTATAAAGCTATCTAATGAAATTTGGACTTTATACCCTCCTAGAGCAGCAAACCATTTAGCTTTTTCTTCATCAAATGTCCACCCATTAGTATCTAGAATAACCAAATGCTTCATAGGGTCAAGAGCTATAATTAATTCTTCAAGGTTTTTATCAAGAAGGGCTTCACCGCCAGTTAGAACAAAACGGTAAATACCATACTCATCAGCTTGCTTTGAAAGTTCTGCATAATCATCAATGGTCATTTGATGTCTTGGATCAATTGCACCTGTTTTCTTCTTAAGATCTCTACTCATGTAGGGCTCTTCACAACAATGCAAACAGTGAAAATTACATAATGATCTATTTATTTTTAGTCGTAAGATGGGGCTTATTACACCATCAGCCATACTTCCAAAATAATTCTGAATTTTTTCGTATACCCTAGGTCTCTTAATGCTTTGATCTTGGCGCTTCTTTCCTTCAACCTCAGTTAATACAGCTTCTTCAGAAAAAATAGGAATTGTTGTTTGCATTTTTTTATCCTGACATAAATTATGAATTAAAAAACATTTTATCAGCTAGGTATTGTTAAGACCTATTCTTTTTCTATATCTTTCATGTTGAGATAGCAAATTTTCAGGACATTCTCTAAACCATCGCCAATAACCATTTACAGGAAATTCATCACTAAACTTCAAATCTTCCTTTAAGTCACTTTTTAGTTTACATTGATATAGTAAAGAAATGAAATGTCCTCTAATATCTCTTTCATCATTCATAATTTCATGAACTTCAATTGGACCATTTTCAACTACCACAGCTGCACCTAATTCAGATTGGGCAACTTTATTAATTCTAGTTAAGGCAAACTCTTTAAAGCGAATAATACCTCCTGGGAGATGCCAAGCTGGACCATACAACTCATCATGCCTCCAAGTTAGCAGGGTTCCTAATTTTTCGTCTTTTATTAAAAGCTCAACATTCATCATAGGAGTGAGTTGACTGATTAATAAAAATACGTCCTCTGGTAAACCTTTCCTTGGATTAGAGGCCTTAGAAAGAACTTTAGTAATATCAGCCATAGTTTACTATCTCCAACCCATAATCTCTTAATACAGCAACCTTAATTTCAGGGTACTTATTTTTTAAAATTTTTTGAATTTCATTTGAATAGCTTCCAGCCATAATGATTATTGCATCAACAGGATTTTTGATTAATGACTCTTCAGAAACTATCTTTATATGACTAGAAGGTGAGTATTTACCTTGTTTAAATACTGCCGAATCAACAATATACTCAATATTTTTTTCAATGTTAGTTAATGAAATGGTTGCTAGTGCTTGATGACCCGCACCCCAAATAGCAACTTTATTACCCCTATAGCTATCAATAAATTCATTCAAGTCATTTGTAACCTTTACTTTAAAATCCTCCATAAAGTCTAGGTCAGTTTTAACTCTTTTCCTGACTGTTGCTGATAATATATAGTTATGCCAAATGGATTTACACTCAAGAACTTCAAAACCATTAAGATTCATTATAAATCTTAGTGTTTCTTCAGTAAAGTAAAGTAAATGATCAGAAATAAATTCTGAATAAAGACCTTTATCTAAAATCATATCAAAATTTGGTACTTCTATCAAACCAATAGCACCATCAGCTAAATTCTTACTCAGTGAACTCAGCACTATATTGGGATTTGGCCAATGCTCCATAAAGCTCAAGCACATAAAGCCATCATAACGAATATCATCAAGAACTGTATCTTTATCACTTAAAAATCCCCGAGTTACTTCCAAGTTTTTCTTTTTACAATAACTCACAGAAGAGCTTGAGTATTCTATTCCGAAAGCATTTACTCCTGAGTGAGTCAATATTTCCAAATATTCACCTTTTCCACAACCAACCTCTAATATATTTTTATTGAGTAAATTATTTTTATTTACCCATGATTTAAATTGTTCAATTCTAAACTCACGCATTTCTTCAGAAAATCCAGAAGCACGAATTACTTTCTTATAGTAGGAAACAGGAATAATATTTAACTGGACCAATCCGCAAGAAGAGCACTGCATAACATGAAGATCATCACCAGAATCATGCTTTAACTCATCAAATATAGGAAAGCCTTGAGCGGAAGACGGCATATTATTCAAACTAATTAAAGCCTTTTTATAATAATCGCCAAGACATACTAAGCATTTTGAAATTGGCTTCATTGATTTACTATGACCTAAATATTTAATTGATTAGAATGCATTATGAAAAATTATATAGAAACTTCTATAAAATTTTATGCAAGTGAAAAAAAAAATTAAAAAGTTGTGCGTATAAACCATTAAAAAAATGGTCTAGAACAATTAGCTTAATAACACTGGTCTCTTTAAGTAGAAACCAGAGTAATAGTCTTGAATATTAAGAATTGACAGTGTTATTTATTTTTTTGTAAATGTCTTTCGCTATATGATCTATATTATCTTTTTCGGAAAATTCGTTCATTTTGCAGCCCTTGCAAGGATCTATATCAAACCTTTCACCTTTAAGATGGACATTTCTTAGTTTTTTTAAAACCTTCCCATCCCAAACATCTTTCATCTCTTCATTCTTGATATCACCAATAATATTAACCCCAGCCCAGTCTATACAACATGGTAGAACTCTTCCATCTGAATTAACCTGCATACTTTTAAAAATTTGGGGGCAAACATCTACTTTATTACGCTTACCACCATCAAATCTATGGCACCTATAACTAATTGATTCTTTTAATATTTATTGAAGCCTTAAGTAAATCCACTATCATCTCACTCTTTAAAACACTTAAAGGAAGAAGAGGTGTCATATCTTCCAATGGCATTGATGAGATTGAACCATCTTCTTGAGGAAGTGCAGAAACTTTTGGAAGAAGTACTTCATTTTTTATTAATCGAACATCTATTAAGACTGGACTCTTTGACGTCATATATTTATTTAGCTTAATATTTAAATCAGATGCATCATCAATCCTTTCAAATTGAATATTATATGTTGCTGCTACTTTTTCAAGATCCGGTAATACTAATCCAGACTCTGGTCCAGTCCCTACATAACGCTCTTTAAAATAATTGCGCTGGGTATTTCTAATAGAAGCATATCCATCGTTATTCATTATCACTATAATGATTGGAAGATTGAAAGCCTTAACAGTTGCTAGCTCCTGGATGTTTAGTTGAAGACTTCCATCACTTTCAATAGCAACCATTGACTTTTTATTATTTGCAAAACATGCACCTATAGCAGACGGCAAACCATAACCCATAGCCCCTAAACCAGAGGTAAGAAAAACTCTTTGGCCAGATTTATTACGAAAGGCAGTATAAAACGCCTCAACTGCAAGCCCTGAACTTCCAGTTGATATTAAAACATTTTTAGGAATATTTTCTGACAAAGCATTCGCTAGATGATAGTGAGAGATTAAACCTTTCTGAGGAAAAGGCTTACCATCATTAATTGCATATCTAAGCTTCCAATCATTACAAATAGACTGCCACTTTTTAAGATTTAATGATGGTATTGTCTTAATTTCTTTTACTGCATTAATAAAATCACCGGCATCAGCGACAACAGGAATTTCGATATCCATTTCTAGTTTAGAAATCTCGTTTGAATCAACATCAACTACAACCTTCTTTGCTTCTCTAGCAAAGCCTTTTGAATTATAGGCAGTAATAATATTATCTAATCGACAACCTATACTTATTAAAAGGTCACAATTTTGCACAGCAAAATTTGGGCCACGTAACGCCACAACTCCCGGACGGCCAACATACAATGGATGATCATAAGGCAACAAATCAAGAGCATTCCAAGTACTTATAACAGGCACCCCTAAATCCTCAACCCATTCTCTAAAAGCAACAGCTGAATTAGCTAAACGTATTCCATGGCCTGCTAAAATTAAAGGTCGTTTCGCGTTATTTAGTAGCGAAGTTATATTTTTAATTGTGCTATTAGAAATGATATTTGATTTTTGTACTTCTTCAGCCCTCCCCTTCCATGATGGGAGATTATTCGAGACTATTGGCGCACCTTGCACGTCAAGTGGAACATCAATCCAAACTGGACCAGAACGGCCATCTTTTGCAATATGATAAGCCTTTTCCATAATAGCTCTGATTTCTTCAGGATCTTCAACTATTATTGAGTATTTGGTAATACTTTTAACCATTTTAACAATATCAACCTCTTGAACTCCTTTTTGCCTCAAAGGAGAGTCACGAAGCATATCACTTCTTTTGCACTGCCCAGATATAATTATTAAAGGGACAGATTCTATCCAAGCTCCAGCAACTGCAGTAATGGCATTGGTAGCACCCGGGCCTGTAGTAACCATAGCAACACCAATATTTTCGCTAATCCTCGAGTAAGCTTCAGCTGAAATAGCAGCAGCTTGCTCATGAAGACACGCAACAACCTCAATATTATCATTTTTACCAACAGCATCAACAAGATGCATTGCCCCACCCCCAGGCAAAAGGAAAACATTCTTTACGCCAATTTTTTCGATAAAATCTGCTATGTAATCAGCAACTCTGTATGTTTCAATCACTTAACTTAGCCCATCCAATAAGTTAATAATGTTTTTCGTTGTTTATTAGCTGCTATTTTTTCATCTGTATAGAATGAATCATTCTTAAAATGAGTGCTTGAAATTTCCTCAATTACTGCTCCATCTTTACTTACGAAAGCATGGCGAGTTTCTGGTTCAATAGTAATTACATCACCTGGCATACAAGTTCGAACTTGCCCATCTAACTCTAAATCTACACTTCCATACAAAACATGAAACGTTTCTTCTTTTTGTTTATGATACTGCTCAGGGTGCTTTTGACCAGGTAGTGAAATTAATAACTTTTTACAATAATCTCTATTAACAATTGTAAGCATTACTAATCCAAATTCATGAAAATTTTCTATC
>Ga0209383_1002165_pt1 | contig 11772 bp, 6 predicted proteins | sample CoawatmetaG02DNA_FD_187510 | JGI IMG/M metagenome (GOLD analysis project Ga0209383, IMG submission 187510) | Marine microbial communities from the West Antarctic Peninsula - Coastal water metaG029-DNA (SPAdes) (version 2) | ecosystem: Environmental > Aquatic > Marine > Coastal ... | reverse complement strand
TTTTTTGACCCTTATCTTCTATATACTTTATCCTCTATTTTATCTAAACGAACGTTCTGTTCTTTAATGTGCTCTTCAAGAAATGTAATCTTCTGATCTATAAGATCATGAGACTGCATAGGAGGCATTTGTTTAGCTATTTCTATTTCTGCTGCATTAACTGCAATTTGTTCTTTTAAAGTTGTATAGGTTAGCACTAGAGATATAACACCACCTATTGCCATTATTACAGTTTTTAAGTCGATTTGCAGGTCTGGTTTATTATCTCCGTCGATGTCGATGTCTACTTTTTTATTTAGCATTCTTATTATTTTCTTGGTTTTCCAGCTGCACCTCTGTCAGCTGCTTTATCGTAATCTATTCTTGAAATTGATTTTGAAGAGTTAGAACTATATGTTGTACCACCTACTTCTTTTGGTGGTGGCGTTCTATAGTTTTTATTATTAGAAACTCCTCTGTTATCAGGATATCTAAACCTATAATTATTATAACCATAATATTGGTTGTTGTAATAATAAGGTCTATAACTACTATAAACAGGGTAAAAATTAATATATTGATTAGGTCTTATCTTATCAATAGCAACAAGTATTGTATCTCCTTCCATCGTTACCGCAACTACATGACTAGCAATAGGTTGCTTTACATACGTTCCACAACTGTAGGTAAATAATAACATTATTATTATTATTAAAATAAATGGTAGAAATAGTTTTTTCATTTTTTTCTTCTTTTGTCGTGATTAAATCCTTTCTTTTTCAAAGCTAAATGTTCTTTCATTGTCTCAGCAGTTAGAGCTTTTCCTTCTTTACTGTACATCTTGTGTATTTTGAAAGCCATAGCTAATCTTTTACACAATTATTAACCATTTTGGTTTTACCACTTGCAGTAGTTTTTCCACTAGGTGATTTTTTCTTGCCTTGAGGTGAGTAACCTTTCCAACAGCTCATTTTTTTCATTAAAGGTGATTCTAGCATAATTTTTATTTTTATTTTCTTCTTTTAGTTGTTCTTTTTTTTGATCTACGTATACTTGATGATTTTGAAGTTGTTAATCCTCCTTTTGAATATTTACTTTTTGTAGAAGATTCTTTAGCTGGAGGATTTATATCCCATTTAGAATATCCTAAAAATCTAGCAACTCTTTGCCAGTTTTCTAAGTCTGAATCACCTGAAGCTCTTAAATTTTCAATTTTTATAAACAATCTATCTAAAGGAATATTAGTAAACGCTGATACAACTTTTCCAGAAGCTACATAAGCTGGGTTGTCTAATGATAATCCTTGTTTATACATTTCATCTTTATCAAACGTATATGATTGTAAAGCACTGTAAAACTTTCTTAACTTAGAGCCTATGGGTGGAGAAAAATTAATAGCTTCTAAAACAGTGTAAGCATGATTAGGTTTAGGTTTGTTTTCTTCAGAAGCAAACTTTATTAATATATTTTTAACTGTAGCTACAACCGCTCCACCAATTCCCATACCTTTTAATATAGTATCTGCAGAACTATTCATCATTCTAATTTTTTTATTATCTATTTTTTCATCGTCCTCATCTCCAAGCAAAGAAGCAAACAAAGCGTTTTGTAAACTTGTAAATATTATATTTTGTATAGCTGTATAATAAATTATTTTACTAATATTAGTTTTATCATCACCTCTTCTATTTACTAAATCTAAAAGTGCCTTTTTGCTTAATCTCATATACTGCATTGGTGTATTTTGAAAAGCTAATATAACTCTACCTAAAGGACCCGCCTGTTGTTGTGATATTAAATCAGGTCTTGACGACTGTTGGGTTTCTTCTGCTATTTCTTGAAAATCAGTAAAAGCTTTTGATTCAGCGTCAACTTTTGACATACCTTGTTTTATGTAAGTTTTAACCCTGTTTCTATACATAGATGCTCCACCTGTAGCTATTGCAAAACTATCAGCAAGTTGTGTTGGTAAAAACCCTTTTTTAAGTAAATAAGATATAACTGCTTTAGCTTTGTTTTTACTATTAGCAACCGCACTAGCAATCTCAGCTTCATTTATATCACTTTGTAAACCTGATCTTCTTTGTTTTAAATAATCAGAATTCCATAATTTAGAAAAATCACTCCAAAATTGTTTTTGATTTGCAAAAGCAGCCGCAGCACTTACTATATTATTATCTGACCAATTAATAAAATTAGTTATAGACAGTTGTTGTAATAGAGCTGTACGTGTGTTAAAAAACATAATAGCTCCAACAGAGTTATTTATCCAATCCATGAAGCCATTAACTAATCTTCCTGCGCCTTGGCTTCTATTGGTTCCATATTCCATTCTATATAAAACATCTTCTAAAGCTTCTCTATAATTAGAACCATACAATGCTTCTAGTTTATTTAAATTTGCTTCACTAAACATTTCATTTTTATTAACTATCCATTCAGCTAAAAACTTTTTTCTTGATATTTTATTAGTAAGATCATTTATATCAGAAGCTATATTACCTATTTGCCAATCACTATCAGGAGCAACCCATTCAGTAGTAATTTTAGGAATTAAACTTAGTTTATTAATAAAAGCTTTTAATTCAGGATTATTTTTAACTTCATTTACTAGTTCTTTTTGATCGGCCTTAGAAAGACCAGGAATTTCTACACCTGACTTAGTCCACATATAAACTCGCGCTGCTGTATCGTAAGTGAATCCACCAGTTGGTATTTCTTTACTTAATAACTTTTTAATTTTAGGATATTGTTTTTTTAAAGCATTATAATCATTTACTATCGTTTGCTTTAAAGAGTTTATATTACCTATACCTCTGGCAAAAGGTCTAAATAAATTTTCCTTAAGCATCTGTAACTGTGCATCTCCTACCTTGCCTTTACTCAACAAAGAGTATAATAAACCTTTGAAATCTTCTGCAGATGGAGGAATAAAAAACTTCCATTTACCTACTTTAGAACCTAAAGCTCTAGCTTTTGCTTTAGAATAAACATAGTTGGCATTTATGCCTTTAGAGTCTTGTATCACATTATTTAATTCATCACTTAAATTTAATGGTTTTGAAGCTTTTACCTCTAATCTTTGCTTCTCTACTTCAATATCTAATTCATTTAACTCATTAATAATAGTATTAGTCGATAAAGGTTTACTAGATTTAACAGTATTAGAAGTGTCTAATATTTCTGTATTCTGTTGTTGAGCCTCTTTAACCTCTTGACTATTTTCTAATTGAGTGGTTAATTCTACAGCAGTGGCCTGAGAATTACTATTATCTGTTTCGTTGTAAACCTCTGTTGCTGTTTCAGATATAAGCGTGTTGTACGTTTCTCTTATACTAGGATTAGATATTACTTTTGACTTGTTGGTTTTTACTATTTGTAAGCTTTTAGGGCTTATACTTTGTTTTAAAGCCGTAACTAGTTTTTTAGTTAAATCTTTGTTGTCTAATATTCCTTTAGACGCTAGTTTATTTAATATAACTTGATCTAAAGTTGTACCATACTCAAACATAAATATATCTTTAGCTATGCCAGGTATAACTTCTGTAAATCTAATTTCAGGCATCATCCCAAAATAATAATCAGGTGAATTACCTGTTTTACCCCACTTACTATCGATAAGCATTCTGTCATTTTCATTTAATAAAGTTTGACTATAATATCTAGCTATATCATCATATTTAGCATCAAAATTACCATCATTCATGGTTTTAAAAACATTGGTTGTGAATAGCATTAAAGCTATATCATGTTCTCCATGAAATTCTTTAGGAACTCCCATGCCTTTTTTAACGTCAGCTTCTAATTTTTTTAATTCTTTTTCTGTATACCTTGCTTCTAGTCCTGCTTTTATACCTTTTTTTGTAACTCCAGCAGCTTTTGAAGCTTTAGAAAGTTGTGAACTTGAGTTATTTAGATATTTGGTTTCATCTGGAGTAATACCTAGTTCTTTCGACACTTGAGTTCTTAACGCAGGGCTACCTGTTTTAAATGTTGTTTTACTAGGAGTTAAAGACATTGACTCAAATTGAGCTGCACCTCTAAAAATACCTTTAGAAAAATTTGTTTGCATTCTCATCCACGTAGTAATAAATTTACCAGCCTCTACACTCTTACTGTTTTCATTAAAAAAAGTATCTACACTTTTTAAAATATATTTTAAAGCTTTTTTAGTTTCTTTAATATCTATACTATGAGCAGCTAGTATTTTATTATAAGCTTTAACCAAATCTTGATTAGACATTGGTTTTTTTAAGTTTTCATTACTTAATAATGCTAATTTTCTAGCAACTTCAGGAGAGTAATTAACTTTACTCCAATCTATACCAGAATTATTTTCAAATTTTCCTCTAGCTTTTTTTACTTTATTAACAACATTTTTTATTTCATCAATATTTGCATAAAAAGAAGCAGTTGCGGTAGAATTTTGAAAAGATTGTAAAAACATTTGATTATTTAAAACCGCATCAGGTAATTTTAGTAAATAAGAAGTTAAACTTTTTTCAAACTTAGCTTTATTTTTAGCTCTTAAATCAAGATCTTTAGTGTTATAATCATAACTACTATATTTTGTTAATCCAGTTCTTTCTAAAAATCCGCTCCAATCTCCATCATAATCCAACTCTTGATTTTTGTTTACACCTTCTTGATCAGCTATTTGTTTAAAAGCTTTAGGATTTATTTGTAATCTAAACGGGGCTAAAACTTTATTTATTAAACCAACTACACCTTGTAGCTTTTCTTCTGGTACATTATATTTAGAAGACATTAAAACAGCTGCAGCTTCTGGAGAAATACCAGATTTAACAGTATCTAACATGTTTAAAGAAAGCTCATCTATTGTTGACTTATTTAAAGTTGTTGTTAAAGGTTTAGTAGCTTTTACAATGTCAAATTTTCTTTGTTCATTACTATTAGGATCTATAGAAGTTTTTATTTGATCAAATAAGTTTTCTAAAGCAATAGCTTCATTAACTTTCATGTCTTTAGTTAATGTTGTAACATTTTCATCTATATAAGTATCAACAGCTTCCGCCGTTAAGCCTGTTGTTATTTCTTTGGCTAATGATGTTTGTCTTTCTATTAAAGTGTTTTGACCCATGTCAGGTTTTTGAATAGTATGATATGAACCAAACGCTCCTTTCTTAGGTAGTGTGACATTAAATACACCTGTACCTGGATATGTAACCTTACCAGTTTCTTTATTTACTTTTTTATCTTTTTCTCTACCTATTTTTTCTACTTTAAATAAAGTTTTGTATTTTTTCTTAGCAGAAGACAAAGGTATTGCCTCTACTATTTCTTTAAAATTATCATCTAAATAACTTTTGTACTCAGGACTGATAGTAACCACGCCTCCTGGTTTAGATATTTTGCCCATACCTTTTTTTATAACTTTAAAAAGTTTTTTATTAATAACTTCTTTAAGTTTAGCTATAACAGTTGTAGCATTTAATTTAGAAACAGGAATAGATCCTATAACACTTTGAACCTCTGCTTTAACAGCTGAAATTATATCTTCATTAATACTTTTTAACGTAGAAAAAGGTTTTGCTTTTCTAACTTTAGCGTCCTCTTGAGTAGGTGTAGGCTCACTTTCATCAGCTATTTGACCAGCTCTTTCATCATCAAGACTAGTTGTTTGAGCCTTATCACCTATTTCTTCTTGATAAAACTTTTGTCTTTTAGGTTTTATATTACTATATACAAACGTAGAAAACTCTTTATTAGAATCATATCTTCTTATTATACCTGGAAAATATTGATTAACAAACGAAATAGCGTCTGCTCTATCAACAGTGCCTTTACCTTTTTGAAAACCTAAAGCTTCTAAAGCTAAAAGTTCGTATTGATTTTTAAGATCAGAACTTTCTAAATTACCAGATTGTTTTGCTTCCGCTGCTAAAGCATTCAACCGCATAGATGATTTAGTTTCTGACGAAGTTGATTTTAAATTTCTAGTATTAATTTTCCCTTTATTAAAAGCTTTAGAATATGTTTTTAAAAATTCAAAAGCAGATTTTCCATCTTTAATTTCAAAAGATTCAATTTCAGTTTCTGTTGCTCCAAAAACATATAAAGCATCTTTTATTTTCTCAGCAATATTATTCCAAAAACCTTTGTTTTGATTATCCCATTTAACAGCTCCTGAAGCCATTTCATCACTCAATATGTTTAAGTATTCTTCAGCTTGAACAGCAGGAGGTTTATCGCTATATTTAGCCATTCTTTTATCAATTCTATCTTTTACACGGCCAGATATAATGCCAGATCCATTTTCAAACTCTTCATTTATATAGTTTTGAAGATTTTCAGAAATTTCCTGGATTTCTTTAGTATCAAATTTATTAGCTAAAACAGTGTGTAATATTTCGTGAGAAAAACTAGTTAAAGCAGATGTATCTCCTGTTTCTAAATAAATACGCCTAGCATTTTTTTGGGCATCTTTATTTAAAATAAATTTTCCACCGTCATTAACAGCTGTAGCACCTTCCCTAAACTGTTTTAAAGCACTATCACTAATTCCTTTAGTGTTTTCTGGATCAAGGTTTTCTATAGTTTCAAAAGCTAATCCTACTCCATCTTGTCCTAATATTCTTTTACCTAATTCAAACTGTCTAAGGTTCAAAGCTTCTAAATCATTTTTAGTTTTATAACTATCTTCTATATTTTCTATGCTTCCGGTTCTTTGTATAGTATTTAATTCTTGAGATATTTGTTTTAAAGCATTGCTAAGAACACTAGCATCTCCACCAGATTTTTTAATTTTTTCTTTGGCTTTTTGTAATTCTCTTTGTTCCTCAATTAAGCTAGATAATCTAGATTTTATTTGTTTGTTTTTTCTACCATTTTTTATAGTGTTTAATGCTCTAGCAGGTAAAGACATATCACCTCTCATGTTATCAAAAGCTTGATTAGCTTCATCCGCTACAGTGGCATTGTCTTTTATTTTATTATAAGTGTCTTGATCTATAAGTTCTTGATCTAGCATTTGCTGGGCCCAAGTGTTTACTCTTTGTGGGCTTTGGTTTTGATCTACAACAAAGTCTAAGTTAGTGGCTAGTTTATCTGCTAAATTTTTTTTATACGCATTAGTACTGTTATAAAATACTTTTCCTGCAAGCTGAGGTGATTTAGAACCAAGTCCACCCAATGCTTCCATTGTGATTTCGTTTAAGTTTATCTCTTTACCAGCAACTATATAAGCAGAACCTTGAGCAGCTGCTTCACCTATTGCCTCTATTCCAGGTTGTAAAATAGTACTTTCAGCTAATATAGCAGCAGTTCTTCTGCCTGTGCTAGCTAAAGGATTGACAAAATCACCAGCAAATTTACCCCCTAAGTAGTCTACTAACATAATAGGAATTGCTCTTGATATACCTATTTTTCTACCTTCAGCCCATACTTCAGTATCACTTAGTGCTCTTTCAACGTCTTGAGGATTTTCTAAATCATAACCTTTTTCTCTTATAGCTTCAAAAATTGAATTACCATACTCAACAGCACCATTAGTTAGCGCCATACCTATATTTAAACCTGCCAAACCGCCACCAAGAGCACCAGCAGCACTACCAACTGGACCAAATGAGCTACCTAAAGCAAAACCCTTTACACCACCCGCAGCTATAGCTGATGGAACTATATATTTTCCTGTAGAAACCATTTGAGACAAACTGTTACCCACAAGTGAAGCCATTATTTCCGGACCAGCAGCGGAGCTCATTAATAAACTAAGTTGTTCACTAGATAAAAACTCATCAGAGTTTCCAGACGATGTAAAAGCAGCAAATTCTTTACTATTTAATAACCCTTTTTGAAACTTAGTTTCTCTAACTATAGTACTTATAATTTCCTTTGTGTCGTTAAGATCGTTTGTGTTTAAAGGTCTACCTAAATCATAAGAAATTAAAGCAGTGTTTAATTTACCATTACTCCATCCAAGTTTTAGTTCATTTGAAACCCCTTTCCATCCTTCAGCATAGGCCGCTTGAGCATTTTTGTTTTCTATATTACTATAAAAAGTTTTAAGAGAATTAACATCTTTATCAAAAGATTGTAAAGTTTTATAGCTTGCGCCAGCATCTTTAATTAACCTATTAGCTTTGTCAACTTCTTCTTGACTAGAAAATTCATAATCACTAAGATCCGCTAACCCACGACCAAAAAGTCTTTTTGAAATTGAATCTATTTCTTTTAACTCTTCGTTAACAATCGTTGCATTATAGGATAACTTTTTTTCACCTTGCTCTAACTTAGCTATAACTGCTGAATCATAACTTTCGTTTATTTCTTTCATTGTCTTGTACAATGGATTATTAAGCAGGCTTTTTTCTTGTTTTTCTAAATCAGCTTCTATTATTTTGATTTCTTGTTCTGATTTTAAAGCTCCATCCTCATTAAAATATTCTGGAAAATCTAATCTTTCTTGCTCTGTGCTTTCGTAATCTGATGTAAATACTCCTGTTGCAGTATAGGTTCTGTTTTCTCTTGGGCTAATTTTTGTTTTTGTTCCTTGAAAAAACTTTCTTAATTGTTCTTCTTTATCTTGCACGGCATCTAGTTCAGAATCTACTTCACTAATCTCATCATAGTCTACCTGCATTATTTCAGCTCTTTTTCTTTTGTAAGACTCTTCTGATTCAACTTTGTTTTTGTTTAAGTCTTCAATTGTTTGATTTTTAAACTCTATAGATGAATCCAAAGAAGTGTCTTCCGAGCTGGAATCCGTATCGGATGCTATTATACTTCCTGCAGACGCATCCTCTACTACAGGGTCTTTCTTTACTGGCTCGCTTTCTTTTTTAACAGCGTCTTTGTATTTTTCAAGAAAATAAGTTTTTTCCTCAGGTGTAAATTCAGAAAGATCTATTTCTACACCATTTACTATATAAATTTCCATAAAATGATTTTATTTCTTATATTTTTCTTTAATCGCTTCTATCTTGGCAAGATATTCTTCAGCAAGCACTAATCCACTTTTTCTTTTACCACTTAATCCTTCCTTTTTTTGAGAATTAATATATTTCTTTTGTGAACCAAGTTGTTTTATTTCTTCGTTCATTTTATATTCTGGAGTTAGCTTTCTATCTCTTTCTTTTAGATCTCTTTCACCTCTAGCTTTAGATAAATCACTAACTTCTAGTTCGCTAAATGCTGGCACAGTTTGAATCATCACTCTATAAGCACTTTCTGGGTCTAAAAACTCAAGAGGTCTGTCAGGGTTAATAGATATAAAGTTAGAATCAGGATTATCACTAATTTGTTTATCTAAAAATTCATACTCACCATCATTTCTGTGACTTTCATTTGGAAACATCGCATAAAAATCTTTTTTTGATTGAGACGCAACCCATTCTTTATATTCAGTTACAGGTATTATATCTTCTCTAAAAGTTTTACTTTTTAATTCTCCATAATCTAAAGCCTCCGCATTTGCCCCATCCATTAAGTAATCATATAACCCTAGATCAACTCCTTTTGGACTTTGAATAGCTTTATCAATAACTCCTGCTAATTTTTGGTCTAATTCTAATTGACTTTTCTGTTGGTTTAATGCTCTTTTATCTGCAGCACTTATAGTTTTTGGAGCAGGTATTTCAATACCTTGAACTTTTTTATCTACTTCTAAGTATTTTTGGATACCTAAAGCTTTTTTTAAATTATCATAAGAATTTTTATCAAGTACTGTACCATCTCCTCCTTCTATTTCGTGACTCCCAGCCGTTAAAGTAAATCCTGGGCCTCCACCATCTTTAAGTAAAGGTATTCCAGTTAATTCAGAAAACCTTGCCCAATCACTTTCTGGCATATCATCTAAAACATCATCAACATAAGCCTGCATTTGTCTTAACCCTGTAGAACTATCACCCTCTTGAATACTTCCTCTACTGTAACTAGCTATAGTAGCATCGTAAGTTCCACTTAGTGTGTTCAAAAATTTTTCTTCATCAATCTCTACATATTCTATTGTTTTACCAGCAACAACTCTTGTAGTCATAACTGATTTTCCATCTTCCATTTTAGCATAATTATCTAAAAATTCTCTACTAGTTGGATCTATTTTATTTCCTTTACCTACAAACCCACCTTTTTCTAAAGCAACTTGAGCGCCATCTTGCATGTCTGGTATTGTAACTAAATCGCCATTACCAATAGTACTCATATTATAGCTTCCTCCTCCAGTAAAATTAGCACTTAAGCTTAAAGGACTCCAACTCCCATCTTCACCTTGTGTAGTGGAATTTCCAGAAACAGTTAGTCCTTTTCCTCCATTTGAAGATGTTGCAGTAAAATCATTAAGAGTTTGATTGTCTATAGAGGATAAAGATAGATTACCAACAGTTCCACCTTTACCAGGACCTGCTTTATCCATTACCGTTGATTGCATAGAGGTAAAACTTTCAAATTGACTAGTCATTCCACCACCTAAAAAAAACTTGTCATAAACATTTATTTGACCTTGTAACTCTCTTCTTAGTATTGGATCATCAGAAGCATCTCGCCTAGCTTTTAGATCCGCACCTTCATCTGCCCATGTATTAAACTGCGCACTTACTTGTGGGCTTATGTCAAAACCAGCTTCTGTTTTAAAAGCATCTTGAGCTTGCCATATATTTTGCTGATAAACATCGTTATTTTTTGTTTTATTATTTAATAACTCTTTGTTTTCTTTTAACCTTTGTTTAGCTTCAGCTCTTTGTCTTTCTCCTAAAGCCGTTATAGCTCCACCAACACTTTGACCAAAGCTAGCCATTCCTGCAGCTCTAATTTTAGCGCTTTCTGTATCAACTACTGTTACTGGGTTTTCGTATGACATATTTATTTTTTAATTTAAAGTTCCTATATAAGAACCTGCTATATTACCTAAACCACTTATTAAGCCAGCTTGACTAGAAGCTCGAGCTTGTTGAGCGGCAACTTGTTGTTGTTGTGCACCTGTTATTTGAGCAGACACTCTATTTAATTGTTCTGTTTCTCTTTTATCTTTTGCATTAAAAACAAATTGTTTACCTGAAACATCAGCTTGTTGCATTCTTGCAGCTTCACTCATTTCAATATTTTGTACTCTTCCTGCTTCACCCATTTGAATTTGTTCAAGTTTCATTTGACCCTCGGCTTTAAGCTTTTCATTTGCAACCTCTTGTTGTTCTATACTTGAAGCAACACCTTTTTTACTTTGCAATGCAGCCTGTGCTAAAGCAGTTGCTCCACCAGCACTTGCTCCTGTAGATCTTAATGTGTCTAAGGTATTTGCTAGAGCAATATCAGCTTGCTCTATTTGAATATCAGCAGCGCTAGTTGCTACACCTAAATTTGCTAAAGGGTTAGAAACCATACCACTTAAATTCTTAGCCATGCTTGAAATATCTTTTACCCCAGCATAAGGATTTATAATAGCTTGCCTACTTTTCTCTAATTGACTTAGTTTACCTTCTAATCTAGCTTTTTCTTGTCTAGCTGCTCTTTCAGCTCTTCTTCTTTTTCCTCCACCGAAAAGACTACCTATTATTTGTATACCAGCACCAATACCAGCAACCGCGAGTGCACTTACAGCCATAATATATGTTTTAAATTTTTATTTTCCATTTTATTTAGTATGATGATTCATTAGTGTTTACTGATATTGCAAACAATTCTTGTGGGAAATTAGATGTTGCTGTTTCTAGTTTAACAGTTGCAAAAAATCCTTTTAAACCTGAAATTGAATTACCAAAAAGAACCTCACCTTGGTTTACAGGACTATTATTAAGTATATTAGCAAAAAACTTATTTTCTTTTTTCTTAAAATTATTT
>Ga0209383_1002161_pt1 | contig 11795 bp, 4 predicted proteins | sample CoawatmetaG02DNA_FD_187510 | JGI IMG/M metagenome (GOLD analysis project Ga0209383, IMG submission 187510) | Marine microbial communities from the West Antarctic Peninsula - Coastal water metaG029-DNA (SPAdes) (version 2) | ecosystem: Environmental > Aquatic > Marine > Coastal ... | reverse complement strand
CACGCTCAGCGGGTGGTGGAAGAGGTCAGCCTATTAAAAATGTTGGCGGGATTCAAGCTAATGTGGGGCCATTAGCAGAAAGTGTAATGCAACCGCTTGAAAACCAAGTGGGTGGAAGTCTTGAAAACGTGCAAGACTCAACCGAACAGGCTCGAATCGTGGCATCACGCTCTGAGCAACTAAAAGCCGCAAACAAACTTGAACAAGATGTTTTTGAAAGTAATCAACAGTTTAATGACAATGTTATGAACTCTACAAAGTATCAAGAGGCTTTAAGTGCTTTACAATCTTCAGGCGGTAAAGATGAAGAAGCTAAAGCAACATTAAATAAAATGCAAGGGCAGATGCAGGTACAAAGTCGAAACATTCAAGAACAAAACATGCAATCTCAATCTCAAGGAGCGCAACAACAGAACTTTGAAGTAGACGGAGAAATAGTTACAGAAGGAACACGAAGCTCTAAATCAAAGGGTTTACCTACAGTAGACACACTAAATCAAGGCGCACAAAAACCTAGCGATTACTCAGGAAGAGTACCAACACAAAAAGCTATGAACGCGGCTCTTCAGTCTACTGTATTTGGAAATGTTGACTATGGTGATTTTAATTATCCCGGAGGAAAGCCAGACGAAAAAATACCTACTCCTGTTCTGCCTGTAACATCAGGTGGCGTAACTGTTGAAGGCAAAACTTCTACTGGCGCACCAAGCGGCATAACATATGATGCTCCCGAAACTGAAATTGAAAGAATGGAAGCAGAAAAAGTTTTAAAACCTGTTCCAAAAGCTAATCAATGGGCCGACAAGTATGTTGCGCAATATCCTGATTGGGACGAAACACAAAAAGCTGAAGCTAAAGCTTGGGCAGTAGAAAACTATAATCGCAAGGATGGCGAAGAAAGTACAATGCCTTCGTGGTTATCAGATTCTGATTTTCTAAAAGGCTTTGATGCCGCTAATAACATGAAGTATGATACTACTGCCCGCGCACCCGAAGGAACCGTGACAAGTGACGAAGACATTGAACAACTTGGAGATGCTACAGATGCAGAAGCAACTGGAGTAGACGCGCCAGAAATGGAAGATGCCGCTCAAGGAACTGTAGACACAGCCAAAGCTGATCTAGGTGATGGTACGGTAGAAAGATATGATGCTACAAAAGTAGGTAATCTTGATCCAATTGATGCTCAATCAACAGACAAGTCAACAATAAGAGAAGGCGTAGCGGGTCAAGTAGATGACATTTCTCAAGCTGATAAAACTGAACGTGATACTGCCGCTGAAGAAGCCGCATTAGGCACTGCCGCTGACAGGCCTGATTATCAAAAGTACGCAGACCCTGTAACTAGCGATGAGCGTTATACAGTTATTGAAGCTAAAGATCCTGAAGTAGCTGATCGCATAGCTCAAACAATGTCTGAAAGAGAAAAGCAAGATCTTCTAGATATAGTATCTAAAGAAGGTGTTAATCTAGAAGACATCCCTGAGTTTGTTTTAGCTAAAGAACGTGTAGCACAAGTAGGCGAAGCTAAAAGCAGGAAAGCTTCTGAAATTGGAAATGTTCCTCCTGTTGATATGGAAGAGCGTCAAGGCATTACAGGTGATGCACCTCGCGGAGATGCCGCACAAATTGGTGGTATTCCAACAGCAGATGCCGCTAGATTTGATGCAGTAACTGGCGAGGCACGTAAAGTTGCCGCCTCAGACATGTTAGCAGTAGTTGCTAATGTGCCTAAAGAAGTTTCTGCGGCACTTGTTGAAGACCCTGCAACTGTAATGGCTCAGATAGATTCTGGCGCAGACCCAAAAACTATTGCGGCTGTAGCGGCACTACCTGTTGAAGCCTTAGTCTCTACACAGATGGAAGGCTTGTTAGCAGGTATGGAAGATGGCGAAACCCCTGCATGGGCTAGACCTGCTGTAGCGGCTTTAGAAGCTAAGATGGCTCAGAGAGGTTTAAGTACTTCTACTGTAGGCCGTGATGCTTTGTTTAATGCTATCATTCAGAGTGCATTGCCAATAGCACAAAGCAATGCTCAAGCACTACAACAACGCGCACAACAGAACCTAAGCAACGAACAACAAGCTAACATGTCTACTGCACAAGGTATTATGCAAGTACGTATGCAGAATCTTGCAAACGAACAAACCTCTGCATCTCAAACAGCTTCTATGGCTAATGAAATTAAAAAGCAAAAGAACAGCTTTGAGCAACAAGCAGTAATGACTACTGCACAGCAGAAACAAGAAACAGATCTTACTAATGCTAAAATGGCACAGGAAAAAGCTTCGCAAGAATCTGCACAGAAACAACAGGCCGCTATATCTACATTAGGCGCAGAAGTACAGTCAGACCTTGCTAACTTGCAAGCTATGAATGCCGCAGGTTCTCAAAACATGACTGCCGATCAGCAATCAAAACTTGCAACTTATAATGCTCAGATTGCTAAAGTTATGCGGCAAGCAGATCTAGATCAAGACATGGAAAAAGCTAATCTGTCTAGTGAAATACAAGTTGAGTTAAAAAACTTAACCGAATTAAATGCGACAGACAGAGCATCTATGTCGGCTGTTAACCAAGGACGTTTAGCAGACCTCACTGTTCTTAAAGATTTTAAAATTACTAATGCTAACCTTGCACAACAGATGGATCTTGCTAACCTAAATGCTGATCAGCAAATGGAACTAGCTAACTTATCTGAAAGAGCCGCAACAGACAGCGCAAACTTTACCGAAGCTAATAAGATGAAGCTTCAAGAGCTTACTATCTATACAAGCATGATGGCTAAGAACGAAGACTTGCGCCAAGGTGCAGAGATGGCTCAGCTAAGCGCCGCTGAAAAAGTAGAACTAGCTAACCTTACTTTTGAAAACCAAGCTGATTCAGAAAGCATGAATGCTGAAAACGTAGCACAGCTTCAAATATATGAAAAGAAGATGGCGGCAGGACAGGTTAACGCACAGCTTGCACAGGCTATGGGACTTGCGAATCTTAGCAACGAGCAGAGCGCCGCAATGTTTAACGCGCAAATGAACGCTAACTTTGACATGAGCAAAATGAGCAACGAGCAACAAATGGAAATGGCTAACAGTAAGTTTATGCAGACTATGACGGCTACAAAGTTTAGTGCTGATCAACAGACAGCTATTTCTAACGCCGCGTTAATAGCTCAAACTGACCTAACTAATGCTGATGCAAGGACTCGTGTGTCTGTAGAGAACGCTAAAAACTTTTTAACTAAAGATATGGCTAACTTGAGCAACGCGCAACAAGCTATTGTAATGGATCAGCAGATAGCACAACAAGCTTTGTTGTCTGATCAATCGGCACAGAACGCCGCAAAACAATTTGGCGCAACATCTCAAAATCAGCTAGATCAGTTTTTAATTAGTCAGTCTAATAACATGAAGCAATTTAACACTTCTGCACAGAATGCTATGGAGTCTTTTAACGTCACTGAAGCTAATCGTACAGCGGCCATTGAAGCGGGCAACACCTTACAAGCTGACTCACTTACTGCACAGCTTGAAGCAGATATAAGCAAGTTTAATTCTTCTATTGATAATCAGCGCGATACTTGGAATGCCGCAAATGCACAGGCCGTTGAGCAGTCTAATGTTGCTTGGAGGCGACAAGCCAATACCGCAGATACTGCCGCAGGTAATGCCGCTAATCAACAGAATGTTCAGAACGCTTATAATATTTCTGCACTAGACCAGACTCAACTGTGGCAACAGTTAAGAGATGAAGCGGCTTATGTTCGTCAAGCTTATGAAAATAACGAGCAACGAGAAGCTACTCTTTTAGCTACAGCTATTGGTAATGAATCAGGAGCGGGTGGAGATAAGAACTCTACTAGCACAAGCTCGCTTTTAAACTTACTTAAAACATACGGAGGTATTTAGAATGGGATTTTTTAGTAAAGTCTTTAAGGGTGTCGGCAAAGTTTTTAAAAAAATTGGTAAGGGTATTAAAAGTGCCTTTAAAAAGTTTGGCAGGTTTATGGGTAAGATTGGAATTTTAGGTCAGATAGCTATGATGTTTATACTTCCCGGAATTGGTAATGCTATTTTAGGTACGGCAGGGACAGCGGCCACGGTTGCAGGAATTGGTGGAGCAACTGTAACAGCCGCCGCAATTCCTGCTTCAGGTCTTCTAGGAGGCGCACTAGGCTCAATAGGCGTAGCCGCAGGTAAAGCCGCTGTTTGGGTAGGTAATAAAATAGCTACTGTAAAAAATGTATTTAGCAATATTACTCAAGGCATAACTGAAACTTTAGGTAACTTTGCAAAAACCGCAGGTAAGAAACTAGGATTTAAAGGCGACATGTTTACAAACGCGGCTGATAATTTCTTTAGTTCTGGAACTACTGGAGGCGACACTGCATTTTCTAAAAGTTTTGGTAGTTCATCTAAGTTTCAAAATTTAACTACAGACTTTTCTAAAGTTTCAAAAGCTATAGATGACATAGAAATTAAAGATGAAATTAAAATTGAAGGTGGTAATATTGAACAAGGCCTTAAACCTCAAACAGGGCTTGAAGCTAATGCATCGTGGGATACACCTGATTTTGATTACATGGAAAAGATCGACAAACAAATGCAAGAAACTGGGGGTGTTGGCCCTGAAGTATACGGAACAGAAGGGACTATATACGAAACACTTCCTGCTGATAGGCCATCAATATTGGCTCCAGAAACCAAAACATTTGGTCAGAAACTTGCGGAAGCTCCTAGAAATCTTTATGAAGGTGTTAAAGGAAAAACTGAAACTTTTCTTGAAGATCCCGCAGGAGCCTTATTTGATGATTTTGGTGCCAAAGTTACTGAAGGAGTACAGTCTCAATCATTACAGGCTTTAGGTCTTGAGAATAAACCACAGGCTCCTATATATAATCAGTATGCCGCGTATGTTCCAAGCTTTGATGTAGCTCCACAAGGAACTTATGGCGCTCCAGAAATTATGGGTGCTAGAGATTTTGAGCAACAGGTTACTAATAATACATCACCCTATGGCTACACAGCATTTCAATATCAAAATTATATGGCTCAATTCGGTCAAACAGCTTAAAAGGTTTTAAATTATGGCAACAGTAGAAGAAGAATTTCAAAAAGTTCGAGCAAGTGGAAAACGCCCAATTCCCGGACAATCATTAACTAATGATCCTGAAAACCCCGCACCTTTTGAAAAAGCTCCTGAGTACACATCAGTACATGCGGCTTCTGAGTATATGTTTGGAAAGTTTATTGAGCCTCAAACTTACATTTCATTAATGACTACTATAGATGACGGAACAGCAATTATGGACATAGTTCAATCTGTTCTTTTTTCTGAGTTTCAAGAGGGTAAATTTAACCCTGATTTAATGTTAATGCTAGTTGAGCCTGTTGCTTATATGCTTATTGCTTTAGCAGAAAAACTTGATTTAGAAATTACTGTTTATCGCGGAGAGTTAGAAGATGATGACGAAGAAGAGCAAATCTTAGGAGTATCTTTTGCAGAGGAGCGTTTAAAGAAACTTCAAAAAGCGGGAGCCTCTGGGCGTGTGCCTGTTGGAACACTTTCACCTGTAATGCAAGAACAACTTGAAGACCTCCCAGAAATTCCAGAGCTTTCAAAAAATAAAAGTTTATTAGCGCCGCCTGTAGAAGAAGAAGAAAATGTCCCTGCACCACAAGAGAGCTTAATGGCTCCACCACAAGGAGTTTAAAAGAATGGCTATTAGAGAATTTGGAGAATCTTTACTCGCAGATGTGCGGAAAAGAAAAGACGAGCAAGCGCGTAGCGCCCGCAAAAGAGCAGACAGAGCCGCCCTTTTAGATTTCGGAACAGGTGTAGCTGTTTCAATTGGAAATAAATTATTAAATAAACAGCTAACAGATTTTAACCAAAACAAAGATGTTTTAGATCTAAATATTAGAACCAACCAAGCAACTAAAGTAGGTACAATGCTTGATGAGTTAGACGGTAAAATGAAAACATCTGTTTATAAAGGACAAGATTATTTTACTAATCTCTATGCAGAACAAGAAATACAAGAACGTCTTCAGCTACCTGAAAATTTAAAATGGAATAAAGATCAAACAGGAAAAGATACTTATGCTCTTTCTATGCGTGGGGATCTTTTAAAAGACGAAGAAATTAAAGAGCTTGGTAAAAAAGCATATGCACAATATAAAAATGCTTCTGAAGCTCGCGGTGTTTTTGAAGCTTCTGGATCTAAAGCAGACGCTCTTGAATATGCTAAGAGTCAAGCTCCGTCAGTACTTGGAATTTTAGCAGGTAAAATAAGAGGTAAGTCTACTTCTGACATGAACCAAGAAAGAATTAGCGGCTACGTGTCGTCTAATTACGGTAAAAATACAACAGAAGCTAGTCTTTTTTATAAAATTTTAAAAGAGTCTGGCGGGGATTTTGTAAGCTCTAAAGAACTTGCAAATAAAGTTATGCCTTCTGATGAGGCTCTTGAGGTTTTAAGCACAGAAAGAATAGTGACTACACCATTAGGTAATGGACGATATGCTGTACAAACATGGACAGTTGGCGCTGATGGAAAAGATGTTGGTGATCCTGTTCTTACATCTTATGATTTACGATCAGACAAAGACAAAGCTAATGTTATGGTTGCACAATACAACGCTATAACAGTAGCTAAAGATCTTTTATCTCCTGAAGGCTATTCAGATTTCTTTTCAGGAAAACACGGTTTAGTTCACACAAATCCTAAAACTATAACAGAAGTAGATGAAAATGAAACAGCCTTACAAGTTGCAGTTGGTTTGTCTCCTAAAATGGGAAATGTTGAACTTACTGCCCGTGGCGCGGTTTACAAAGAAATAGTAATTTTGAAAAAATCAGAACAGTATATACTTATTAAAGATCAAATTTTTAGTGATGCCTCAAAAATAGCAGAACTTGAAGCTAATAAAACTAACTTAACTTCAAAACAACAACAAGAACTTGAAGATTTAATAAAATCTAATGCGAATTTAAGCGGTACTTTATTAGAACAAAGACAAATGGTGGTTGAAGAAGCTAATCAAATTTTTAAAACTAATATAAATGAGGAGACAACAACAGCGTTAGCAACAATACCCGTGCCTGTGAGCGAAAATATTACTGTTGTAGGTTCAGATAGCTCTACTATACTAAAAAATATACAGATCATATCAACAAGAGAAGAAGCAGTTGTACCTAAAGAATCTTTTGAAGATCTAAATCTAGTTAAAGAGTTTATTAAAAAACGTGGTGGCACATTGTCGCAAGACGAAATGGATTCTCTTATTATTGCTAGTAAAGGCAATAATAAATTAGTTAGCTATTTAGAAAAAAATCAAAGCTACATTAGTGAGGAGGAAAAAGATGAAATACAAGCCGAATCCTTACTCGCTATTCCAAAAAAGAAACTGACAAGAAAAGAAACAGACAAGCTTAGAAAAGCAAGAGAAGCACAGATTAAAAAGGCCGCAGGAGAAACAATAGACAAGGGTCTAGGTGCTGTGGGAGAGTGGTGGGCAAAAACTAAACTTGAAACTAAAGCTAAAAACTTAATGACTCTTAAAGAAAAAACTACATATAGAAAAACTAAAAAGTTTCCTGTTCGTATTCAAAAAATGATTGACGAAGGAGAGTTAAAATAATGCCTCAAACAACTTTAAGGCTCCCAGACGGCAAGACTATTACCTTAAACCACGATGAAGGAACAACGGCTGAAGAACTTCGCAAATACGCTATGTCTTTGTACAAGCCAACAAACGAAGAATTGCCTATTTCATCACCTGCGGTTGAAGAAAAAAGCTACGGTTCAAAAGTTGCTACAGATCTTAAAAGAGTTTTACTAGACACACAGCGCGATGTTGTTGGTTTAGTTGATCTTCTTCCGGGAGATGCTTTTGGGTTAGATGCTCTTTCAGAGTATGAAAGAGATAAAGAACTTAGCAAGTTGTCAGGCTTTGGATATTTAGATACTTCTAATGATATTGATCCTGTATCGGGCAAAATAAAAACACCTGAAACTGCTGTAGGAATTGCCGCTTCTATTGTTCCTTACATTGCAGGAGCAGGTGCGATAGCTAAAGTAGGATCTAAAATAGCTTTAAAGGTTGCGCCGAAAATGAAAGCCCTTTCTACTGCAACTAAATACACGCTGTCAGGCGCGGGAGCTAGTCAGGTTTTAACCGACACAGACGCAAACTTATTTAATGTTGTAAGCGATATATTTCCTGAAGATTCTGAAAATACTATACTAGACTATCTCAGTGCAGATGAAAATGATACTGAGACTGCTAAACGTATGAAGCTTTTAATAGGCGATCTAGGCGCGGGTTTTGCAATAGATCGTTTATTTAAAATTGCACCTTCTCTTAAAAACATGGTTACAGCTAAAAAGCCTTCGGTTGATGACGCTATGGGAGTAGCTGAAGAAATTCAAAAATCTGTTTCTCGTTCAAGGCGAGGCGAGTCTGCTAAAGCTACTGCTAAAGAAGAAGATCTTCTTTTTAGAAGTGACATTCCTTCAATAAAATTGGCCTTAAAAGAAACTGAAGAAGGGGCCGCTCAAATAGCCGCTCAAAGTTTGATAGGTAAAAAAGGTTTTGAGCGTGTTAAAGCACACATGCGTAGAACTAAAGCGCAACTATTTACTTCTCGCGGATATTCTTCTTCAACAATGTTTAGAGCTTTTGATGAGTCACAACATAATCAAGCATCATTAATTACTAAGTCTCAAAATATTGCTAAACAATTAAATCTTTCTTTTAAAAATATTGCAGATGAAACTATTCGTAAAGGAGAAGTAGAAAAAGCGCATGAGCTATTAACTGCTGATCTTTCTAAGTATACTAAGCTTGACTATGAAGATCAGGTAGCCGCTTTTGCAAAAGGCGAAAACATTTCTGAGGGTGTTGCTTCTTCTTTATTAGACGCTCGTCAGTTAATTGATGAGCTTTCTTATTTTCTTGCAGGTAGTAAAGGAATTAAAAGTGAGGTTAAAGATAGGATAATGGACAACATGGGAATTTACTTACAGCGTTCTTATTCAGCTTTTAAAGATCCTAAAAAGTTTGTTGTTGATCCTAAACAAAGAACAACCGTTATTAGCCGCATTACTAAAGAAAAATATGGACAGGCGTTAAAAACAGAAGCTCCACTTTCTATGAGGCAAGCAAAAAACTTAGCTACACGCGAAATAGATGATCTACTAGGAAAAGCAGATAAAAGCCAAGTTGATTATTTTACACAGGTTAGAAGAGTAGCGCGGTTTCATCAAAAGAAAAAAGTTCCTGAAGATATTAGAAAACTTCTAGGCGAAATAAAAGATCCCGCAGATAATATTATTCTTTCTGTTACAAACGCCGCCCGTGTGTACGAAACAAATAATTTTTATTTAATGGTAAACGAACTTGGAAGATCTGGTAAGTATATACATAGTAAAGGAACAAAGGCTAAGCCTACAAAAGCCGCGTTGTCTGGAAAGTACACAGCTACTATTAAAAGCACAAACACTTTGTTGGATGGTAAAATAACTACACCTGAAATAGCTAAAGTTCTAAACCGTCAGGAAGAAACATTTGAGTTTATGAATTCTTCAAATGGGGCTGTAGATATATACAAAACATTTTTAAGATACAAAGGCATGAGTCAAGCGTCTAAAACTATTTATAGTCTGCCTACACATATTCGTAACGTAGTGGGCGGCTTTCAATTTGGTATTGCTAATGGAGATTTAAGTGCTTTAAATCCTTTGTCATCTAATAGAGGACACTGGGATATTATTAAAAATCAAATTTCTAGGGGCGGTGACAAAGCTTTAGATAGAGAGTATGAAAAACTTATTAAGCTTGGAGTTATTAATACAAGTGTTAATGTAAATATGTTTAGAGAGTTAATTAATATTGGCGGCAGTAACTTTGGCAAAAAAAGACTTACTGATATTATTGCAGACAACAAGTTTTTAAAGGGCGCTGAAGACGTTTATATGGGAACAGACGACTATTTTAAAATTTCTAATTATACTAAAGAGCTAGAAACTTTAAAGAAAGCAAGGCCCAGTGTTGCTGATGATGTTTTAGAACGAGAGGCGGCTGATATTACAGCTAACACTTTTCCAAACTATGACCGTGTTCCAAAAGCTTTAAAGCGTTTGACATATTCTCCAATAGGAAACTTTATTGCATTTCCCGCAGAAATTATAAGAACAAGTGTTAACATTGTAAAACAAGCAGGTAAAGAAATAAACTCTGGAAATACAGTTCTTAGAAACAGAGGACTTCAAAGACTTGCAGGTTTTACAACCGCTACGGTAGGTATGGGTCAAGCTTCTAAAATCTCAGCAGACTTAATGGGTTGGACAGACGAAGAACGAGAATATAATACTACTCTTGCTGAAGGTAAGTACGATGAAAATGCTAACTTTATCTGGTATAGAGATGACAAAGGCGAGACTCGTAAAGTATCTACAAAATATTTAGATTCTTATAACGCTATTAAAGAACCTATTGCAAAAGCTTTAGATAGAATTGCTAACGGAGAATTAAGAGGTGAGCAACTAGACGAGTATCTTTTAAAAGCAGGGTGGGATGGCACTAAAACACTTTTAAGTCCTTTCATTTCAGAGTCTATTGGCACAAAAGCAATTTTAGATGTTTATACTGCGTGGTCTGCTGAAGATGGTAGAACAAGCAGTGGTAAAGTTTTGTTTGCTCCAAGTATGACAACAGGAGAAAAACTTTTTGAAGGTGTTGGCGCTCTTTATTCTGCGGTTGAACCCGGAACTGTTACTGGCTTGCGTAAGCTTACTACAGATATTGATCCGTACACAGGTGAAGAAGATGATAAAATTGGCCCTGTAAGTATTCCTGCTATTCAAGCTTTGTTTGGATTTAAATCTACTAAGCATGATCCTGACACACAGATAGGTTTTGCAGTGTCTGACTATAATAAAAACATAAGGAACAATGTAAACTTAGGTTTAAAAATAGGTAAAGATACAAAGCTGTCTGTTGTAGAAAAATATATTGCTAGGCAAAGTAAAACTTATGAGTATCAGCAAAAGTTATTTAAATCTGTTAATGCTTACAACGCTATTTACGGCAGGTTAGAAACACATAGACTTTTAAAAAAATCAGGACTTACTGCACCTGCAATTAGAGATTTAATTTCAGGAGAATTTAAACCTAACAATCCTCCTGAAATTAAAGGTAAATTACTTGAAGTTTTGCGTGATGACACGGGTGAAAATAGCTCTTCTTATATAGAACAACTTAGTTTTAATAGGGATTTTAAAGATATTTATCGGTTGTTGTCGGGCTTGTCTCTTTACGGAGAAACAACTATAGACCCCTTTGATCTTAAAGAAGAAACAGTTGAAAGATTACAAAAAGCAATAGGCGGCGAAGTATCTACACCTGTACCTAACGCGCCTACTGAGCCTGACGAGCGTATAAACAAAATTACTGGCTTGCCGTATAACGAAAGCGCGGGTACTGCGTATATGGATGAAGATGATCCTATGCGACTATTAACTATGGCCGCAGGTGGAAGAGTTAAAAAACAACTAAAAGGAAACTGTAACTAATGAGCGCAGAACAATTTAAATACTTCAAACTCTCAGACTTCGACTGTCAACAAACTGGCGAGAACAAAATGAGCATAGAGTTTATACACAAGCTAGACAAACTACGTGAAGCTTGTGGCTTTCCGTTTAACATTACAAGCGGCTACAGAAGTCCTAACCATACTATTGAGAAATCTAAAAAAAATCCCGGCACTCATGCACAGGGCATTGCCGCAGACAT
>Ga0209383_1002160_pt1 | contig 11801 bp, 11 predicted proteins | sample CoawatmetaG02DNA_FD_187510 | JGI IMG/M metagenome (GOLD analysis project Ga0209383, IMG submission 187510) | Marine microbial communities from the West Antarctic Peninsula - Coastal water metaG029-DNA (SPAdes) (version 2) | ecosystem: Environmental > Aquatic > Marine > Coastal ... | reverse complement strand
CTCTAAAAATTGAGAAGCTTGAAATAGAGCCTGGAAAGAAAGTAACCTTTGATGAGGTCTTAATGGTCGCTGATGGTGATAAAGTACAAGTTGGCTCACCACATGTTGCTAAAGCAAGTGTTGAAGCAAAAGTAATCTCTCAAGGCAAAGGTAAAAAAGTTCATATTTTAAAATTTAGACGTCGTAAGCACTCTATGAAGCAGCAAGGCCATCGCCAGTTGTATACTGAAATTCAAATCGATAAAATTAAGGCATAAGGAGTAATCTATGGCACACAAAAAAGCAGGCGGCAGTACTAATAACGGAAGAGATTCGGAATCTAAAAGGCTAGGTGTAAAACGTTTTGGTGGTCAAGTAGTATTGGCTGGAAATATTCTAGTTCGTCAAAGAGGAACTAAATTTCATCCAGGTACTAATGTTAAAAAAGGTAAAGACGATACTTTGTTTGCAGTTGCTGATGGAAAAGTTCAGTTTGAAAAGAAGGGTAAATTTAATCGTCAATACGTTTCAATTCAAACAGCTTAGTAATCTATCTGTCTATATTTTAAAAAGCGCCTTCTGGCGCTTTTTTGTTATTAATCTCATTTATAATTAGTCTTATTATGAAATATTCAATTGTTTTTCCAGGCCAAGGCTCTCAATCTCTAGGCATGCTATCTGATTTGCGCAGTAATTTCTCAGTTGTTAATGAGATTTTTCAAGAAGCAAGTGATGCAATTAATTTAGATCTGTGGAAGATCATTAATGAAGATCAAGATTTATTAAACCTTACAGAAAATACTCAGCCAGTGATGCTTGCCGCAGGTTATGCAACGTATAAAGTTTTAGCAAGCGAAGTTAGTTTAACGCCTATCTTTATTGCTGGGCACAGCCTAGGTGAATATACGGCTCTTGTAGCTTCCGGATCTTTAAACTTTTTTGAAGCAGTAAAATTAGTCAGAAAAAGGGCCGAACTAATGCAAGCAGCAGTGCCAAGTGGTTCAGGCTCTATGGCTGCTATATTGGGTCTTGACGATAAACAAGTTATTGAAATATGCTCTATTGCTAATGAATTAGGCGTGGTTGAGGCAGTGAACTTTAATTCACCAGGCCAAGTAGTAATTGCTGGTAAAAAAAATGCTGTAGCCCATGCATGCGAGCTAATGAAAGAAGCTGGAGCAAAACGCGCATTGGTTCTTCCAGTAAGTGTGCCATCACACTGCTCACTTATGAAAGATGCTGCAATGGATTTCAAGTGCTCTGTTGATAATATTAATTTTCAAGTGGGGAGTGAGAGAGTCCTCCATAATGTTGATGCTAATTATTCATATAATATTAAAGAGATAAAGTCTAAGCTAGTTGAGCAACTTCATAAACCTGTTCTTTGGACATCAATAGTTCAAAGAATGAAAGATTCAGGTGTTGAAAAACTTATTGAAGCTGGTCCTGGAAAAGTATTAACTGGACTTACAAGGCGCATTGATAAGTCTCTTAGTGGTTCGGCTATAATAGATGCGTCTACATTAAAATCTACTATTGAGGAAATATCAAATGCTTAACGAAAAATTAGTCCTTGTGACAGGCGCAAGTAGGGGAATAGGTCAAGCAATAGCTTTGGCTTTAGGTAAATCTGGTGCTACAGTTATTGGAACAGCAACGAGTGAAGAGGGTGCTAATAAGATATCGAAAATATTTACTGAAAATAATATTCTTGGTAAAGGTATGAAGCTTAATGTAACCAACAATGAGCAAATTTTTGATCTTTTAAAAAATGTTACTGATGACTTTGGCTCAGTTGATATTTTGGTTAATAATGCTGGAATTACGAGAGACAATATCTTAGTTCGAATGAAAGAAGAGGAGTGGGATGATATTATAAATACCAATCTTTCTTCTGTATATAGGATGTCTAAGGCAGTATTAAGAGGAATGATAAAGAAAAGGTCTGGTCGAATTATTTCTATTACTTCTGTTGTTGGAGCAATGGGGAATGCAGGTCAATCAAATTACGCCGCAGCAAAAGCTGGAATTATTGGCTTTACTAAATCTTTAGCTCGTGAAGTAGGAGTTAGAGGTATTACGGTTAATGCTATTGCACCAGGATTTATTGATACAAGTATGACGAGCAGTCTCCCGGAAGATCACAAATCCCTCCTCACTGCGCAAATTCCACTTGGCAGGCTTGGTAAAGTTGATGAGATTGCACAAGTAGTTTTATTTTTAGCAAGTGATGGCGGCTCATATATTACTGCCCAAACATTACATGTTAATGGCGGAATGTATACTGTTTGAATACTCTAAAGGATTCGCATATTAACGTTTTATTACTATTTTTTTTATCGCAAATTAATTAAGAATTATTACAGAGACAAAGGACAGTTTGTAAACCTAAAGATGCGTTAATTAGTATTATTAGATTATTATTTTTTATTCAACTAATGAGTATTTTTTAAGTAGATATGATAGATTTATTTATATTTGTAATTTACATTATCAAGATATTCTCTAAAATAAGATATAAATAAACTCAAAAAGAACCCTACAATTGAAAAGATAAAGAAAAAACTTTTATTATTATTATCAACTTTAACTACATCGATCATTGGGGAATTGTAATAATCAAATACTTTGAATTTAATTTCTTCAGATAGGGCCTTCTCTAGTATTTCTTCCTCATGATATAATTGCAAATGCAACTCATTAACTAGTTCTTTAGTAAGTTTATCTTGAAGAACTTTAATTTTGGTCTGAGATTGAGCTTTAAATAGTTCTGCATTTAATCTGGCAAGTTCTTCAGATAATTCATCTTTATCAACCGTTTCTTTTAATATTTTATATTTAGCTCTTAGTGCTTTTTCACCATACAAATACCATTTTGGTATTAGTTTATTATCAGAAAATGCAATAGTTAAGTTAGAGTTTTGCTCATTATTAATATATGAGAAATTATTATTATAAATTTCTAGTTGCTCTGCCATTACAGCTTCATCTAACAATTTAGATAATTCTGCCTCTTTTTCACTTTTTGAAATCATCTGTAACATTTGAATCTCTATTTGAATGTTATCAATTGTTATCATGCGATCTTCTTTAGCCTGTTCAAGTTCAACTAACATTGGAGACTTAATTGTGTTTTCATTTAAAACCTTTAAAGCAGATATTTCTCTCAGCCGATCAATAATCTTTTCCCTTCTTACACTTAGAATGGATTTTGTAGTAACTTCTCTTGAAAATTCAATTAAGTTATTCAAAAATTTTTGATTATCTTTACTACTTTGTCCTTCAAAATAAATGGAATAACTTAAAGGTGTAAATAAATTATATTTAATATCTGATTCTCGTATTTCAATCTTCTTGAATACTATATTATCAAGGAATTCACGAGCATTTTTTTCTAAATCAGTTTTTGGAACGCCTTGTAGATTTGACGAATCACTCGGAAAAGTTTCAAGAAAAACTTTTTTTTGGAAATCTGGAGAAGAAATATTATTTAAGAATTCATTAAAAGTAGATTCAGATGTCTCATCTGTAAATCCAACTTTATTTACTTGGAATATTCCACTGTTATGAGGTTTAACAAACGATACGTTTGCATAATATCTTGTTTCTGGGATTGGAGAAAAAACAAAATATATATAAGTAGAAAAACTTACTAAAAAAGTAAAAAAAAGTATAAATTTGAAACGTTTTATTAATACTCGGATTATGTTTATTTCAGTCAAATCTTGATTTTTATTACCTGATTCCATTTTAAATTCTTTATAATTAATACGTAGATCATTTTATATAATAAAAAATATTAATATGGCCTATTATTCTTTATGAGTTATTAGTTTTTTGTTTCTTCGATTTTTAAAGAACTCTTTTAATAAGTTACTGCATTCATTTTCCAATACACCTCCAGAAATCAGCAATTTATGATTAATAATAATTTTGTTACTTAAGTTATTATAGGATCTGCAAATACTCACTTTTGGGTCATGAGCGCCATAGACAATTCTTTCAATTCTTGCGTGATTTATAGCTCCAAAACACATTAAACACGGCTCTAAAGTGACATATAAAGTTGTTTTAATTAAGCGATAGTTTCTTTGTTTTTTTGCAGCTATTCGAAGAGCTTGTATTTCTGCATGTGCTGTTGGATCATTAAGAGTTATAGGTTGGTTGTGCGCTTGTGCAATAAGCTGGCCATTTTTAACAATAATTGCCCCTATTGGGATTTCATTTTTAATTTGAGCTTTATTAGCCTCAATAATAGCAAATTGCATCCATTTTTCATCTTCATTCATAAGCTAACTTTTAAAGTATAGTATATTATTTAAAGCCAATTTCCTGAATAAGCTAATTTTATTGCTATTGTAAACATAATTAATGCTATTAAGCCATCTAGAATTCGCCAAGAAGTGGGGCTATTCATTATTGGCGCCAAAAGATTTGCTCCAAAAGCAAGGCTAAAGAAAAAAATAAAGCTAGACATAATTGCTCCTAAGGAAAATGCAAGCTTATCTATACCTTCAAATTGTTGAGATATAGATCCAATCAGTACCATTGTATCAAGATATACATGAGGATTAGCGAATGTTAAAACTGCAAGAGTAGCTAAAGTTGGTAAGAGGTCTTTTGGTTGAGATACCTCAACTTCAATAGCCATATTGGATTTAAATAAAGTTATTAATTTGATAATTCCATATCCACCAATCCAAAGAGCAGAAAAACCAAATAGCCAATTTATACTTTGACTCCCTGTACTATCTAATATAAATGATATTCCAGAAACACCAATACCAATTAATATGGCGTCAGAAAGTGCACAAAATAGAGCTACATAAAAAACATGCTTACCAATAATGCCTTGTCTTAAAATAAAAGTGTTTTGGGCTCCTATAGCTATTATTAACGATATTCCAACAAAGAATCCTGTTAAGAAAGTTAGAAACATGATTATTAGATTTATTGAAAATCATTGATTTTAAATTAATTTATGAATACTTGTTAGGTGCTTCTTAAGTTTTGTAGAGTTATTTATAGTCATACCCCTTTTTTTCTATATGACTAATGAGCCTAACTATCTAATTTAAATCATAAGCGATTTAAGTTTATGTTGCTTATTATTAACTATAATTTGATATTTTAAAGCATTATGCGGCTATTTTTTTTTCTTGATTAAAATAGGCCCATTAATTATTTTGATGAATTTTTTTAAAGATTATTTTCATGCAATTTTAAAAATACTTTTTAGTAAAAAACAATCTCGTAAATATTATTCTCAATTTGGAGAGGATGCAGTTTTAAGAGAGATTATTGGTACTAAGAGTCAAAAAGGCACGTATCTTGACATTGGTTGTTATCATCCACGAAAACATTCTAATACTTATTTTTTATATAAGATGGGATGGTCTGGAATGTTAGTAGATGTTGAAAAAGCAAAATTGATTGCATGTAAATTAATTCGCCCGAGGGATAAAACTCTTTTTTGTGCGGTTTCAAATAAAAAGGGTTTTGCTCCAATTTATGCGCCTAAAAAATACTCAGTATTAACCTCTCTTATAAAAATTAATGATGAGTTTAAAGAGATTGGAGTTATTGAAATAAAAACAATAACTGAAATAATTGATAATGATTTATCTGGAAATTGCCCAACAGTTTTGTCAATCGATATTGAGGGAAAAGATTATGATGCAATTAAAGGCCTAGACTTTAAAAGGCACGCTCCAAAATTTATTTTGATTGAATGTAGTGATGATGATTTTAATATTGATCAAGTTTTGCAGACTGAAATACACCTTAAATTAATCAAAAATAATTACAATTTAATAAGCTGGACTCTCAATACTGGAATTTATAAGAATAAAAATTAGTTTTTTCATACTAAGGTTTTAATATTACCGAATTACTTTTAAGCAATTGTTTTTTAAAGACTTATTGTTCATTCCCACTCAATAGTCGCAGGAGGTTTTCCTGAAATATCATATACTACCCTAGAGACTCGCGAAATTTCATTCATGATTCGGTTGGAGACTTGATCTAAGAAGTCATATGGAAGTCTTGACCAGCGGGCGGTCATAAAGTCAATTGTCTCAACAGCACGAAGTGCTATTACATAATCATACCTCCTTTCATCGCCAGTGACACCAACTGATTTTATCGGAAGGAAGACAGCAAATGCCTGATCAACTTTTTCATATAACCCTTGATTGATAAGTTCTTCCATGAAAATGTAGTCTGCCTGCCTTAAGATATCAGCATACTCTTTTTTTACATGGCCAAGAATTCTCACTCCAAGACCTGGTCCAGGAAAAGGGTGGCGATAGAGCATTTTTTTTGATAAACCAAGCTTTATTCCAATAGCTCTAACTTCATCTTTAAAAAGTTCTTTTAATGGCTCAACCAATTCAAACTTAATGTCATCTGGCAATCCGCCTACATTATGATGAGACTTAATAACTTTTGCCTTGCCTGAAGCCGCTCCAGCCGACTCAATTACATCTGGATATATGGTACCTTGAGCCAGAAATTTAATATCTTTGAGTTTTTGAGATTCTTGACTAAATATTTCAATAAAAGATCGTCCTATAATTTTTCTTTTTAACTCTGGATCACTTTCGTCTGAGAGTTGATCATAGAAGTATTTTTGTGCATCTGCTCGAATAACCTTAACACCAAGATTCTGAGCAAAAGTTTTCATGACCTCATCTCCTTCATTGAGTCTTAATAAGCCATTATCTACGAACACACAAGTCAATTGTTTGCCTATAGCTTTATCGAGAAGCATTGCAACTACTGAAGAATCAACTCCTCCAGAAAGTCCGAGTAAAACCTTTTTATTTCCAACTTGAGATTTTATTTTTCCCAACAAATCATCAATAATATTGTCTGTTGTCCATTTTTTTTCGCATTGACAGATAGTTGTAATAAATCGCTCTAGAATTTGAGTGCCTTGTTTTGTATGAGTAACTTCAGGATGAAATTGAAGTCCAAAGTAGTTCTTTTTTTTGTTTGCAAAGCCAGCAATAGGGCAATTAACAGTTGATGCAATTAACTCAAAATTTTCTGGCAATTTTGTAACTTCTATTCCATGACTCATCCAAACATCTAGAAAGCCATGACCTTCTGAATTAATTTCATCATTAATATCAGCTAAAAGTTTAGAATGATTTCTAGCACGAATCTTTGCAAAACCGAATTCTGCTTTTTTCGCGCTTCTTGCCTCACCTCCAAGCTGAACTGCCATAGTCTGCATGCCATAACAAATTCCCAGAATTGGTATATTTAAGTCAAATACAATATTAGGGGCTCTGGCTGAATCAATTTTGCTGACTGTATCGGGGCCACCCGAGAGAATAATGCCATTCGGGTTAAATTTTTCAATAAAATGGGGGTTGACATCGTATGGAACTAATTCGCAATAAACGCCAATTTCTCTTACTCGTCTTGCAATGAGTTGAGTATATTGTGATCCAAAATCAAGTATTAAGATTTTATTATGATGAATGTTTGGCATAAAAATGTGTTTTTAAAAAACCAATTAAATAATTAGTTATATTTTAATGAAAATAAGAGATCGTTACATTGCTAAAACACTTTTAACCTACACAATAATTGTTCTTGTGGTTTGGATTAGTATCTATAGTTTTTTTAACTTTTTAGCAGAACTAAACAGTGTTGGAAGAGAGGGCTATACAATCCTATCAGCTTTTACTTATATTATTCTTCAATTGCCTGAAGTTGCATACAGGCAGGCATCACCAATAATATTATTGGGCTGTATTTTAGGTATGGGGCATTTAGCAACAACAGGGCAGCTCCTTATTTTCCGGGTATCTGGGGCTTCTATATTAAAAATTATATTACTGACTTTAAAAAATTCTCTTATTTTCATGCTATTTTTTATTTCTATAGGGGAATTTTTAGCTCCAATTTCAAGTAGTTTTGCTGAAAATAGTAGATCTAATGCTTTGGGAAATTCTAGTGCATCTATCAGTCAAGAGGGCTTTTGGATTAGGGATGGTGATAACTTTATTAATGTTAAAAAAAATATTAATGGCACATTATTTAGTGAAATTACAGTTATTGAGGTTGGCTCATCGAATAAAATTGACAGGGTTATTAAGTCAGAAAATGCAGTATTTGATGGTAATTCTTTAGAAATGACTGATAGTGAAATTTTTTCTATTGATGGCTCAAGTTTTTCTGATGACATTTCTTTAAAAGAGCGTAATTCTTATAATAAAACCGTTTCATTTGATCAGGATTTGATAGAGAGTTTAGAAAAAGAACCTGAAGATCTTTCAACTTGGACTCTTGTTAAGCAAATTCGATTTTTGTCTGATAATAAATTACGCTCAGGAGTTTTTGAGGTAGAGTTATATAAGCGTTTAATTCAACCTGTTACTCTTATTGCTATGATCTTACTTGCAATGTTATTCATCTTTGGCTCCACTAGGGATGTAACCTTGGGCAGAAAAATATTTTTTGGAGTTACGCTTGGGTTATCATTTGAGATGCTGTCAAGGATTGCTAATTCAATGGCATTGGGCTTTGACTTTAATCCTCTTGTGAGTGCTATATTGCCTTCTATAGTTGTGATGATTGTGTCAATAATATTTTTAATTCAAAAATCTATGAGCTAATTATATGACTCAGGCAGACTCAAAAATTGCAAAGCAAAAACTAAAAATTCCAAATCGTTTCGTCGTTATTTTGTTAAATGATGATTACACTTCAATGGAGTTTGTAGTAGATGTATTGAGGAGATTTTTTCATAAAGAGTTTCAGGCTGCTGAAGCAATTATGCTCAAGATTCATATAGATGGAGAAGCGGTATGTGGGTCATATTCTTATGATGTTGCGCAAACAAAAGTTAAACAAGTTATAGGTTATTCTCGAGAAAATAATCAGCCATTGATGGCTGTATTAAGGGAGTTAGGTATATAATTTTTTTAATTTAATACCTATTGAAGTGATAAAATTTTATCACTGTAAAAATTTAAATAAGGATAAAAAATGTTAATCAAATCCATTGAATCATTAGATAAAGGTTTAAATATTTTTTGGAGTGATGATTCCTTGAGTTGCTATCCTTGGTTTTGGCTGAGAGACCATAGTGAAAGCAAAGAAGACTTACATCCAGATACTAGGCAGCGTCAGATTGATTCATTTAGTGAGCCACTGAATAATACTGTCAATGACATATGGCTTGATGAATCATCTGAGAGTATTTTTATTAAATGGAGTGATCAATCTGAAAGTAGTCTTTCTTTTGAATTACTTCAAACTATGGCACTTCCAAGCCTTCCTCAGTCATATGCATTGAATTTGACCAATGTATGGAATTCCTCAAATGAAATAAAAGACTTTCCTGAAATAACCTATCAGGAGCTTATGAGTGCTGGAGGAATAAAAACTTGGCTAAATCATATTCAAAGAGTTGGCTTTGCTTTAGTAATAGAGACTCCTGAAACTCCAGAGGTGACAAAAGAACTTATGGAGAGTATGGCTTATATCAGAAACTCTATTTTTGGAGGTTTTGCTGTTTGGGATAATAAGCTTGAAAATCCTGATGATACTGCTTTTACATCACTAGCTATTGAGCCACATACAGATGGAACATATGTACATGATGCGCCAGGACTTCAAACCTTGCATTGCATAAAAAGAGATTCCATTGGTGGCGAAAATCAATTAATTGATGGCCTTGCAATTGCAGAAAAAATGAGACATGAGCATCCTGATGCATTTAATATTTTGTGTAATGTTAATATTCCTGGTCGCTATATCAAGCCAGATACTTATTTAGAGGCGCATCGACCTTTGTTTCGAGTCAATGATAATGGTGACGTAATACAAGTAAGCTTTAATAATCATGACCGTGCTCCTTTTAGGCTGGAAAATGATTTAATGGCTAAGTTTTATGATGCTTATAAAATATTTCATAATCTAGCAAATGACTCAAGTCGTCAATTTGAGTTTATGTTGGACCCTGGTAAAGTATTAACGTTTGATAATTGGCGACTTCTTCATGCGCGTTCATCTTTGACAGGGTATCGCCAACTTTGTGGCGGCTATCATAACAGGGAAGATTTTGAAAGTAAATTGAGATCTATCTAACTATTTATTTAAGATTAATTTGAATTTTATTTTGATTTAAATTACCTTTAGTGATGTTAAAATTAAGCATTAATTGAGTTAATAACAAAAACAGTATTTTATGATTGAACAAGGATTACAGCAAGAGATTAATATGGTGATGACTGAGGCTAGAAATCGCCGCCTTGAGTTCGTAACGGTAGAGCATTTATTGCTAGCTCTACTTAATATGGATGAAGTTATTGCATTTCTTCGAGGAAAGAGAGTCAACATCGATGAACTTCGTGCTGAACTTGATCAATATATCGACTCACACACTCCTATAATCTCTGAAGATGCAGAAATAGATATCGTTCCAACAGTGGGGTTTCAAAGAGTTCTTCAAAGAAGCGTTTATCAGGCACAGTCTGCGCAAAAAAATTCTGTTAACGCCATGAATGTCTTTGTTAGTATTTTTTCTGAAAAAGAATCTCATGCTGTTTATATGCTTAAATTAAATAATATTTCCAGATTAGATGTTATGGAGGGGATTTCTTCTCATCTAGCTGATAACCCAGTTGAAGAAACAAAAAAAGTTGAAGGCGATAAAAAAGTTAAGCCATCCTCTCTTGAATCTTTCACTACTAATTTATGTGAAAAAGCTAGACTTGGTCAAATTGATCCTCTACTTGGTAGAGAGGAAGAAGTGCTTAGAACTGTTCAGATTTTATCAAGAAGGCGTAAAAATAATCCTTTACTTGTTGGTCAGGCTGGAGTTGGTAAGACTGCTATTGCTCAAGGCTTAGCTAAAAGGATTGTAGATGGGCAGGTTCCTGAAATTCTAAAAAATACAACCATATATTCTTTAGATGTTGGTGTACTCATTGCGGGTACAAAGTATAGGGGTGATTTTGAAAAGCGATTAAAGTCAGTGCTTACTGATTTAGAAAAAGATAAGAATTCAGTGCTTTTTATTGATGAAATTCATACTTTAATTGGTGCAGGAAGTGTTTCTGGTGGCTCTTTAGATGCATCTAACCTTCTTAAGCCAGCTCTAGCTGATGGTTCACTAAAGTGCATAGGATCTACAACGTATGATGAATATCGTAAGATTTTTGAAAAAGATCATGCACTTACTAGGCGTTTTCAAAAAGTGGATATTGAGGAACCTTCAGTTGAAGATACGATCAAAATTTTGCATGGTCTAAAAAAATATTATCAAGCTCATCACAAAGTTAAATATTCAGCTGCATCTTTAGTTTCAGCAGCAGAGTTAACGCATCGACATATAGGTGATAGACGCCTTCCAGACAAGGCGATTGATGTCATTGATGAGGTAGGCGCTCTTCAGCAGATACTTCCTAAATCAAAACGTAAAGTCAACATTGGTGTTCCTGATATTGAAAATATTGTTGCTAAGTTAGCCCGCATTCCTTCGCGTCAAGTTACTAGTGATGATAAGTCTTTACTTAAAAGTCTAGAGAGTGACCTCAAGCTTGGTGTATTTGGCCAAGATAATGCTGTTGAGTCTTTATCAACTGCTATAAAACTATCTCGCTCTGGACTTTCTCCAGTTGAGCAGCCAATGGGTTCTTTTTTATTTGCGGGCCCTACAGGAGTTGGTAAAACTGAAATTTGTAAGCAGCTCTCAAGAATTATGGGCGTTAAATTATTGAGATTTGATATGTCTGAATATATGGAGAGGCATGCTATTTCTAAACTTATAGGCTCTCCTCCTGGCTACGTTGGATATGATG
>Ga0209383_1002144_pt1 | contig 11848 bp, 12 predicted proteins | sample CoawatmetaG02DNA_FD_187510 | JGI IMG/M metagenome (GOLD analysis project Ga0209383, IMG submission 187510) | Marine microbial communities from the West Antarctic Peninsula - Coastal water metaG029-DNA (SPAdes) (version 2) | ecosystem: Environmental > Aquatic > Marine > Coastal ... | reverse complement strand
GGCATGTATTTGGGTTGACAAAACTACTTTTTGGACTATTAACGAAATATAACAAAAAGGAACATTATGTCAGAAGATATTTCAAGCAAAGTTAAAAAAATTGTAGCAGATCACCTTGGTATTGATGAAGCTAAAGTACTAGATGATTCAAGTTTTATAGATGATCTTGGAGCAGATAGCTTAGATACAGTTGAGTTAGTAATGGCTTTTGAAGAAGAATTTGGTTCAGAAATTTCAGATAGTGAAGCAGAAAAAATTCTTACTGTAGGTGACGCTGTTAACTTTATAGCAGGCAAAGCAAACTAGAAATTAAATGTCCATAAAAAAAGATGGGATAATGGTAATTTTATCATCCCCATCTGGGGCAGGCAAAACAACACTAGTAAAACTTCTCTCTAAAAAAAAAAAATTTCACATTTCTGTTTCTCACACCACAAGAAAACCAAGACATAACGAAATTGAAGACAAAGACTACTACTTTGTCAATCATGGTAAATTTGAAAATTTAATAAAAAATGAAGAGTTCTTAGAATATGCAAAAGTATTTAACCATCTTTATGGAACAACCAGAACACCTGTTATTGAAAAATTAGAAAATAGTGAAAATGTAATATTTGATATAGATTGGCAAGGAGCTGATCAAATTAAGAATAAAAAATTAAATTATAAATTGATTACTTTTTTTATCCTACCTCCAAGCAAAGAAATATTATTTGAAAGGCTATCTAATAGAGATATGAAAGACAAACTCATAGTAGATGAGCGCATGAAAGAATTTAGTAGAGATGTACTGCATTGGATAAATTATGACTATGTAATTATAAATGACAATCTTCAAGAATGTTACTCTAAGATTAGCAGTTTAATTGATGCAGAAATTAATAATGGATCAAAAGATTATGACAAAGAATATATTAGAAAACATATTTCCAAACTAACGGCTTGAACTTTCATATTCTTTAACAAGTTTAAAATACATCTCAGGTTGAAGATTTTGTGGTCTTAAATTCAAATTAATATCAAATTTTTCTGCAATTTTTTTTGCATTATTAAAAACTTGATTGAAAGGTTTTTTAAGCATTTTTCTTCTTTGACTAAAGAAAACCCTAGTAATCATTTCAAGATTTTTAGCATCTTTTAATTTAAAGAAATTTTCTCTAGGGGTAAATAGCAGCAGTGTGCTGTCAATTTTTGGACGTGGTGAGAAACTTTGTGGCTTGATGTCTATTATTTTTTTAATATTAAGTTTCCAATTTGATAAAATAGATAACCTCCCATATTTTGATGTATTAGATTCTGCAATAATTCTTTCAGCTACTTCTTTTTGAAACATCAATACTAAGTTTTCAAACCAGAAATTTTTATCTATGTTAATTATCCATTTTGAAAGAATTTCAGTAGAAACATTATAAGGTAAATTTCCAAATACAGTAAGTTTTTCATTAGAAATTTTATCTTCAGATATTTTTAAAACATCATCATTAATAATAGTAATTTCATCAGAAAATTTATCTTTCAGTAATAAAGCTAGCTCATCATCTTTTTCAATTGTATAAATTTTTTTTGGATTTTTTTTTAAAATAAAAGTAGTTAAATTTCCACTGCCAGGACCTATTTCCAATACTTCTTTATTTTTAATATCGACTGTATCAACAATTTGTTCTAAAATATTTCGATCTATTAAAAAATTTTGTCCTAAACTTTTTTTGGGCTTAATAAACATTTATTTATCTAAAAATTTTAAAGCTTCTATAAGACTATTTGGGTTAGATAAATTTTTACCTAACATGGATGAATTTGGTCCATGGTCTGGAGAAATACGTATAAACGGTAAGCCAAGAGTTATATTAATCGCATTAAAACCAAACAAAGCTTTCATAGGGGTAAGCACTTGATCGTGATACATCCCAATAATTACATCAAATCTTTTTAAGTGTTCTTTTGAAAATATAGTATCTGCAGGGAATGGACCTTCAACCTTAAATTTTTTAACTTTTAAATTTTTAATCGCTGGTATAATAATTGCATCCTCTTCACAATCATTAAAGTTGCTCTCACAATGAGGGTTTAAACCTGTTATTGCAATATTTGGCATTCTTTTAAAATTTTTTTTATAAAATTCAGTAATAAGCCTAACATGAGTATATATTTTTTGTTTTGATATATGCTTATGAACATTTTTTAAAGCAAGATGTGTTGTTAATGGACTTACAGATAATTTTTTATTAAATATTAACATTGCAACATTGTTATTTTTTTTAGTTTTGCCTGCCAAATATTCTGTAATACCTAAAGTCTTTCCTTTTAAAAAATATTTTTTTGATATTGGACCATTAATTAATTTAGAAAAATTATTTTTTCGTATCATTCTCAATGCAACTGTAAAAGACTCCTTTATATAATCATTAGATTTACTCGAGATTTTTTCAAAGCAATTCTTGAATTCATAATTTACATTAACTATATTAATTTTTTTGTTATTCAATTTGTTAAATTGCTTAAAGTTTTTACTGATAGTGTTGATCTTAAGATTAAATCTTAATTTCTTCATTTGCTGTAGTAATAATTTTTCAGAGCAAATAATTATTAAAGGATTCTTATAAGTGTGAGCTTTAATACTTTTAAAAAAAATTTCTAAAAAAACACTATTAGGCTCTCCAGCTGTAATAATTATTGGTTTTTTACCCATCAAATTCTAGATTTTTTTTTATTTTCTTATAATATATTTTGGAAAATTGTTTTAATTGTCTGTTTCGTTCGTAGTTTATTGCTTTCTTAAGTTCACCTTCTATATCAATTGTAATTTTACTTTTTTTTATATTTTCTATTTTTAATATTAATACTCCATTAGATAAAATTATAGGATTTGAAATTTCATCAATTTTTAAATTGTTAATATTTTCTTTAATTTTTTTATTAAGTGAATTCTTATTAATCCACCCAATATCCCCACCAGTCTTAGCAGATTCAGAAAAGCTATATATTGCTGCAGTATTTTCAAACCCTGTTTCTTTAATGCTCTCAATTATTTCTTTATATTTTTTTTCAATCTCTTCTTTGTTTTCTATTTCAAAAATAATTTCTGATAATTTGTACTTCACTGATTCAGTATTGCTATTTTTAGAAATTTCTTTTTTTATTTGTTTTTTATTAATAGTTACTTGTGAATTATATTTTTTAATGATTAATTGACTCCATAATGCGTCAATAGTTATTTTTTTTTCAACTTCTTCTAGTGTTAAATTATAATCTTTTAAATAAAGTTCAAAATCATTTAAAGATTTTAAATTTAGTGTTGTATATATGTTTTTTAATAAAAGACTCAAATATTCATCGTTTATATTTAATTTTTTAAAATATTTTAAGATTTCAATTTTTTTTATCTTTTCTTTAATTATTGATTCATTGGAAATCCTTAGTATTTTTTCTTTTTCTAATTCTTTGAGATTGTTATTGAGTGCTACCAAGTACTTAAACTCATTTTTTATATCAATACTAGTTATAATTTGATTTTGTATTTTGTGTATTATTTTAGCTTCTATTGAATGAACCTTATTAAAAATTAAACATAAAATAAGTATTGATAAGTAATTTTTCACTAGTCTATTCTGTCCTTTTTTAAAATCATTTTATCTGGAGAGTATGTGTAGAATGGAACAATTGTTATAGAAAAAAACAACTCTTCTTTAGGTACAATAATACCTGAACTATAGTAATCTTTTCTATATTTTATATCTGCAATTAAACAGTCATTTTTATATTCATAAACTAAATCATAGTATTCTGTTAGATTAAGTAGTCTGTTTCTTCTGGTTTTAAATATTATTGAGTTCTCTTCGTTAAAATTATATGATGTTGTATTTGACACCACATTGGCACGACCAATGATGCCTCTCTCTTCTAAGTATTTAAAATTAGTAGAAAAATTGTCAAAATTAAATGCAAGATTTATTGAGTTATATTCAAGTTTACCCATGTCATCTGTTAATGAAAAATTATAACCTAGCGAGGTAATTTCATTTGGCTTGAAGTTTGCTCGCCCAAATATATTTGAAGTCTTTTTATCTATAGTGCTATTAACGGGTATAAATTTTTCTTCATTAAACCTTAGAACTGTTGCTAGCTTAAAATTAAAATATTCTTCAATTTTTGTAATTTGGTTTTGAGTACTAACTTTTTCTTTTACAAAACCTAAACCTAGTGTTAAAGATTCACCAGTTTCAAAGGAATCTCCAAGACCTAATCTGTTAGTAGTGAAGACATTATCTATATTAATTCTTCTATCTGCTCCACTATTATTTTTCATTTCATGAGGACTGAATCTGAAAGATAGTTTTGGTGATAATGTATTAATACTATTTTCATTATTTTTTCTAAATGGCATTGTTACATTATAGCTATAAGCAGTCATCGCCTCAGACTGAGGGGTTGTTTTATACTTAACGTTTTTATCTGACATGGTATTAATATTTTTTACAAAAGCCTCAAATTTTCCATTAAGTCCACTATCCCATGTCGTGCTGTAAGCTGAAAAGCTTAAGTCATTAGAAACAGAAGATGAGCTAATATTAGTCTCTTTTATCGAGTGACTTCCAGAAGAATTAAAATTAAAACTTCCTTTTATCTCTTCTAAATTAAAATTTTTGGAAAAATTATATGAAGGTAATACATACTGAAATCTATCTGAGTTGGGGCCACTTAAAGTTTCATACATTGAAACAGAAGATGTAAAGTCATAGTTTTTATGATCAAGAATTAAATTAATTGATGACTCAAGAACGTCATTTTCTTTACCTATTAACAGAGGAGATCTAAGAAAATCAAATACTCTCAGATAATAATCATTGGAAGCTTTTTCATAGTTTATTTGAAGACTGCTCTTTAAGTATTTTTCTAAACCTAGATCAATCTTAGAGTTAGCAAAAAAATGTGATCTAGTAGAGTCCTTATCTTTACGATTTGCTTTATAACCATATAAAATACTGGAATCAATCATGGTTAAAGAATTTCTGGTTAGTTGCCTATATTCATTATGTAAAATGTATTTATTATCATTAAAAAATCTTGGTTTTATTGTGAGGTCTTTGTCATCAGAAATTACCAAAAAATATGGCATGTAAAATGATTCTCCTAAATTAGTATGATCTGCTCTTTCTGGTCTTAAGAGACCTGATCGTCTTTTAACACTTGGGTCAGGATGAAAAAATTTTGGAAAATATGCAACTGGAAAATCATACAATTCTAACCATGCATTTTTATAGATAATTTCTTTTTTAGTTTTGTCGTGGTGAATTTTACTAGCACTCATTTTCCATGGAGGACATTTATCAGTTTTTTTACATGTCGTAAAAACCCCTTTATTATAATAGGTGTTATATTCATCACCATTTCCAGAAACAGCAGTAAATCTAGGATCATTTTCTTTATTATCAAATAATGTTTTGTGAAAATTGCCTTTAAAATCTTTGCCTATAAATGTATTTTCTTTTAGATTGAAAAATGCTGTTTCAAAAAAATACCTGTCTACTTTATTTTCTTTTTCATTTCTTGTAAAATTTGTATTTTTTCCTTTCAGAATTTCTTGATTAATAGAGTATTGAAATTGATCAAGTTTATAAATATTCAGAATATTGTCAGTAATAGTAGCTTTTCTGTTAGAAGATAATATCATTTCATTTTTAAGAAAGGTAAAATCAGAACCTTCAATATTATATTTATTAGAAACATTTATTAGTGTTTTGCCTATTGTGTAAATTTTTTCTTCATTTTTTAGGTAAAATATTTTATTTGCATTAATAATAATATCATTTCTAATATCTCTTACCTCAACGTTACCATTTGCTTCTAGACTATTAATTACTTTCAAATATTCAAAATTATCAGAAATTAATTCAATTTGATTATTGGTTGTAATTTTACCTCTGTTGTTTCCTTTATAAATAGTACCATTCTCAATAATCTCTAAATCTGTAACCTCAAAAGTGAATTCATCAGTTATAGCAACATTGAAAGAGCTTATGTTGAATAAAAATATTAAAAATATAGTTATGAATTTATTTTTCATTAAGTTTTATTATAGATGTGAAATTTATTATTGATAATATAATCAAAGGCATAAAAATTGAAAGAATTAAAGGAATTTTTTCATTAGTGCCCAATATATTAAAAAAAAAGTTTATATAATAAATGATCACAGACAAGAAAATGCCTAAAATAATCATGAAGAGAGAATTTTTTTGATAACCAATATTAAACATTATTAGTGCTGAAAAAACAGTAATTAAAGTTAAATAAATAGGGTATGAAAAAACTTTGTATAAATGAGAATCGATATCAATCACAGAATAATTTAGAGATTTGTAACTATTTCTTAATGTCAGTAAATCAATGATTGTAAGTGAGGAAAGATTTGAGAATAAGCCATTAATTTTCTTAAGATTAAAATTTGACCGTAGTATCATTTCACTAGAGTTAGATTCTTGATTATCATTTAAAGTTGTAGGCTGAAATATTTTCCATTTAAAGAAAGTAATATCAACTTTGTTACTTTGTATTATATTTAGAATCTCAAAATTTTTATCAAATTGAGTTATTGAAACATTCAATAAGAATTCATTATCAACTTTACTGGCATTAATTATATTAATTTTATTGTCTATTTCATCTTTAATCCACAATCCATTTTCAGTAATTACTGCTAGATATCTATTATCATCTGAGTATTTATTTTTAATTAACAAATATGTATTTTTCATAACAGCAGATGCATTGTAGAAAATAATAACAAAAATCAGACCAACAACAAAAGTATAAATACTAATAATTTTAATTATCATAAAGTTATTTAGGCCACTATATTTAAAGATTTCTAATTCTTTTTTATCTAATAGATAAATAAAAAAAAATTGTGTTGATAATAAAAAAATAAATGGAAGTATTTCAAACATGATAGAGGGTGTATTTAAGAAAGATAAAAAAATAAGATAAAAAAAATTAATATCATCACTTTTAAAAAATTCTATTTGTTCCAATACATTAGTAATTAAAATAATGACAAAAAAAACAGCAAAAACTTTAAAAAAAGAAACATTAAAAAGACTAATTATGAACTTTATATAAGTCTTCATTTTTTATTCACTTTCAAAATTATTAAGAAATAAAAATATATAATAATAATAAAAAGAAAGGGTAAAGTAGAAATAAATAAATTTTGTAATAAATTAGTTGAAATAAATTTTGAAGAGGACTCTAAAAATATAATGAATAAAAATCCTAAAGAATAAATTTTAAATTTATCTGACTTAAAAGCATGATGACTTTTTGATTTCAATATAAAAAGAAGAGAAATAGATATGAGAAATGTAATATATAGAGGTTTTATAAGCCTTGAATATAGTTCTTCATAAATATTTTCTAAATTTCCAAAAATACAGTTGTTAATCTTTTTAGTTTTTAAATTATTTGAATTTTTTTCTAAATTTTTTATAATTAGTGAGCACTGTATTAGCTCTCTAGTGGAGTTTTCTTGAGTTTTCTGTTGAGTGATAGAAGTTGAGTCAAACCTTGAAATATTAAAATTAGTTTTTGTAAAGTTAAATTCTGAAATTTTTCCATTAATAATATTAATTGTTTTACCATCATACAAAACAAGTATTTTTTTATTTCCACGTATTACAAGCTCACCTTTTTTTGCAAATATTGTTTGTGACTTATTTTCATTAGATTTGTCATTTAAAAATATATTTTTTAATTCACCATTTTCTTTTTTTTCATCAAAATAAATTGTTAAATTTCTTACAATATCTATAAATTTTTTTGGCTTTAGTATACTTTCAAAAAAATCTAGATCAGATGAGCGTATAAAGGATCTAGCCTTATCTTGAGTGAATGGAGTAATTATAGCATTTAATAATAAGCTTAAAAGAACAAACAAAAAAGAAAATTTTATAAAAAAGTTTATAAAATGAATTTTTTTAATTCCAAAATTCCAAAATATAACTAATTCGTTTTTATCTTCATATTTTAATAAAATATATGAAAAAGCTAAAAAAATTGCAAATGGATAAATTCTACTAAATATTTTTGGAAAACTAAGTAAAGTATAATTAAAATAAACTATAAAACCATGTCCATCCTCAATAACAAAATCTAAATAATTAACTGCCTGTAAAACCCAAATAATTATACTGATGGTAAATATAGTTAATAAAAAAAAATTTGTGCAATCTTTAGCTAATTCTCTGTAAACGATTTTTTTCATTGAAATACGATAATTTAAATCATATATAGCACCCAACACGTGTTGAGTGTATTTAAAAATTATGTCTATTAAAATTAATTATTCAAATAAAGTAAGTAGTAAATTTTCAACTAATATTGTCCTATTTACTGACGAAAAATTCAATATTAGTGGTTTAAAAAAACATTTTTTTAGTTCTGAGCTTTCTTATATAAATGATCTATTAAAAACATGTGATTTTAAAAAAAAACTATTAGTTTTTGAGATAAATTCAAAAAAAAAAATAATTTTAATACCTATTAAAAAAAACTTAGAAACCATTGATGTAGAAAATTTAGGAGCAGAATTCTATTCTTACATTAATTTTGGAAATAAGGGTGAGTATACAATAAAAACAGATAGTATAAAAAGTAAAATAGAAGATTTCATAGGTTATTTTTTGCATGGCCTAAAATTAAAATCTTATGAATTTAACGTCTATAAATCTAAGAAAGAAAAAAAACTATTTTTAGTAAATATAATTGGAAAAAAAAGTAAATTAACAATTAAAAATGAATTAAAATTTAAAGCCCTTGAAGAAGGATCTTTTTATGCAAGAGATTTAGTGTCTGAGCCAGGAAATATTTTACATCCAGATGAGTATGCAAAAAGATTAAGCTCTCTAAAGAAATATGGTTTAAAAATAAATATATATGACGACAAAAAACTTAAAAAATTAGGTATGAATGCTTTACTTGGTGTGGGGCAAGGAAGTATTAGAGGATCATACCTTGTAACAATGGAATGGAGTGGAGCAAAAAATAATTCAAGTCCTTTAGCGTTTGTTGGAAAGGGAGTTTGTTTTGATACTGGTGGTTACTCATTAAAACCAGCAAAATTTATGGAAGACATGACCTATGATATGGCAGGATCAGCTGCAGTAGTTGGTCTAATGATAAACCTTGCTATGAGAAAAGCAAAAATTAATGCAGTAGGTGTTGTAGGACTTGTAGAAAATATGGTAAGTGGAAATGCTCAAAGACCTGGAGATATTGTTAAATCTTATAGTGGTAAAACAATAGAGATTTTAAATACAGATGCAGAAGGTAGATTAGTTTTGGCTGACGCATTAACTTTTACTGAGAAAAAATTTAACCCTAAATTTATGATTGATTTAGCAACTTTAACAGGTGCAATCATAGTTTCATTAGGTTCTGAATATGCTGGATTATTTTCAAATGACGATAAATTATCAAAACAATTATTAACTGCTGGTGAAAAAGTTGATGAAAAATTGTGGAGAATGCCTTTGCATAAAAACTTTGATAAACTCATAAATTCAAAAAATGCTGACATGCAAAATATAAATTATGTAGGTGGAGCAGGATCAACAACTGCTGCACAATTTTTACAAAGATTTATTCTAAATAAAACGTCTTGGGCACACTTAGATATAGCTGGCATGGCTTTTTCAAAATACGGTGGAGCTTTAAATTCAGGTGGAGCAACTGGCTATGGAATAAGATTATTAAACAAACTAATAGAGGATGATTATGAGTAATATTGAGCAAACACTATCAATTATTAAACCAGATGCGGTAGAAAGAAATCTAGATAATGAAATTAAGGAAATGTTCAAGAATAAAGGCTTTAATATTGTTAAAGATAAAAAAATTCAAATAGCTAAATCTGAAGCAGAGCAATTTTATAAAGTTCACGAAACAAAACCCTTTTATAATGATTTATGTGCATATTTATCTTCAGGACCAATAGTTGTAATGGTACTTGAAAAAGAAAATGCAGTTTTGGGAAATAGAGAATTAATGGGTGCAACTAAACCAGAAGATGCAGCAGAAGGAACAATAAGAAAAAAATATGGAATTTCTATTGATAAAAATTCTGTTCACGGTTCTGATAGTGTTGAAAATGCAAAAATAGAAATTGATTTCTTCTTTAAAGATTAATTAAATATTTTTTTTATAGCCTCTGGGTAGAGCTTGTGCTCTTGTCTTAGAACTTTTTTAGCCAATGAAGTAGGGTTTTCTTTTTTTGAAATTTTAACTTCTTTTTGTAGAATAATTTTTCCAGAATCAAGTTTTGCTGTTACAAAATGAACAGTACAACCAGCGACCTTATCTTTATTTTGTATAGCCTTAATGTGAGTATCAAGTCCTTTGTACCTTGGTAGTAAAGAAGGATGTATATTAACTATTTTTCCATTAAACTTTTTAATAAAACTTTTAGATAAAACCTTCATAAAACCAGCAAGACAAATAAATTTTATATTTTCTTTATTTAATAAATTTAATATTTTTGTTTCTGCTATTTTATGGTTTTTAAAGCTTGATACATATTTTTTGATATTAAATTTATTTGAAAATCTTAAGCCTTTGGCTTTCGGGGTATTTGAAAAAATTAAATCTATAGATATAGGTGAACTTTTTATTTTAGAAAATTTTATTAAATTTTTTAAATTACTTCCAGTACCAGATATAAAAACTGCTGTTTTAATCTTTTTAAGACCAGTCAATTTCACCATTAAGCTTAACTTTATTTTTTCCTGTGGTTATTTTTCCAATAACATAGGGTTTAAATTCTTTTGTAAAAAATTTAGTAACTTTATTTAATTTTTTAGGGTTAATTATTAAACAAAAACCAACTCCACAATTGAATGTTTTTAACATTTCTTTGTTATCAATGTTATTTTGTTTCAACCACTTAAAAATTTTTTTTGTTTTTATTTTATTTAGATCTATATCAGCGACTAATTTATCTGGAATAACTCTTTTAATATTATCTGCCAATCCACCACCGGTAATATTTGCGCACCCATTTAAAAGATTTTTATCAATTAGATCTAAAACTTCTTGCACATAAATTTTTGTAGGTCTTAGTAATTCTTTTTTTAAAAATGAATTATTTTTTAAAGTAATCTTTTTGTTTTTAAGAACATGCCTGACTAAAGAGTAACCATTTGAGTGAATACCACTAGATGGTATAGCCAACACTAAGTCATTTTTTTTTATATTTTTCTTTGCTAATATTTTTTTTTCATCAACCAAACCTACTGCAAAACCTGCTATGTCAAATTTATCTTTTTCATAGGTACCTGGCATTTCTGCTGTTTCACCACCAACTAATTCACAGTTTGAAATTTTACATCCTCTTACTATTCCTTTGAGAAGTGATTTTAATTTATTTAAATCAATTTTATTAATAGAAATATAATCTAAGAATAAAAGCGGTTTTGCTCCTTGAACAATGAGATCGTTTACGCTCATGGCAACTAAATCGATGCCAATTGTGTCATATTTATTAAGTAAATTGGCTATCTCAATCTTTGTGCCAACGCCATCTGTGCAAGCTACAATCTTAGGATTTTTAAGATTTTTTGGGATATTGGTTATTGAGCCAAAGCCACCAATATTGTTAAACTTTTTTTTGCCTCTATTGTTTGATGGTATTGAAGATATAAATTTAACAAAATTGTCAGCAGCATTTATGTTTACACCACTTTTTTCATAGGTAAATTTTTCTTTTTTCATTAGTATAATATATGCAAATAATTAATAAATTTTATAAACCACTGAATGTATATATTTATTTTGTTTTATTCTCTCTATTAATAGT
>Ga0209383_1002141_pt1 | contig 11850 bp, 10 predicted proteins | sample CoawatmetaG02DNA_FD_187510 | JGI IMG/M metagenome (GOLD analysis project Ga0209383, IMG submission 187510) | Marine microbial communities from the West Antarctic Peninsula - Coastal water metaG029-DNA (SPAdes) (version 2) | ecosystem: Environmental > Aquatic > Marine > Coastal ... | reverse complement strand
TTTAAGAATTTTAGGATTTTCAGGTGCTCCAACCTCATTTGCTGGGATTAAAAATTTTCTTTTTCGATTAACATCTATTGGTAATATAGAAAAAAATACCACTAACTGAATAATTAGATACATTGTCACTAGTCCAATTGTACTCAATTTAACCTCCTATATCATTGTGATTAAAAGGTATATAATTTGGACTTAAGTTAAAAGATAATAAATTGTTAATTTACAATTATATTCTTAGCAGGTTTATATTTATAAATGACTACTTATCGATCATTTTTTGACAATACTAACTAAATGCAACCTTAGGTGCATGTCCTATGAAAATTTAAAACTCTAAAAATGAAAGTTTTGTATTTTTTTATTAAGCCGTTATAAGATTGGGATATGTCAAAAAGATACAGTGGAAAATCATTTAAAGATTCTAGTACTGCTAAAAAACCTAAATTAAGCCTGAAAGAAAAAAGAAAAAATAAAAAAGAGAAATCTAAAAAGTCTTAGACTTTAGCTCTTTTTTGACTGTGCTTTTTAAAGGTAAAATTCTTAGGTCTATCACTTCTACTTTTAAACTTCTTCTTTCCATCAAAACTAGAGCTTTTTTTATCTGCACCAGCTGACGAACTTTCAGATGTTTTTTTCCCAAAATACTTTGGGTTATTTGTGAAACCAGTTGGCTTCGAGTCATCTTTTTTTGTAAAACTAGATTTTCCTTTGTAACCAAAACTTTTTTTCTCTCCGTCTCTTGATGAAGAACTTGATCTGCCGTAGCTAGATGGTTTTGATTTATCACCAAAACTAGATTTTCCTTTGTAACCAAAACTTTTTTTCTCTCCGTCTCTTGATGAAGAACTTGATCTGCCGTAGCTAGATGGTTTTGATTTATCACCAAAACTAGATTTTCCTTTGTAACCAAAACTTTTTTTCTCTCCGTCTCTTGATGAAGAACTTGATCTGCCGTAGCTAGATTTTTTTTCATCTCTGAATTTTCTTTTTTTGTTATATGGAGCTTTTCCTTTTTTGCCCCCTCTTGAATCTCCTCTTGCTCCACGCGGTGCAGGTTTAAAGTTTGGATCAATTAATTTGCTAATTTCGTTCCACATTGATCTATCATCAGGAGTTAAAAAAGTTAAAGCAGAACCTTCTGTTCCTGCTCTAGCTGTTCTTCCAATTCTGTGCACATAGTCTTCTGGAACTTGTGGCAAATCATAATTAATTACATGTTGAATTAGAGGAATATCTAATCCTCTTGCAGCAACATCAGTTGCAATTAATATTCTCTTAAGACCTTTTCTGAATGAAGTGATTACACGATCTCTTTTACTTTGACGAAGATCTCCATGAATAGCATCAGCTGAATGACCTTCTTCTTTGAGACGCTTAACCATTTTATCAGCACCTCTTTTAGTTTTAACAAAAACTAATATTGATCCTTTTCTAGCTATAAATTGATCTACTAATTCATCATATTTATTTTCTTTAAAAACTTGAAGAGTTTCCTGTTTAATTTTAGCAATAGGAACTGATGTTGATCCTGTTGAAATTCTTTCAGGTTTATTTAAATATCTTTCTGAAATTCTAACAATGTTTTGAGGCAATGTTGCTGAAAATAATAAAGTTTGATGATCTTTTGGAACGTACTTTAAAATCAGCTCTATTTGTGGAGTAAACCCCATGTCCAACATTCTATCAGTTTCATCTAATACCAAATATTTGGTAGCCGATAAATTTAAACTTTTTCTTTTTAAGTGATCATTAATTCTTCCTGGTGTTCCAACAATTATTCTAGACCTGTTACCCAATTGTCTAAGTTGTTTTTGCATTGCTTCTCCACCAATAAGCAAGGCAGTTTTAATATTAATTTTATCACTAATAATACTCTTAATTGCAGCCATTACTTGAGTTGCAAGCTCTCTAGTTGGGCACATAACTAACGCAAATGCATTTTTATCTAATATTAATTTATTAATTAGAGGAACACTAAAAGCTAATGTTTTTCCAGTTCCTGTTTGGGCTGTTCCTAAAATATCTTTTCCCTCTAAAGCAACTGGTATTGCCATAGCTTGAATTGGGGTTGGTTTCGTAAACTTCATTTTTTCTAATGAATTTTTTAACGAATCTTCTATTTTTAGTAATTTAAAGTTTTCCATTTGGGTATTTAGATTTTTTAAAACTTAAGGAGATATGCTCTTAATCCTTTAATACGTTTAATTTATATAGCGATATCTATACGTTTTTTTAATAATCACAAGAAGCGAATTTTTTTATTAAAATGCCTTTAATATGGAAATAATGGTTTTTTTTAAGTTTTCAAATGACTCAATTGATGTATAAGAGCCTAAAATTATGAGTAACAATATTCGAAACATCACAATTATTGCCCATGTCGACCACGGTAAAACAACCATGATTGATACTCTTATGAAACAGAGTGGTTCATTTAGAGAAAATGAAGTTGTTGATGAAAGATTGATGGATTCTGGTGAGCTAGAAAAAGAAAGAGGAATTACTATTTTAGCTAAACCTGCTTCAATCAACTGGAAAGATTCAAGAATTAATATCATTGATACACCTGGTCACCGAGATTTTGCTGCAGAAGTTGAGCGTGTATTAAGTATGGCTGATGGAGCATTATTACTTATTGATTCTGCTGAAGGTGTTATGCCTCAAACAAAATTTGTTTTAGCAAAAGCTCTTAAGCAAGGATTAAAGCCAATTGTTATAATTAATAAATTAGATAAAGCAGATCAAAGAGCTAATGAAGTTTTAGACGAAACATTTGATTTATTTGTAAGCTTAGACGCAAATGAAGAGCAGTTAGACTTTCCAGTTTTATACGCTAGTGGTAGATCTGGATGGGCTAGCAAAGAAGTTGATGGACCAAGAGAAAACCTTCACCCACTATTAGATTTAATTATAGAGCATGTGAACCCTCCTGAACTTGATAAAACAAAGCCTTTCGCAATGTTATCTACTCTACTATATGCAGATAGTTTTTTAGGAAGAAGTTTAGTTGGAAAAATATCACAAGGTACAGCAAAAGCTAACCAACCTATTAAAGCAATAAATCTTAAAGGTGAAAAAGTTGACGAAGGTAGATTAACTAAAATTTTTAGATACGAGGGAACAAAAAAAGTACCAATCGAAGTTGGTGAAGCTGGAGATATTGTTATAATTGCAGGTTTAGAAAAAGCTAACGTGGCTGATACTATTTGCGATCTAGAAGTGACTGAACCAATACATGCAACGCCGATAGATCCTCCCACTATGTCTATTACTATAAGTGTTAACAGTTCTCCACTAGCTGGAACAGAAGGTAAAAAATTAACAAGTACTCAAATTAGAGATAGATTGGTTACTGAGGCGCAAAATAATGTTGGAATTTCTTTTTCTCAAAATAATAACGTAGATGCTTTTGTAATTAGTGGACGTGGTGAATTAATGCTTGAAATATTACTCACACAAATGAGACGTGAAGGTTTTGAGATGACAGTAAGTCCTCCAAAAGTTTTGTATCAAAAAGATGAAAATGGAAACAGAATGGAGCCCATCGAAGAAATTACTGTTGATTTAGATGAAGAATTTTCATCAAAAATTATTGATTCAATGAATAGAAGAAAAGGTAAATTGCTTGACCTAAAAGATACCGGTAAAGATAAAAAAAGATTAATCTTTCATGCACCAACAAGAGGTTTAATGGGATACACAAGTAGGTTTTTAACCTTAACAAAAGGTACTGGTGTAATTAACAGAATATTTCATGGTTATGGAAAATTTGAAGGTGAAATGGATGGAAGAAAAAACGGTGCTTTAATTTCAATGGCCAATGGTAAGGCTGTTGCTTTTGCAATATTTAACTTACAGGCTAGAGGTGAAATGTTTGTGACTCATAATGACCCTGTTTATGAAGGAATGATCGTTGGCTTGGCACCAAAACCTGGTGACATGATCATTAACGTTATGAAGGGTAAACAATTAACGAATATGAGAACTCAAGGTACTGATGAAAATGTAGTACTTACTCCTGTTAGACAAATGTCAATTGCTGAACAATTAAGTATGCTAAATACTGATGAAGCTTTAGAGATCACTCCTAAATCCCTTAGATTGAGAAAAGCTATACTTAATCCTACAGATAGAAAAAAGAACGAAAAATCTGGAACGCCACTTTAATTAAAAGTTTTTCCAACAATAAATAATCCTAAAGCAACTGCTGGGCCAATTCCAAAAGCAAACAATAAAGTCCCTATTCCGACTGTTCCACCTAAATACCACCCAATAGACATCACTGTAATTTCTAAAAAAGCTCTAACAGCCGCTATAGGTAAGTTTGTTTTTTTCTGTAATCCTATCATCAGTCCATCTCTTGGTCCGGGCCCTAAATTTGCAACTAAATAAATTCCGCCACCTAACCCAACCGTAAGTACGGCTATGATGGCTAATAACAATTGAGAAATATAATTTTCTGGTGTTTGGACAAACCTGATACAGAGATCTATCATCAAACCAATAATTAGAGCATTTAGAATTGTTCCAATTCCAGGTTTTTGATTTAGTGGAAACCAAAAAAGTAAAACTACTATACTTATAAATATGGTTATTAATCCAATAGAAAAACCAACGTCTAAATGAATACCTTCAGCAAGTACAGTCCAGGGGGAATTTCCCATCGTTGAAACTATTAATAATCCTTCACCCAATCCAAAAAGAATTAAACCAAAACACAAAAAAAAGAATGTAGAAATTTTTGGTTTTAAATTTAATGGCTTTTTTGAGCTCCATAAAACTTTAGGAATACTTTTTATAGATAAAAACATGACTAAAATAATTATACACTTTAACAAGAAATGAAAGTCTATTATTCTTATCCAATTATGAAAATTTTTTTTTCAAGTATTATCTTATTTATTTTTATTTCCACAAATTTAAATGCTCATATTTCTCATTATAAAAATTTCAAAAGAATTAAGATGGAAATTTTTCGGAATAATGAATTGATTGGATATAATTATTATTTTTTTAAAACTAAAGGTGATGAAGTTCAAGTAACCAATCAAATCAAAATTACTATAAAATTATTAGGTGCCACTATATTTGATGTCGAGGGCTATGGAGAGGAAAAATACAACAATAATAAGCTAGTTTCTTTTAATTCTAAAACTAAACAAAATAAAAAAGAAAAATTTGTAAATCTTGAATTAAATGCAGAAAAAAATAAATTTATAATCAAGGGCTCTTCATACTCCGGTGAAGCAAGTAAAGATAATATTATAGGAAACTGGTGGAATCACAAATTACTTCAAGCAGAAAGTCAAATTAGCCCTGTATCAGGCAGTATCAAAAAACAAATTGTAACATTTATTGCAAAAGAAGAAATTGAACTTTATGGAAAAAGTTATGAAACTGAACACTTCAAGCTTAAATCCAAAAACCCAAATTTTTCTGATGATAAGAAGTTAAATTTTGACATATGGTTCGATAATAATACAGGTTTAATTGTTAAGATAAAATACTCAAGAATAGGTGAGTGGGAATATAGATTAAAAAGTTACAAATAAAAATTTATTTCTTAATTTTTAAAGATAAATTTTTGGCACTCAACCAACCGTCTTCAAGTCTTGGACCTACAAACCAATCAGCACAAACTCCAAGCCTAATAGAACTATTCCAGTAACTTTTAATATTAAGTGGCTTAGAGTTAGATGAATATTTCCATCCATGATTTTGAATATGAAAAATTTTATTTTTTTTTAGATTTGTAAGTTCAAAAAATTTGTTGATTAGTATTTTTGAATTATCTTGTTTGTTAACCTTATTTTTATTTATTACTTTGTTAGCCCAATTGTAAGTGCTTTGTAGTGTCCATAAATCATAATCACTTTTAAATCTTTTTTTACTGTTTTCATATGCCGCCCATCCTAAAATTGGATCAGAAAAAAAATAGCTACTAATACTTGGTCTTGTTTTTTTTGTTACGAGCATAACCGTGATATTAGCATCCATCTTAATTTTTTGTTTAATGAACGAGTGCTTGATATATTTCTTAGATAGTTTTTTTAATTGTGGAAATGGGCAAGTTAATATCAAAGATTTATAAAACCTTTTAGTTCCGTTAGAAAAATCTAACTTCCAAACTTTATTTTTATTAGAAATTTTTATAAGTTCACTATTAAAAGTACAGCTAATATTTTTTAGTAAATATTTGCTAATAGAATTGTTTCCTTTGTTTCCAATTATCTTAAGATGTTTTTTATCTTCTTTTTTATCTGTATTTAAAAATATATGTTTTCCTGGCCATTTTTTAACTATTTTTTTTTTAATGAGATTATTTATAAATCTTTTAAATAGGGCACTTTTTGGAGAAATATATTGAACACCATGATCAAAACTTTCATTTTTATTAAACTTTTTATTAGATGATCTTCCCCCAGCACCTCTTGCTTTGTCATAAACATCTAATGAGTATTTTTTGCTAAGAACGTAGGCAATTGTAGCACCAGAGATACCTGAGCCAATAATACAGAAATCCTTCATTTACCTGCAACAACCATGCCTTCTATTAACATTGTTGGAGCATTTGTTGAATATTTAAACTCAAGATCATCTGCTAAAGTTATATTTTTAAACATATCGTTAAAATTTCCAGCTATAGTAATTTCACTAACTGGATATTTAAATACACCATTTTCTACCATAAACCCTGTTGCTCCTACTGAGTAGTCTCCAGTAACTAGGTTGCTTCCATGACCAATTGTTTCAGTGATATATAATGTTCTTTGATTTAACTTTAAAAGATTTTTGTACGAGACTGATCCTTTTTCAAAATATAAATTACTTGCTCCACCACTTCTACCGTTTGATTTTAAATTTAATTTTTTTCCATAATAAGTATTAACCAGATAATGTTTTAAAACACCTTGATCTACTAATTTTAATTCCTTAGTTTTGACTCCCTCGTCATCAAAATACCTTGAGCCTAACCCTTTAACAATATTAGGTTTATCAAAAATATTTATTGAACTTGAAAATATTTCTTCATTTATTTTATCTTTTAAGAATGAGGTTCCTCTTGCTATAGAGGAGGCTGATATTGCATTTGCTAAGACACTTAATATTCCTTTTGAAATTCTTCTATCAAAAATAATACTTATTTTTTCACTTTCTATTTTTTGAGGGTTCAATTTTTGAATTGTTTTTTTGGCTGCCAATGATCCAATTTGATTTGGTCTAATCATGTCATGTAGATGGCAAGTGCTTGTAAATTCATAATCTCTTTCCATCTTATTATTAGCATTTTTTGCAACAGCCACACAAGATGCCGAGAAGGATGAAGACTTATATCCATTTAAAAAACCATCACTGCTCGCTAATATAAAATTCGATTTAGACTCTGAAAAACCAGTTTCTGTATTAATAATTTCTTTCTTTTCAAATGCAGCTTCCTCAACTTCTTTTAAATATTCAATTTTTTCATCATTTTCTATATGATCGTCGTCATATAAATTTAAATCATTAATTTTTGTTGCTAGCAAATCTTTATCTGGCAGAGAATTAAATTCGTCTTCAGGTGTAATTTTTGTTGTTTCAATGCATCTCTCTATTAAAGTTTTAATATTTTCTTCTGTAAGGTTTGATGAAGAAATACTAGATTTCTTTTTACCAATATAAGTTGTTAAGCCAACACCTAAACTGTCCGATCTGTCAGACTCATCTAGTTTTTTATTTCTAAAATTAACTGTTTCAGAAATTGAGTGCATTACTGCTGCAGTGGCATCTGTTGCACCTAATTTTTTTGCTAAGTCTATGCAAAATGATGCTGTGTTTTTTAAATAATCTTGATCTTTAACCATATGATTTATAATTGAGTTCCACCTACAGTCATTTTATCAATTAAAATTGAAGGCTGAGCAACTCCAACTGGCACACCCTGTCCTGCTTTTCCACACGTTCCAATACCCGGATCAAGCATCATGTTATTCCCAACTAATGAAACTTCCTTTAAAATTGATGGGCCGTCACCTATTAATGTTGCTCCTTTAATGGGGGCACCTATTTTTCCATTTATAATTTCATAAGCTTCTGTGCAATTAAATACAAATTTTCCTGAAGTAATATCAACCTGCCCACCTCCAAAACTTACTGCAAATATTCCTTTATCAACTGATTTGATCATTTCTTCTTGGGTGTATTTTCCATTTAACATCATTGTGTTTCTCATTCGAGGGAGAACGGCATGTTTGTAACTTTCTCTTCTCCCACTTCCTGTTGATCTTGTATTCATTAATCTTGCATTCAAACGATCTTGCATGAAATTTTTTAATATACCGTTTTCAATTAAAACAGTTTTCTCTGTAGGAGTGCCCTCATCATCAATTGTTAAGCTTCCTCTTCTATTGTGTAAAGTTCCGTCGTCAACAATTGTTACACCTTCGCTTGCAACTCTTTGGCCCATTAAATTATGAAAAGCAGATGTTTTTTTTCTATTAAAGTCTCCTTCTAAACCGTGTCCTATAGCTTCATGAATAAGTATTGCAGGCCATCCTGGTCCCAAAACCACTTTCATTTCTCCAGCTGGCGCAGGTTTGCTATCTAAATTTACTGACGCAATTCTAAATGCTTCATCGCAAACTTTTTTCCAATTATCATCTTTAAGATATTCGTCATACGATTGTCTTCCACCAATTCCATAAACTCCTGTTTCTTTTTTTCCATTCTTTTCAAGCATTACCGAAACATTAAAACGAATTAAAGGTCTAACATCAGTTAGTACTTCACCACCTGATCTAATAATTTCTATAGATTTATGTTCCCCTGCAAAACTAGCTGTAACCTGCTGAACAATACCTCCTTTTGCTCTAGTATAACTATTAATTTCTTTTAAAAGTTCCAATTTGGATTTAAGTGATTTTTCTTCTATAGGATTAACATCTTTATAAAGCTTCTCATTTGTTTTTGAAATTTCATGATTATAAATTCCATTCTTTGATTTTAATGTTGATTTTAAATTATCAGCTGATTGTTTTAATGAATTTTTTGAAATTTCATTTGAATGAGAGTACGCTACAACTTCACCTGTTACCGCTCTTAACCCATAACCTAAATCAGAACTATAACTAGAGCTTTTAATTTTATTATCATCAAGTACTATTGACTCACTTTTAGAATTTTCCAAATAAAGTTCACCATCGTCACATTTGTTTAAAGTTTCAGAAATAATATTTTCCGCATCTTTTCTTGATAAGTCTGTTTTCGTAAAAAAATCATTCATAGCAATCAAATAGTGGTTATAATTATTTTTTCAATTGGTGTATTTCGCACATATACAAACTAACTAATTATGTTTAATTTTACTAATTAATAAAAAAAAGGATCATAAAATGAAAAAATTTGATGAATTAATGAAAATTTCTAATGAAATAACAAATATTTCTGTAGATGAGGCCAAAGAAAAACTAAACGATCCAAACGTTCAATTTATAGATGTTAGAGATAAAGGTAACTTTGAGGCAGAAACGATAGGTAATGCGGTTAATTTAGAAAGAGGTTTGTTAGAATTTTACTTAGCAGACGGCAGTCCTCTAGAAAATGAAATGTTTAAAAACAACCCAGATAAAGAATACGTAGTATTTTGTGGCCTCGGTGGCCAAAGCACTCTTGCTACAAAAACAATGCAAGAAATGGGATTAAAAAACGTAAAGAATATGACTGGTGGAATGACTGCATGGAAAGAAAAAAATAATTCGTGAAAGTCTATTTTAATAACTCATGCAACATTTGCCGTGCAGAAATAAATTTATATAAAAAACAAAATATTAAAGACATAGATTGGGTTGATATTACTAATAATAAATCTGCAGAAATAGAAACAAAAAAAAATGATAAAACTCTTTTGCGAAGACTGCATATTAAAGAGGGTGAAAAAATAATAGATGGTGCGGAAGCTTTTTTGTTAGTTTGGAAAAAAATTCCAAAATATAGATTTCTCTATACTTTTTTTAAAACACCATTAATTTTTACGTTGTTTTCAATCTTTTATGAAATTATTGCCTTCTTTTTATATTTAAAAAATAGAAAACAACTTTCTAAATAAGTTTTTACTTATTGAGAATTTATATTAATTAAATTATATTTTTATTATGAAAATCTATAAAATTTTTATATTGTTTTTATTCTTAAGTAGTTTTTTTCTTTCCGCACAATCATCACAAAAGATTCTTCTAGATAAACTTTTTGATCAACTTGTAAAAGTTGACGATTCAAATAATGCTGAACAGCTTGAAGAAAAAATTTGGTCTGTTTGGAGTAAACATCCGAAGAACAATAAATTAACTGAAAGATTAGAATTTGGAACAGAGCTTATGCAATATGGAGATTATAATTACGCACTAAAAGTTTTTGACAATATCATATTTACTGATCCTAAATGGTCTGAAGCTTGGAATAAAAGAGCAACAGTATATTTTTTAATGGGTGAATTTAAATATTCTTTAGATGATATTGATAAAGTTTTAAGTATAGAGCCTAGACATTTTGGAGCTCTATCAGGACAAGCAAGAATTTTTATAAAACTTCAAAAATATGAAAGGGCCATTAAAAGTATAGAGAAAGCCCTAAAGTTTTACCCATCATTTAGAAGTCGTGAACTAATACCTGAAATTGAAAGATTAATTAGAGAAGAGAGTATTTAACTTAATCCTTTTTAGCTCTTTTTCTTGAAATTAACTGAGTTAATGAATCTACCATCAAATCTGAGGCTTTAAATATTTCATTAGTTTTAAACTCATGTGCTGAATTTTTTTCTGGATTTGACTTGTCTTCAATAACTATTCCCTCGTCTGGTGAATTGTTCTTTATATAAATTAATAGTAACCACTCTTCATCCGGAGCCTCATCCCACTTAATAAATATCTCACCAGTTTCAAATCTTTTATCAATACATCTAAGAATAGACATGTGTCTAGTTATATGACGCTTGTTAAGTTGAAAAACTAAACTACTTGCACTTCTATAAAAACTTTCAAGAGATAGTTCAATTTTTTGTCTAGCTATTTTATAATCTTTTTCCTTCTGTAATAAGGTCTCTCTATCCTCGTCTCCCTCAATTTTAACTCCTAGAGCTTCTACTCTTTCTCGAATTTTTTGATCTCTTATAATTCTATATTTATTTTTTAATTTTTCTATTCTTTGCTGAAGTCCAGCATAATCTTCTCTTTTTTCTTTTAATGAAATTTTTTCAAGTTTCTCAAGTTCTTTAACTTCTCTTATTCTAAATTTTTCAATTTGTTTTTCTAACTGTAATTGTTTTAAAAATTGTTTTTGTCTTTCTGCATTCTCTATTCTAAGTATGGCTTGTTCTTTACGTAAAAATAATTTTATATCTTTTGTTCTTTCTTTTTCTAATTTAATCTCTTCTTTTAAAGCTTTTTCTTGAAGTTTGGTTTTAAGCTCTTCTTGTTTAATTTTTTGATTATAAATTAATATTTTTTCTTTTTCTTTATTTTCAATTGCGTCTAGTTTTCTTTTTCTTTTATCTTCTTTTTTTAACACCTTATATTCAAATATTTTGTTAGCAAAAATATCAAAGAACGCTTGGATGTGTTTTTCTAAACTAAAATTTATTTTAAGATTAAATTCTGGTTTTAGTAAGTGTTGGAGCCTAATTATTTTTGATATTAAGCTCTCCTTTTTTTTTACTATACTTTTTTTATTCTTAATATTTACTTTTATTTTTGATTTAATTTTTTTTTTGATATTAATAACCTTTTTAGCTGGCTTTTTTTTTGTAGGTATTTTTATTTTTGATTTAATTTTTTTTTTGATATTAATAACCTTTTTAGCTGGCTTTTTTTTTATAGG
>Ga0209383_1002140_pt1 | contig 11852 bp, 15 predicted proteins | sample CoawatmetaG02DNA_FD_187510 | JGI IMG/M metagenome (GOLD analysis project Ga0209383, IMG submission 187510) | Marine microbial communities from the West Antarctic Peninsula - Coastal water metaG029-DNA (SPAdes) (version 2) | ecosystem: Environmental > Aquatic > Marine > Coastal ... | reverse complement strand
CCAACAGCATCTCTAATAGCTGAAATCTGATCAAAAGGTGATCTTGACCCATCCAACTGCCTTCCTCCATGATTTGAAACCATTATTGCTGTGCACCCAATATCTATTGCTTTTTTTGCATCTTCAACTGCCATCACCCCTTTTAATGCAAAAGGGCCATTCCATTTTTTCACACAATATTCTGCATCTTTCCAGCTCATGGCTGGATCATACTGTTCATTAATATAGTCAATCACTGATTTTGAAATATTAGTTCCTTTGTCTGTTTTGTTTTTAACATTAGACATTTCAAATTTTCCATGAGTAAAATAATTAAATACCCATTGTGGATGAAGAGCAAAACTCATTAAACTTTGTAATGTAAGTTTCGGTGGAGTTGTAAAGCCTGTTCTATGATCTTTTTCTCTATTACCTGCAACTAATGTATCAACTGTCAAACACATTCCATCAAATTTGGATACTCTACATCTATCTATCAAATCATCAGTAATGGAATTATCTTTATGAACATAAAGTTGAAATAGTTTTGGACCACTTGAAATATCAGCAATTTCCTCAATACTATTATTTGCCATTGTTGACATACTATAAAAAGTTCCAAATTTTTCTGCAGCTCTCGCTGATGCTTTGTCTCCATCATGATGATAAAGCCTTTGCATAGCCGTTGGTGAAAGAAAAATTGGCATATCAATTTTTTTTCCAAAAACAGTTGTTGATAAATCTGGTTTACCAACACTCGCAAGTATATTTGGAACTAAATCACAGTCATTAAAGGATTCGGTATTTCTTCTTAGTGTTGATTCATCATCTGCACCACCGTCGATGTAATGAAAAATTGGTGAAGGTAATTTTTTTTTAGCTAATTTTCTAAAATCACTAAAATTGTGACAATCCTTTAAATTCACTATCTTCTAAATCTTAAGTTATCTCTGTTTAGGTCGCTAATTTTAGTACAACCCATTAATTTCATATCTCTTATTAATTCAGCCTTATACTTTTCAATAGCTCTCTCGACACCTGCTTGTCCCCCAGCAGCTAGAGCATATAAATAAAGTCTTCCTCCCGAGCATGCTTTTGCACCTAATGATAATGCTTTAAGCATGTGAGTTCCTCTCTGAAATCCACCTTCACAAATTACATCTAATTTATCTCCAACAGCATCCACAATTTCAGCAAGCTGGTCAAAGGGTGCTCTAGATCCATCTAGTTGTCTTCCACCATGATTTGAAACCATTATTCCTGTACATCCAATATCTGCTGCATGTTTTGCATCCTCAACACTCATTATACCTTTTAGAGCAAAGTGACCTCCCCATTGGGAACACAGTTTTTCTGCATCTTTCCAACTCATGGATTGATCCAGCATGGTGGAAAAGTATTGTCCGATTGAAGTATTAGTATCCGTACCCTCTTTTACATAATCTTGCAGATGAGGTAATTCAAATTTACCTTTTGTTAAATAGTTTATTCCCCACATTGGTTTTGTTGCAAAACTAAAAAGACTTGAAAGTGTAAGCTTTGGAGGTGATGTAAATCCAGTTCTTAAATCTCTTTCTCTATTGCCACCAGTTATTGTATCTACTGTTAAGGCCATAACATCAAATTTAGCTGCTTTTGCTCTTTCTAAACAAGAATCATTAAGACCTCTATCTTTATGAAAATAAAATTGAAACATCTTTGGAGTATCGACTAAAGAGGCTATCTCTTCGACACTAACTGTTGCAAGAGCTGAAACACCAAACATTGTATTAAATTTTTTTGCTGCTTTACCAACTGCTCTTTCTCCATCGTAATGAAATAATCTTTGTAACGCTGTTGGAGCAAGATAAAAGGGTAAGTCTAATTTTTTTCCAAAAATAGTTGTAGATAAATCAACATTTTCAACACCTCTTAAAACATTAGGAACTAGATCAACATCATTAAACGAGCTCGTATTTCTATCATAAGTAGTTTCATCATCTGCTGCACCATCAATATAATGAAATATAGGTGAGGGTAATTTTTTTTTAGCTAATTTTCTAAAATCACTAAAATTGTGACAGTCATTTAAATTCATATCTTATATTAAAATGTTTTTAGAAAATTAAACATATAACTATTTGCCCCAGGGTTTTTATCTCCCAAGCTTGCATTAGATATATGATTATATGACATTCCTAGATTTGTACTTTCAGAAATTAAGTAAGACAACTGCACTTCAGTTTTAAACTCTAAAGCATGACCTAAATCTTTTCCATCCCCTTCATGATAAATACCAGGTGCAAAACTTGGTGTAAATCTAAGTTTGTCACCCATAGCATAATTCCATTCAACACCTGTATATACATATGCTGCTGAATTTTCAGTCACAAACCCTCCTGTTATGGGAGAGGCATTTCCTAAAAAAGTATCTCTTTCTAAATTTTCATTTTGATGTTGAAACCCAACTAATATAGCTTTTTGTTTATCATCACTAAAATCAAAACTTCCTGTATAAAAATTATATTGATGTTCATTAACAGTCTGGTTCTCTTCTGCACTAACTACAAAAGTAAATAGTGTAAAAATTATAATAGATAAAATTTTATTGTATAAATTATTTTTCATTTTTTTTTGAAATTATTTTGTATATTATCGCACCACCAATTAAAAATAACAATAACGGTAATAACCACAATATATAGGTATTTTTGTTTATTTCTGGCTTATAAACTACCCAATCTCCATATTTTTCTCTTAAGAATTCATATATTTGTTTTTCTTTGATTCCTTCGTTAAGTTTTCTATCAACAATCAGTTTAATACTAGAAGCAAACTCTGATTCTGAATCATAAACAGATTGACCTTGGCAAATTAAACATCGAATATTTTTTAAAATTTTATTTTTCAATTCGTCATTTTTTTCATCAGCTTTTAAATTAAAAAACCCTACGGATAAAAATAAAATTATAAATATTTTTAAAATTTTCATTTAATAATCAACTTAATTTCTTCTACTATCTCTTTGTTAATTGGTCCTATAAATTTTCTTATAATCTTTTTACTCTTATCAATTATGAAAGTTTCTGGCACACCATAAGCTCCAAACTCAACACTCAAAGTACCATCGTTATCAATTATAATTTGTGAATAAGGGTTTCCAAATTCATCAATAAACTTTTTAGCATTGTTAAAGTTGTCCTTATAATTTATCCCTATTAATTTAACTGATTTATTTTTACTTAATTTCATTAGTAGAGGGTGTTCTGTTCTACATGGCACACACCATGATGCCCAAATATTTACAATATAAAAAGTGTCTTCTTCAAAAATTTTTTCTGAATTTAAATAAGAACTTGAAATAAAATTTTTTGCTTTAAAGGTAGGTAGGTTTTTTTTACCCTCAATTTTAGGTGCATAAATATTTGGATTATTCAGACCTTTATAAAAGATAACAAAGCAAAAACTTAAAAAGATAATTACAATAAATAAACTAAGCTTACTTTTCATATCTTTTTTTAAATAAGCTCATTAATCCACCAAGACTTAATAGTAAGACAGAAATCCAAATCCAAATCATAAATGATTTTACTTGATATCTAATATTAAAATACTCGTTACCTTTTACAAGATTCATTGCTAAAAACTTATCATCTAATAATGTTGTTTTTATATCTGCTTCGCTAGTAATGATTATAGGCTGATTATAAAATCTAATTTCAGGCTTTAATTCAATAATTTTTCCACTTTGATCTTTAATTTCAAAATGGCCAATAATAGCATTAAAATTACTTTCTTTTCGTTCTTCTGTTTTTTTAAAAAAAATTTCGCTTTTATTGTAACTATATTTTTCACCTATTTTTATATTAGTTATAATTTCTGATGACAAAATGCTATTGAACAAAATGCTTAATATCAATAAGCTGAAACCAAAATGTGCCACCGTTTGAGAAATGTTATAAAATTTTTTAATAAATAGTTCTTTCAAAGTTGTAAAAAATAGGAAAAAAGCAGCTGACACTAAAACTGTATAAAAAAGTAAGTCTGTTGTTAAATTTTTTAGTATAAAAAATGTTAACATTACAGAAATTATAAACGTAATAATTAATGAATTTTTATTCTCAATTTTTGATTTAATCCATTTAAGTCTTGGCCCTAAAGACATGAATAGTAAAAATGGTATTAAAAAAGGCACTATTAATTTTTGATAAAAGGGAGGACCTACTGAAATTTTTTCTGAAGTTATTACATCTAGAAAAATAGGGTATACCGTGCCAATTAATACAACTGATAAAAAATACATCATAAACCAATTATTTATTAAGATGGAAGTTTCTCGGCTAAGCCAGAAAAAATTATTTGGATTTTTATTATTTTCTTTATGAAATAAAAAAAATATTCCTAAAGATAAAGTAATTAAAACAAATAAAAAAATTAATATAAAAATCCCTCTTGCCGGGTCGTTTGCAAATGTATGTACAGAATTTAATATTCCGGACCTCACTAAAAAGGTTCCACACATACTTAGTGTAAACGTTGTAATAGATAGTATGATTACCCAAGATGTTAGCACTGCCCTTCTCTCTAATACTGCAATGCAGTGTAATAATGCTGTTAATGTTAACCATGGCATTAAGGAAACATTTTCTACTGGGTCCCAAAACCAAAAACCACCCCACCCTAACTCATAATATGCCCAAATCGACCCAAGCATAATTCCTAATGTTAAAAAAATCCAAGAGACTAAAACCCATTTTTTAACATGATATCCCCATTCTTTTGTAACATAATTTTGTGTAACTGCAGCAAGTGATGATGAAAATATTATTGATGTACCAACATAACCTAAATACAAAATTGGAGGATGAATTGCTAAAGCTGGATCTTGTAAAATTGGATTTAAACCAAGACCTTCAGTGGGTATGGGAAATAAATAGTTAAATGGATTAGAGGTTAACAATACAAATAAAAAAAATCCAATAATTATTATTTGCTGAAATAGTAAAGTTAAAATTCTATATTTTTTAGGCTGCTCTCTTGATTTAATCAAAAATAGAAAAATAAATAAAGTTAATACTAATAGCCATAACAATAAGCTTCCTTCATGGTTTCCCCACGTTCCTGAAATTTTATAAAATAATGGCTTGGTAGTGTGTGAATTATTAAAAACTGTTTCATTACTGAAATCTGAATTTATAAAAGACAAAATCAAACTCAGAAAACTTACAATTACGAAGATTAATTGTAGAAAAGATAGAGATAATACTTTTTGATTAATCTGCTTACTACTGTCATAAAAATTTTTAATGGAAACACTACAAAGTAAAACTGAAAGCAGTAGCCCTAAAATTAAAGAATAATAACCTATTTGATTAGCTAACAAATTATTTATCTCCTATGGCTTCTTTAACTTCTGGGGGCATATAGTTTTCATCATGTTTTGCTAAAATTTTAGTAGCTTTAAAATAATTCTTATCTTTTAAAAAACCTTCTGCAACAACACCTTTTCCTTCAGCAAATAAATTTGGAACCGCTCCTGAATAAATAACATTAATCTCATTTTTAAAATCAGTAATAATAAAATTTACTTCATTAGAATTAATAAGAATTGATTTCTCTTTAACCATTCCCCCTACTCTTATCTTCTTTTTATCCAACTCTATTAAAGATTTTATTTCGGATGGTGACTGAAAATATACAACATTTTCTTTTAATGACTGTAAAACTAAAAAAACTATTAAAATTACTGAGCTTAAAATTAAAGCTAAGAATAAAATCCGTAATTTAACTTTTTTACCATACATGGTTAATTAGTTAAATATTTGATGTATTGGATAATATTTCTCTATTAATATTTTGTGATCTTGCAGCTTTAGCTTTCTCTACATTTAGAGAACCAAATTTAAAAGCGAATTTTTTTTGCTCTTTTAAAAGTTGTAATTTAGTTACAAAATATAAAGTCGTAAAACTAATCAATGTAAATGAGAAAGCTGACAATACGTAAGCTCCATATCCATTCATTGAAATTATTTCATTTATCATAATCTATCTAGTCCTTTATTTTTTACTTTTATCAGTTCGGTATTATATTTCATCAAAAAAATAAGTAATGAAAAAAGGGTAAATGCCGCAGTCATAATGCCCAAAGGAGCTAACATTGATGGGTGAATTGCTATGTTGGTTGATAAAATATTAATTGAAGCTGGTTGATGTAACGTGTTCCACCAATCTACAGAAAATTTAATGATAGGAACATTTACTACTCCTAAAATTGCGATCAAGGAAGTAACTTTTATTACTTGCTGCTTGTCCTCATAAATTCTCCAAGCCAATAAATACATTCCATAAAATAGAGCTAAAATTAACATAGATGTTATTCTTGCATCCCATGCCCACCAAGTACCCCAAGTAGGTTTGCCCCATATTGATCCTGTAACTAATGCAATAATATTAAAAACAAATCCAGATGGTGCTAAACTTTTAGCAATTAGAGCAAAATTTTTATTTTTAAATACAAAACTTCCAACAGATAACAAGGCTAAACTTGAAAATATTCCAAGTGATATCCATGCAGCTGGAACATGAACATACATAATTCTAACCGCATCACTTTGTTTATAGTCTTCTGGAGATAGAACAAGTGCTTCGGTTAAGCCAATTGTTAAGACAACAATAAATAATAATAATACATACTTTGGTGCCTTAGATGTAATTGCAAAAATTTTATTAGGCTCAAAAGATTTAAACATTTTTAAATTATATATTAAAAAAAGATAATTTTATTTTTATTATGGAAGTCATTCTGATCAAGAATGTAGAGGGAGTAATAATGATAAAAACGTTATTTAACAATCCTGATCAGAACATAATTATAGGTAACAACTATATATGTCGAAGATTTGAATTAATTGTGTTTAAAAAAAGAACTAATTAGAGGGCTTGAAGTAGCTAGAACCTTTTCTTCCTGAAAAGATCTCTTCGATTAAAGGGTGTTTAATAGGGTCTTCTGAATCATCCATCAGCAGGTTTTGTTCTGAAACATAAGCCTCATAAGTAATCTCATCATTTTCTGCAAGTAAATGGTAAAAGGGCTGATCTTTTCTTGGTCGAACATTTTTAGGAATAGACTGGTACCATTCCTCAGAATTATTAAATTCAAAATCAACATCGTAAATCACACCTCTAAACTCAAAGTGTTTATGTTTTACAATATCACCTATCGAAAATTTAGCTTTTTGAATTGCCATAGTCATTAATATGGGGGTTAAAAAATAAAAATCAATAAAAATAATATAAATGTTTTTTTATTATGTTAATATCTGTCAAGTGAATAAATCATTTCTTAAATTTGCCACAGACTTTGGGCCTTTAGCCATTTTTTTTTATTATTATTATAATAATGATAAAAATTTAACAGTTGCAATTCCTCCACTTATAGTTGCAACTTTAATTGCTCTAGTTGCTGTTTGGTTTTTTGAAAAAAGAATTCCAATGATGCCATTAATAAGTGGCATCTTAATTACACTCTTTGGTGGTCTTACAATTTATTTTAATGATCCAATATTTCTTTATGTAAAACCAACAATCATAAATATTTTATTTGCTCTCGCTTTGTTTTTTGGAAAATATTTTACAAATGAACCTGTTCTTAAAAAGATTATGGGTAAATCAATTGCTCTAACTGATATTGGTTGGGAATTATTAAATAAAAGATGGATGTATTTTTTCTTTGGTCTTGCTATCTTAAATGAATGTGTCTGGAGAACACAAACTGAAGAATTCTGGGTTAACTTTAAAGTATGGGGAATGCTACCAATAACACTAGTCTTTACTGGCTTTCAAATCTCCCTAATCAATAAACATAAAATCGATGAATAGAAATCTAAAACTTGTCGTTAATAATCCTTATAAACAAATAGAAGAAAGACAATTTTTTGAAAAAAATGAACTTAAGGTTATTTTAGACCTATATGCAAAAATGGTCTCTGAGGGATCATGGAAAGATTATGGTTTAAATATTTCAAGTAGGCAAGTGAGTTTCAGTGTTTTTAAAAATGCAGCCGAGAATGCTTTATACAAGATTTGTAAAAACTTTAAGCCAAGTAATAAAAACCTAAAATATTTAATTACAGACTCTAGTGGTAAAGTTTTAAAAAATTCTTTCGATTTGGAAATTTTACTTAAAAATACTAATTGGAAAAACTTTAGGAAATAAAAGGACTAACGTCTTTGTCCAAATAATCTTAACAACATTATAAATAAATTTATAAAGTCTAGGTAAAGAGTTAAAGCACCCATTACAGCTTTTTTACCCATCAATTCACCAGTATCACTTGCTACATACATATTTTTAATTTTTTGAGTGTCATAAGCAGTAAGGCCAACAAAAATTAAAACACCTAAAATTGAAATCACAAAATCCATCATTGTAGATTTCATAAACATATTAACAACTGATGCTACAATAATTCCAATTAAACCCATCATTAAGAAAGACCCTAATTTTGTAAGATCTCTTTTAGTTGTGTAGCCATATAAACTCATTGCACCAAAGGTAATTGAAGTAATAAAAAATACTCTAGTAATACTAGCACCTGTATATGTTAAAAATATTGAAGATAATGAAATTCCCATCAACGAAGCAAAAACCCAAAAAGTTGTTTGAGCAGTTGATGCTGCCATTTTATTAATTTTGGCACTCATGTAAAAGACAACTCCAAGCGGTGCAAGCATTACAACCCACTTAAAACCTGAAAGAAAAATTGTATTTCCCAAGCTTGTTAGGGCAACAATAGATCCATTAGCATCTGTTACTACAGATAGTTTAAAAAATATTAAAGACACAAGTCCTGTTAGTAAAATACCAGAAGCCATGTAGTTGTAGACTTTTAGCATGTAGGCTCTTAAGCCCTCATCCATTACTACTGTCGATTGTTGAGCTTCTTTAACTTTGTTTAGTAAGTTTTGTTTATTGAATATCATGGATTACATATAATAGGCTTTTACTATTATTTCAAGATGTCTTAATAAGGTTAAAATAATTATGAATTACAAAAAATTGGGAAATACTGACCTTGAAGTAAGCACTATTTGCCTAGGTACTATGACTTGGGGTGAGCAAAATACTCAAGAAGAAGGATTTGAGCAGATGGATTATGCTTTAGATCAAGGTGTAAACTTTTGGGATACTGCAGAGATATATTCAGTTCCACCAAAAGAAGAAACTTACGGTGATACTGAAGTGATTATTGGTAACTGGTTTGAAAAAACAAAAAAGAGAGACAAGGTAATTTTAGCTTCTAAAGTTTGTGGTCCAGCAAGAGAATATGTCAGGGGTGGTGGAAATCATTTCGGAGAAAAAAATATTACAGAAGCGCTAGAAGGAAGTCTAAGAAGATTAAAAACTGATTACATTGATTTATATCAACTACATTGGCCAGAAAGAAAAACTAATTTTTTTGGGAAATTAGGCTACGAACATGATGATGGTAGTGAATGGACTCAATTTGAAGATGTTTTGGGTAACTTAAAAAAATTTATAGATCAGGGAAAGATAAAATATATTGGTGTATCCAATGAAACTCCATGGGGGTTATCGAAATATTTAGAACTTTCAAAAGAACAAAAGCTCCCAAGAATGCTATCAATTCAGAATCCTTATAATTTATTAAATAGAACTTTTGAAGTTGGGCTTGCAGAAATATCTATGAGGGAGCAGGCAGGATTATTAGCTTATTCTCCTCTAGCATGTGGATATCTATCAGGCAAGTATAGAAATAATCAATTACCAAAAGATTCTAGAATGGAAAGAGACAGTAATTTTTGGACTCGATATGCAAAACCTAATACTGATAAAGCGGTAGATGCATATTATGAAATAGCAAAAAATAATGGTCTTGATTTAACTCAGATGTCTTTAAAATTTTTAGAAATTCAGCCTTTTGTAACATCGGTTATTATTGGTGCCACGACAATGGAACAGTTGAAAACCAATGTGGAAAGTGTAAATATAAGCTTAACAGAAAATGTAATCAAAGAAATCAATGAAGTACAAAAAATTTACCCCAACCCATGCCCATAATTAAAAATTTTATAATCATAATTTTTATAACTATATTTATGAGTCAAGTTAATGCTGAAGAAGTAAAGAAAATGGGTACACACAAAGACTGGGAAACATATGTGATAAATGATCAGAGAGGTAAGGTTTGTTATGCACAATCTAAACCTGTTCTACAAGCACCTAAAAATAATCCAAGAGAGGCAAGATTATTTATTAGTTTTAGACCAGGGGAAAAAATAGCTAACGAAATAAGTGTTACAGGTGGCTATGAATTTAATAATAAAAACCTGGTTAAAGTAACTTCTGGAAAATATAAATATAAATTTGATCTTATGCAGGATGGTTTTGCTTGGATGACAGATAAAGAAAATAAATTAGAGAAAAAGATGATCAAAACTATGAAAAAAGGATCTAGAATAATGGTCACAGGTTTTACTCAAAATGGATCTCAAACTATTGATCACTATTCACTATTGGGTTTTACCAAAGCATATAATGCTACCAAAGCAAATTGTAGCTAAATAAATGAAATCTAAAAAAAAAATTGTACTCGCTTACTCAGGCGGGTTAGACACATCTATTATTTTAAAATGGCTTCAAGAAAATTATGATGCAGAAGTTATTTGCTATACCGCTGATGTAGGCCAAGAAATTGACCGAAAAAAAATTATTAAAAATGCAAAAAGATTAGGTGTTAAAAATATTATTATTGAGGACTTAAAAGATATTTTTGTAAAAGATTATGTTTTTCCAATGCTTAGAGGACACGCAATTTATGAGGGCGTTTATTTATTAGGCACTTCAATTGCAAGGCCGTTGATTGCAAAACGTCAAATTGCTGCTGCTAAAAAATTTGGTGCTTATGCAGTTTCACATGGGTCAACTGGAAAAGGGAATGACCAAGTAAGATTTGAGCTAGGCTATCATTACTTTGGTCCAAAAATAAAAATTATTGCTCCTTGGAGAGTATGGAAATTAAATTCTAGAACTGACTTAATTAAATATGCTAAGGAAAATAATATTCCAATCTCTACGGATAAAAAAGGTGCTCCTCCTTTTTCTATTGATGATAATTTATATCACACCTCAACTGAAGGTAAGGTTTTAGAAAATCCCAAAAATGCAGCTCCTGAGTTTCTTTTTCAAAGAACGGTATCTCCTGAAAAAGCTCCTAACAAGTCTTCCTTTATAACTGTAGGATTTAAAAGTGGTGACCCTATATCTGTAAATGGCAAAAAATTATCACCTGCGAAATTATTAAAAAAACTTAATGAAGTTGCTGGTAAAAATGGAATAGGTAGAGTTGATTTAGTTGAAAATAGATTTATCGGTATTAAATCCAGAGGTGTTTATGAAACGCCTGGTGGGACATTACTTATGTGTGCGCATAGAGCAATTGAATCAGTTACTTTAGATAAAGAAACTATGCATAAAAAAGATGAAATTATGCCAAAATATGCTGAGCTTATCTACAATGGTTATTGGTATTCAAAAGCAAGGTTTAAACTTCAAAAGATTGTGGATCTTAAAAAGAACAAAGTAAACGGTTCTGTTAAACTTAAATTATACAAGGGTAATATCACTATAATGTCTAGACAAACAAAAAGTAGCGCTTACTCAATGAAAAAGGTTTCTTTTGAAGAAAATAAAACTTTTAATAAATCAAACGTAGAAAAATTTATTAATTTCCATAAAAAACAATTGAGATAATTTAATATGAAATTTAAAGGTTCAAGGGCTGAGGCTGTTGAGGAATTAAATCAATTTATTGAAAATAACCTTTTAGAATATTCTAAATTAAGAAATTTTGATTTTGGTCCTCAAAAAAGAG
>Ga0209383_1002132_pt1 | contig 11870 bp, 7 predicted proteins | sample CoawatmetaG02DNA_FD_187510 | JGI IMG/M metagenome (GOLD analysis project Ga0209383, IMG submission 187510) | Marine microbial communities from the West Antarctic Peninsula - Coastal water metaG029-DNA (SPAdes) (version 2) | ecosystem: Environmental > Aquatic > Marine > Coastal ... | reverse complement strand
AAAGTTAAGACAAACTTAGATCTAATACCTACCTATTCTTACACAAGATTATATAGAACAGGTAATATATTAAACAGACATAAGGATAGACCTAGTTGTGAGATATCAACAACACTTAATTTAGGTGGGGATCCATGGCCTATATTTATAGATCCAACAGGAGAAAACAATGTTATTGATGAATATCAAGGTGTTATAAAACCTGATGCACCTAAAGGTGTACAAGTTAATTTAAAACCTGGTGATATGCTTATATATTCTGGTTGTGAGTTAGAACACTGGAGAGAACCTTTCCAAGGCAAGTTATGCGGACAAGTATTCCTACACTATAATCATGCAAATGGACCCTTTGCAAAATCTAATTTGTATGATAAAAGACCTATGTTGGGTATACCCAAAACTCGTTGATTCACAGCGCACTTTAATATAATCTAGGATACATATGTTACAAAAAGTGGCTTTTTTGCCAGGATTCAATAAACAAGTTACTGCTACAGGTGGAGAAAACCAGTGGATAGATGGTGACAATGTTAGATTTAGATATGGTACACCAGAAAAAATTGGTGGCTGGGCACAACTTGGTTCAACAGAATTAACTGGAAGAAACACAGCCTTAGCTCATTTTGTAAATTCGGTTGGTATTAAATATGCTGCTTTAGGAACTAACAAAATTTTATATGTATACTCTGGTGGTATCTTTTACGACATCCACCCTATTAGAGCTACATCAACTTTAACAGGTGCATTCTCTACAACTAATGGATCAGCAACAGTTACAATAACTTTTGCAGCAGACCATGGTTTAAACATTGGTGACGTTATCTTATGTGATAATTTTACAGCTATTACAAATTCTAATTTTAACTCTACAAATTTTGATGATGTTAGATTTGAAATTAAATCTATTCCAACAGATAGAACTTGCACAGTACTTTTAGCGTCCACTGAAGGTGGATCTGGTGCAACAACTTCTGGTGGTATCAGAGTACAAGCTTATTTTAGAGTAGGACCTGCTGTTGAAGTAGCAGCTACGGGTTGGTCATTAGGTCAATGGGGCGGAACAGCTTCTGGTACATTTGTATCTTCATTAGCTTCTGGTATCAACGCATCAGTTACAAGTTTAACAATAGCTAGTGCTACATCATTTCCTTCATCAGGAACCGTGATCATTGGCACAGAATTAATTACATACAGTTCGGTAAGTGGTAACACTTTATCAGGATTAACTAGAGGAGCAAATGGTACAACGGCAGCAACACATTCTTCAGGTGCGGTTGTTACGGAAGCAGCAGCTTATTCTGGTTGGGGTGCAGCTCCATCAGGAGATATAATTACAGCGCCAGGTTTATGGGCATTAGATAATTTTGGTAATACTTTAGTTGCAACAATATTTAGTGGTGAAACTTTTACTTGGAGTTCTGAAGGTACAGACGCTACAAACACAAGAGCAACTTTAGCATCAGGTGCACCTACAGCGTCACGTGATATGTTAGTATCTACACCGGATCGACACTTAGTATTTTTTGGAACTGAAACAACTATTGGAACTAAATCTACACAAGATCAAATGTTTATAAGATTCTCTTCTCAAGAAGATATTACAGACTACGTACCTACAGCAACCAATAGTGCTGGTACACAAAGACTGGCCGATGGATCACGGATCATGGGCGCACTTAGAGGTAGAAATGCAATCTATGTATGGACTGACACAGCATTATTTTTAATGCGTTTTGTTGGTGCACCTTTTACATTTGCCTTTGAACAAGTAGGAACTAACTGTGGATTGATTGGTAAGAACGCTGCAGTAGAAGTTGATGGTACAGTTTATTGGATGTCAGAAAATGGTTTCTTTAGATATGGTGGACAGTTAGAATCACTACCTTGTCTAGTAGAAGATTTTGTTTTTGATGATTTAAATACAGTAACTAAACAACACGTTAACGCAGGACTAAACAATTTGTTTGGTGAGATTAATTGGTTCTATGTATCTTCTGGTTCCAACACAGTGAACAGAGTTGTAACTTATAATTATTTTGATTCTTCAGCTCAAAGACCTATATGGACAACAGGTACATTAAATAGAACAGCTTGGACAGATTCAGCTGTATTTGGTAAACCACATGCAACAGAATATGATACCTCTACAAATGGTACAGTAGGTTCAGCAACATATGTACAAGGAAACTCAGATGGTGTTTCAATATACTATGAACATGAAAAAGGATTAAACCAAGTTAAAGAAGGAGCTGAATCAGCCATTGCTGCAAACATAGAATCAGGAGATTTTGATATATCAATTACTAAAGAAGGCGGAGCAAGTACAAAAGGTGATGGTGAATTTATGATGAAAATAAGCAGAGTATTACCAGACTTTCTATCTCAAACAGGAGATGCAACAGTTACATTACAATTAAGAGATTTTCCAACTGACGTAGAAGCAAGCTCAGCATTAGGACCATTTACAGTTACAACAAGCACTAAAAAAATAGATACAAGAGCAAGAGCACGTGCTATATCATTAAAAGTATCTAACACAAGTACAAGTCAATTTTGGAAACTTGGTACATTTAGATTAGATATACAACCGGACGGAAGAAGATAATGGCTAGAATAACACAAGTACTGACATTTCCATCAAAAGAATATAATCAATTAAATGCTCAGTCTTTAAATAGAGATTTAGATGCTGTACTACAAAAACTTAACACTACGTTTCAACAAGACTTAAAAGATGAGATTGAAGCGTTTAACTTTTTTTTAAATTAATGGCAAATTCATTTGTAAACAAAAAAGTAGACCTAACAACAACTAGCGTTACTACTATATATACCGTACCTACAGCCACAACAGCTGTAATTAAATCAATTTTAGTGTCAGAAGACACTGGTAATGCGGACACAATTACTGTATCATTAACTAATACAAGTTCCGCCGTTTTTAGTTTGTTTAAGACTAAAGCTATCGGTGCTAACGCTACAGTTGAATTATTGACTGCACCTCTAGTTGTAGAGGAAAGTGAAATTATTAAAATTACAGCAGCTACAGCTAATCGTTTGCATGTAGTTTTGTCTGCCTTAGAGATTAAACCAAGACAAGTAACAGTATAGATTATGGCAATAACTAGAGCACAGCAAGCAAAACAATTATTAAATGAAATAGCACCTAAAGGTGAAAGACTAGCATACATTAATTCTAGAGAAGCTAAGCTATTAAAAAAAATGGGTGGTGCTGGTATAGATGTAAACGGCACAGGTATTAGAAGTTACATGAGTCTTGGTAACGAACAAGAAATGAACGAAAATTTAAGCGCTGCCGGTGGTGGACCTGGAGGTTCTCAAAATCAAACAGGTGGAGGCTATGATGATGTTTATCAAGAAAGTAGTAACATAAATACAAGAATAGCAAATGAAAGAAGAGCTGCACAAGCTAGATCTTCTGCTGTAGCAGCCGAGGAACAAAGAAAAAGAAAAATTCAAGACGCAATAGAAGAAGATGCTATAAGAAGAAATCCATATAGATATACTGGAACACAAAGAGCCCTTCAAAAAGGAATTTCTTTTGCGCCCTTACTAAGTAGACTTACAGGCATAACACCTGATTATCTTGAGGAACAAGATAAAATAGCATCAACAATAGAAAATATTCAATTAGGTAATCGTGGTTCAGATGTTCCTTCACAATTTTTTGGTGTAACATATGATGGTCCTAATACCCCTGATAAAGATGGTAATATTACTTTTAGTGATAACAACCCAGAAGTTAATAAGCCCTTTACAGATGCAATGATGAGTAATTATAAAAGTACTGTAGGAGGTTTTCCTGATAGAGATACAGGTAAAGGTGGAGGTGGAGATAGTTATATACCACCAGTTTATGTACCACCAATATCAGCGGACACTGCAGCTAGTACAAAAGATGATGAAGCTGATCCTTTCACTGCACAGTTTACAAGAACAGGGTTGACTGATGCTGACAAGGAACGTATTAGTCAAATTGGAGGACGTTCAATTTTTGCTGCAAATGGTGGCAGAATAGGTTATGATATAGGAGGAGAAGTTATGGAAGAACAAAATTTACAAGCAGGTGCACCTGATTTAAGATTAGAAGGAAGTCAAATTCCTCAACAAGAAGAGATGGCATCAGCACCAGATATTGATGCAGAACTATATCAATTATTTTTAGACGCATTAAGAAAAGGTGATGTACCTCAAGGTACAACTTTTGATTCATACAAACAATTAATGATGCAAGCAATGTCCGAACAACAAGGTGGACAAATGCAAGGACCACAAATGGCACAACAAGAAATGATGCAACCTGAAATGCAACAAGGTATAATGCAAAATAACACAATGGAACCTGAAAGAGAGATGGCTGCTTACGGTGGTATCATGGGTTCTGATGGTAGAAAAAGATATGGCTTTGGAAGTTTTTTTAAAAAAGCTGCAAGAGCAATAAAAAAAGTTGCAAAATCACCAATAGGTAAAGCTGCATTATTATATGCAGGTGGAGCTTATTTAGGTGGATCAAGTTTATTTGCTGGAGCAGGAAGGGCAACAACAGGTCAAGGGTTTTTTAGCACATTAGGTAAAAGAATGATGAATCCTAAATTATTAAAAAATTTATATAACCCTGCATTTTTACAATCAACTGCAAGTGGAGGTGTAACATCTGCTAACGCTGCAGAAAAAATTTTACAAATGAAAAAAGCTGCACCAAAGACAAATCTTTTATCTAAAGCTTTAGGTTATGTAAAAAAAGATCCTTTGACAGCTATATTAGCAGCATCAACAGCAGCAGGTCTTTACACAAAAAAAACAAATGAAGAGGAACAGGGATTAGATGATATACTAGGTGCAAGAGATTCTACAAGTATGAATCCTGTTGGTATAAGAAAATACATTAAAGATAACATGGGTAATATTGATCCTAATGAATATGCTTATCTTTCCAAAGCTTCTTACGCTGATGGTGGAAGAATAGGTGCTAACGAAGGTGGTATGATGAATCTTGGTGGCAATGAAATGGATTTAAGAGGTGGTGGTTTTGTACCGCTTGGAGCTAAAGAAAAAGCAGATGACGTTCCTGCTAGATTATCAAAGAACGAATTTGTATTCACAGCTGATGCCGTAAGAGCAGCAGGTGGAGGAAGCGTTGATAAAGGCGCAGAAAAAATGTATAACACAATGAAAAGATTAGAAGGAGTCGTAGCATAATGGCTATAACAGAAACACGTGCATTACCCGCAAAATTTATTGAAGATCTAGGTACAGATTACGCTAAGCAGTTAACTGCTGCTACGGCTGCATCACAAGCTTTACCTACATCAACGTATGCACCACAAGTTGCAGGTCAAACAGCACTACAACAACAAGCAACTACATTAGCTGGTCAAGGTGTTGGATCGTATGCACCTTTTCTATCTTCTGCAGGTCAAGCGGGCACAGCAGCAGGTTCAGCTTTAACAGGTGCTGGAACAACTTTAGGCACAGCTGGCACAGAATTATCAGGAGCAGGTACAGCTTTAGGTACAGCAGGATCAACAATTGGAGGAGTATCTCCTTTTATATCTGCAGCAGGCACAGGATTAGGAACTGCTGGAACTACATTAGGCGGAGTACAAAATTATTTAACAGCAGCTGGAACTGCTGGAACAGGCACAGGAGCAGGTGCAGCTGGAACTGCTGGATCAATTGCTTCTTACATGTCACCATATCAACAACAAGTCATTGATGCATCATTAGATAATTATGACACACAAGTTGCAGCACAAAGATCAGCTGTAAACCAACAAGCAGGTTTAGGTACGGTGGGTAATTTAGATTCAGGAAGATTTGGTGTTCAACTAGGTGCATTCGATGCACAGTCACAAAGAGATAGAGCTTTAATGGAAGCAGGATTATTACAACAAGGTTATGGTCAAGCAGCCGGAGCAAGGCAACAAGATTTTTCTAATCAATTAGGTTTAGGACAAGCACAATCTGGATTAGCTGGACAACAAGCAGCCTTTGCTGGACAACAATTAGGTTTAGGACAAGCACAACTAGGGCTAGGACAAGCACAAGCATCACAAGCAGGACAACAAGCAGGTTTTGCTGGACAAAGAGCAGCTCTTGCAGGACAACAAGCTGGTTTAGCTTCTGGTCAATTAGGGTTAGGACAATTTCAACAAGGTCTAGGTGCAGCAACACAATCATTAGGTCAATCAGATATTTCAACTGTAGGACAAGTAGGTTCAGCGGACCAAGCACAAGCACAAGCTCAATTAGATGCTACAAGAGAAGCAAACAGAATGGCGGCTTACGAACCGTTAGAGAGACTTGGTATATATGGTCAAGGTGTTACTGGATTAATGGGAGGATACCCTGCACAATATCAATTTACACAACAACCAAACGCTAGTCCTTTAGCTACAGCACTAGGAGTAGGTTCTACACTAGGTGGTATCTACGGAAATATTAAAGGAAGGGTTCCATATAAATAATGAATAGAACACTAAGAAGACCTATGTTTAGAAGAGGTGGATCTGCAGAAGGTATTACTTCTGGTTTAGATAAACCTAAAAGAGGTTTAGTAGATGAGCCGGGTGGTTACGCTGGAGACTTAGAAAAAATTCAAGAACAAAAAAATTTAATTAATGAACTTGCACCAAGAACTCAAAGACCAGATAGAAGTTTTAATAATTTTTTAATTAACATGGGTCTAGATTTAGTATCAAGACCTAAATCAGGAAACATATTTCAACAACTAGGTTCATCAGCTAAAGAACCTTTTCAACAATTTCAAAAAGCAGGTCAACTTAGAGATGCTTATGCACAAGAAGGTGAAAGTGCAGACAGAAAAATGATTACGGATCTTGTTAAAAATTTAGATGAAGGAACTCTTTCTAGAGCAAGAAAAATTGCAAGTGATATGATTGCTGCAGGGATGACTAAAGAAGATGGAACAAAATTTACATACCAAGAAGCTTTAGCTGAAGCAACAGGATCAATACTTTATGGAGTTAAAAACGAACCTGGTGAACTTAAACTAGAAGGTGTTGGTTCAAGAGCAGATGTTTTAATGAAACAAAATGATGACCTTGGTTATGACACAGCTACAGGTATAGCTGAAGCTACACAAAAAATATTTGATGGTAAAGTAGAAGGTGTAACTAAAGAGGATATTGATACAGATCAATTATTTATTGAAACAGATCTTTTACAATCTATGCAAGAAGATCCAGAGAGTGGATCTATAACTTTACCAACCGAAGCAGAATCAGGTAGCGAACAAGATCTTGCAGAGGATTACGTTGAAGGTATGGTTTATTTTAATTATAGAAACGGGAAGTACTATAGAAAACAGGGAAAACAATTTTTACCTATTGAGCAAAAAGAAAGTTAGGATTTATCATGGCTGAAGATAGAAGCTTACTTAAAAAGATTGTTAAACCTACTGACGAAGAAGCAGAAAAACTAGATAAAGTTCAAAACCTTGGTCAGAAAGCAGCAAAAATTCTTAGAGAAGAAGGATATATTAATTTTGAGATAAGAAAATTATCAGAAAAAGCTTTACAAGATGGAGTATCTTCTGATGATATTAAAAAAAAAACATCTAAGGTTAGAGAAAAATTAATTAAAGATGGTGGTGCTAAAGTTAGAGTGCTTAATTTTTTATATCCGGGTAAAGGATCTAGAATTGACATTGATGATGAAGAAAGAGAATTTGAATTTGAAAAACAATTAGATTCCAAGAACAAAGGAAAAGGGATCACGGAACAAGTTGGTATTCCGTCTGATAAATATAGTGAGACATCATTAAATGAATCATTAGCCGGAGCTTCTCTTAGTGGTTTAATTAAAATACCTAAAGGTGCTATTAATTTTGGCACAATAGTTTATGATCTTGCACGAAAAGCTGCAGGTAAAGATGTTCCAATTGATAAAGGTTTAACAGAAAAATTTAACAAAGCATTTGAAAACACCATACTTGGTAAGATAGAAGGCATGGCTGAAGAAGATGCATTAGACACAGCTTCAGGTAGAATAACACAGGCCTTAGTTCAATTGTTTGGTGCAGCAGGAATTGCAAAAAAAACTGCTATACCGGCTGTAGAAAAAATATCACAAAAAACAAGACAGTTAGTTAATGCAATTAAAAATAAAAAGTATGTAAAAACAACTAACAATAAAACATTATCTAGAGCAAAAGATACTATAGACAAATTAAACAAAGGTGCAAATTTAGATAGGTATGTTGGTATTACCGTTGGTGGAGGTCTTGGAATAGGTGCTGCAATTATGAAAGCAGAAGACATTGGAACAATAGGAGATATTGATTCTGACTATACGGATTGGTTACCTACAGATTTAGATCGTGACAGAAAAGAAATGGCAGGGGATGATGCCTATAGACAATTAATGAATAAATTTAAATTTGGATCGGAGCTTGCAGTTCCAATTATACCTATTGTAGTTGCACCTTTTAAAGTTGCAAAAAGAATAATGAAATACAGGGGAGATATGTCACAAAGCGCAAGTAAAATTGACAGAGCAATTGATAAGGGAGCTAGACTTACTAGATCAAGAAGTGATAAACCACAACCAGTATTTGAAGCTACACAAAAACTAGAAGGAATTAAATCAAGCGCTACTTTAGTTTCAGAAAATTTTATACGAAACATAGATGATAGTTTAAGAAAATTAACTATTAATAGTGCTAAATTAAATCAAACATTAAAGCCAGAGTTATTATCTAAAACAATAGCTAATTTTACAATGGCTACAAAAGATGGAGTTAGAAAAATTAAAGGACAAAATAAAATTGTCTTTGAAGGTTTTAATAAACAAATTGCTAAAAATTTTTCTGATTCAATTAAAAAAATAGGAGGCACTACAAAAGATGTTTCTAATTTAATAGATGATGCAACAAAATTTAGAACTAAAGTTGCTGCTATGAAAAATACTTTATTTGAAGGAGGCAATATTAATGTGGGTCTTAAAAATTTTAACGATCTAATGTTTGATAGAACTTATAAATATTTACTTAATGATTATAAAATTTTTGATATGAACATGGGTTTTGTAACAAAGTTTAAACCAACAAATGAAATAAGACAAGAAGTGTCTAGAATATTTGAAAGAAATATTAGAGCTAACTTACAAAGAGGTGAAAGATATATTCCCGGTACAGCAGAAATACAAGTTGATAATATAATTAAAAATGTATCTAAAAATCCTATAACTAAAACTCCTCAGTTTGTTTATTCTGTTAAAAATGTTTTATCAGATGCACAAACACAAGTTAAAAACATAGCTGATAATATTACAGGTGCAGGAAAATTTAAAGCCGATGGTAAAGGTGGATTAATACAAAAAGAATCTGATCTTACAGCATTTAAAAAAATGTTTGGAGAATATAAAGATTACACAAACGTAGTGTCAAAAGTAATGGCTGATATGGGAAGCCTTGTTGGTAGAGATCAATTCTATAATACAATTAAAGCTGCTTCTGATAAATTAGCTAAAGAAGGTTTAACTCCTATTGTTACAAAAACATATAATCAAGCTTTAGTTAAATTTCCATACAGAACTAAATCAACAGAAATAATTACTAGTCCACAAGGTTTAAAACTTCCTATGAACTTAGCGGAAGAACTTTATACAAGTCCTTTAGATGGGATGTTTACTAAAAAAAATTGGGCTGAAGCATTTAAGTTAGGTGATGAAGTTGCAGGTAGTACTCTTACTCAGAATGCAGCTTACCGTATGCTTGTTTTAATTCCAAAAGGATTAACCAATGCTGCTAAAACAGTGTTTGGTCCTTTTACACACACTAGAAATTTAACAACTGCATCAGCTACTACTATTCATAGTGGTAACATTTTTATTCCACCTGCAAGAATACTAGAGTTTATGAGGCAATCTATTAAATCTGTGCAACCACAATTACTATACAGATTAACTAAAAATCCTAAATATAGAAATGCACCTAAAGATGACGCTTTATATAATTATCTATTAGAAAAAGGTGTTACAAACCAAAGTGTAAGAGGCAGAGAAAACTTAGGTTTGTTTCAAGACATCATGGTTAAAGAAGGTGATTTTATATCTAAAGTTTTTGCAAGTACAAGCACTGCGTTAAAAAAAATGTCAAAGTTTGCACAAGATTTATACATAGCTGAAGATGATTTATTTAGAATTTATAATTTTTTAGCTGAAGGATACAAATTAGAGACTGCATATAAAACAGCAATTAAAAATGGTGTAAAAAATTTAGATGGTACTGCTGTTAAGTTACCAACTGCTTTAGAGACAATGGAAGAAGCAGCACGGATTGTAAGACTAACTGTACCAAACTATGCTTACGTTAATGATCTAATTAAAAATTTAAGAAAATCACCTCTTGGTGCCTTCGCTTCATTTAAATCTGAAATATACAGAACTTCCGGTAACTCAGCACAGATAGGTTTAAAACAATCTAGAGATCCTGTGTTACAACAAATAGGATACAAACGTTTAGTTGGTATGGCAGCAACCTATGCAGTTTTACCTACAATGGCTTATGAAATAGGAAGAGGTCTTTATGGAATAAGTAGAGAACAAGTGTCTGCAATTAAAGAATTATTTTTAAAAGATGGTTATGCAGAAGGAGATGTTATTTTACCTGTGTATGAAAATGGTAAATATAAAATTATAAATCTTAGTAATGGTTTTTTCTATGACTCAGTTATAAGACCTATCAATTCTATGATAGCTAATGTTGATGCAAAACCTGATGAAGCATTAATACCTTCTTTAACTGAAGGATTAGTTTTAGCTTTTGGAAAAGAACTTAGACCTTTTATAGGTGAATCAATTTGGACTCAAGCAGTGTTAGATGTATTTGCTAGAGGAGGTTTAGACAAAGATGGTAGAAGAATTTATAATCCACAAGATCATGCGGGAGAAATTGCTAAAGACGTAGCGCTACATGTAGGTGGAAATATAGCACCGGGTTCTCTTCCTCAATTTAAAAGATTAATTGGTGCTGTGATGGATAAATCAATTAATGGCACAACTTTTGAAGTGTCAGATGAGTTGATGGGATTTGTTGGTATGAGAGAAGTACCTTTAGATGTTCCAAGAAAACTAAATGGAAAAATTGGACAGTTTTTATTTGAACAATCTGATGAACGAAAATTAATTTATGATGGTACTTTGTCAGGAGACCCTGTTAAAGATGAAGATAAAATTGTTAGACAGTTTATTTTTGCCAATCAAAGAAGACTTGAAAGTTATAGTCAAATGAAAAGATATTATGATGCTGCTAGAGCATTAGGTATGAGTAAATCAAAAATTGAGGATGAGTTTGAAAGAAGAGGACAAAAAACTTTATTGAAAGCAATACAAAAAAGAAAGTTTGTACCTTTTGAGATAACTGAAGGAATGAAACAGGCTTATGATTATCAATCTAAAAAATATGGTATACCAAATGTTTTAACTAACAATACAACAAGAAAAATAAACAGAATAATTAAAAGATTAAAAAAACAAAGATTAAATCAACCTTATAGAATAGATGAAGCGGATTACATATCTGCTTTACCTAACACAGAGTCACCACAACAAGTGGCTACACAGCCAGCAACTAATAACACGGCTCCTGCTCAAGTAACTACAGCAGCACCACAAATTAGCCAACAAGACGGCTTGACAGGGACAGAGAGAGCAGTATTATCCCCTCTTGAACAAGAAATTGCTAGAAAATCATGACCCCAAAAACAACAAGAGAACATATCATAAGTTTACAAGGACATCTTACTGGTCTTAAAAAAGATGTGACTAATATTAAGACAAACCATTTAAAACATATGCATGAAGACATTGACAAATTGGGTGGCAAGG
>Ga0209383_1002125_pt1 | contig 11904 bp, 10 predicted proteins | sample CoawatmetaG02DNA_FD_187510 | JGI IMG/M metagenome (GOLD analysis project Ga0209383, IMG submission 187510) | Marine microbial communities from the West Antarctic Peninsula - Coastal water metaG029-DNA (SPAdes) (version 2) | ecosystem: Environmental > Aquatic > Marine > Coastal ... | reverse complement strand
TTTAAAGGATCGTATTTGGACTGTGGAACCATGGATGGTTATATTGAATCATTCAATAAAATAGGCAATTATTAACCATGAAAATTTGTTTTATTGGAACAGGTTATGTAGGTTTAGTGTCCGGAGTTTTGTTCTCTGATTTCGGGAATACAGTTTATTGCGTAGATAATAATAAAAAAAAAATAAAAGATTTAGAAAATAATATACTTCCAATCTACGAACCAGGGCTAGATGAAATTGTTAATAAAAATTTTAATGCAAAAAGACTTATTTTTACAACTGATATCGACAAAGCTATTCAAAACTCTGACATCATCTTTATCGCTGTAGGTACTCCATCAGCAAAAAATGGTCAATCAGCTGATCTATCTAATGTATTTAAAGTCGCAAAAACTATTTCGAAAAATCTCAATAAACATAAAACTATAATCACAAAGTCTACAGTACCTCTTGGAACAGGAGATAGGATCGAAAAAATTTTAAGTAAACATAACTCGAGCAGTAAGTTTGATGTAGTTTCAAATCCAGAATTTTTAAGAGAAGGGGAAGCTCTCAGAGATTTTAGATACCCCGACAGAGTAGTAATTGGAACTAATAATTCAAAAAAAATTTCACCTATTCTTAAAAAGCTATACGATCCAATTATAAAAAAAGGCGCTAAGTTTATTGTTGTCTCGCGTAAAGCTGCTGAATTGATAAAATATGCAGCCAATGCTTTTTTAGCTACTAAAATTACTTTTATTAATGAGATTGCTAACCTTTGTGAGAAAACAGGAATCAATATTGATGATATTGCCGAGGGTATAGGAACCGATCAAAGAATTGGCTCTCGTTTCTTAAGGGCTGGTCCCGCATATGGTGGCTCTTGTTTTCCAAAAGACACAAAAGCTTTAACAAAGACTTCTGATGACTTTAAAGTAGACCTGAGTTTGGTAAAAAATGTAATACGATCCAATGGAAATCGTAACAATTTAATTTCTCAAAAAATTTTAAAAATCGTCAAACAAAACAATCTTAAAAAAATCGGTTTTTTAGGTGTAACTTTTAAAGCCAATACAGATGACATGAGAGATTCGTCAAGCCTGTTTATTATTCCTAAGCTTTTAAAGAATAATTTAAAAATTAGCTATTATGAACCAACGGGCAGTAAGAGTATTTTGTCTAAGTACAAAAAAATTAAATACTGCATTAATCAAAAAGAATTAATCACAAACTGTGATTTTGTTATTATTCATAGTGATTGGGACGAATTTAAAAATATTGATTTTAACAAAGTGAGTAAAAATAAAAAACTATCTATTTATGATTTAAGGAATCTGTATCATCCTGATGAATTTAAAAATAAAAAAATAAAATATTATTCTATAGGCCGTCCTTTTTATGGGTAAATCCTTAACGGCCATAAGAAAAAGAAAATTATCCACAAGAACTACAAAACCACCTTATTACCATGTCATTCTATTAAATGATGATTTCACAACTATGGAATTTGTTATACAAGTTTTGATAATATTTTTTAAAATGACAAATAATAAAGCTAAAAATGTTATGCTAAAAATTCACGAAGATGGCTCTGCTATTTGCGGCACATTTACAAAAGATATTGCAAAAACCCTAACATCACTAGTTAACAATTATGCTAAACAAAATTTGTTTCCCTTAAAGTGTATAATGGAGGTTAAATAAATGGCAACTTTTACCAAATCATTAGAGAAATCTATTTCTAAAGCTTTTCAAATTGCTACAGAAAAAAATCACCAATATGTAACTTTGGAACACTTGTTGCTTTCACTGACAGATGAAGAGGATGCTTTAAACGTTATGAAGGCCTGTAGCGTAGACACGGATTTGTTAAAAGAAAATCTTGAGTATTACATTGATAACGAATTAGACAATATTGTTAATTCTGAAAAAAACAACGATCCTCAGCCAACCTCTGGATTTCAAAGAGTAATTCAGAGATCTATTGTTCATGTTCAGTCTTCTGGAAAAAGTGAAGTAACAGGTGCAAATATTTTAGTTTCTTTATTTGCAGAGAGGGAAAGTCATGCAACTTATTTTTTGCAAGAGCAGGAAGTCACCAGATATGATGTTGTAAATTTTATTTCTCACGGTATTACAAAAATTGACAATTTCACCTATGTGGATAGTGCTAATGAAAAGAGCAACACAAGAGAATCTAATCCAAACTCACCACTTGATACCTATTGTATTAATTTAATAAAGAGGGCAGAAAAAAATAAAATTGATACTCTTGTAGGAAGAAATGACGAGGTTGACCGAATAACTCAAATTTTGTGTAGGCGGACAAAAAACAACCCTCTATTAGTCGGAGATCCAGGTGTTGGCAAAACTGCAATAGTGGAAGGTTTGGCCAATAAAATTTTTAGAAACGAAGTGCCTGACATTCTTAAAGACAATGTAATTTATTCATTGGATATGGGGCTCTTAATAGCAGGAACTAGGTATAGAGGAGATTTTGAAGAAAGATTAAAAGCTATTATTAATGAAATTGAAAAAAATCCAAAATACATTTTATTTATTGATGAAATACATTCGCTTGTTGGAACTGGATCTACTTCTGGAAATTCTATGGATGCTGCCAATATGCTTAAACCTGCTTTACAATCTGGTCAGATTAGGTGCGTTGGTTCAACAACTTTTTCTGAATATAGACAGTTTTTTGAAAAGGATAGGGCATTACAAAGAAGATTTCAAAAAATTGATGTTTCTGAACCTAGTGTTGAAGATGCATATAAAATAATGTTTGGACTAAAGGCTAAGTATGAAGATTTTCATAAAGTTAAGTACTCGGATGATGCGATAAGAGCTTCGGTTGACCTTTCTTACAAATACATAGGAAACAAAAGACTACCAGACAAGTCAATTGATATTATAGATGAACTAGGATCGTACGAGTCATTAAAAAAAAATGATCAAAAAAAAGATGTGTTGGATGAGGCAGATATAGAAAAAATAGTTTCTAAAATAACAAAAATTCCAGAAAAAAATATTACCTTGAATGATAGAAACTACTTAAAGGATATAGAAAAAAACTTAAAAAGAATAATTTATGGGCAAGATCATGCCATTGAAGCATTGGCCAGCTCCATTAAACTCTCTCGGTCAGGTTTAAGAGATTCTAATAAAACTATTGGTAATTATTTATTTAGCGGTCCTACAGGAGTGGGCAAAACAGAACTAGCCAAACAACTAGCAAAAACATTGGGAGTAGAGCTTATTCGTTTTGACATGTCAGAATATTCTGAAAGGCATACAATCTCTAAGCTTATAGGAGCACCCCCTGGCTACGTTGGTTTTGATCAAGGTGGGCAACTTTCAGAATTGGTTGAAAAAAATCCTCATGCTGTTTTGTTAATTGATGAAATAGAAAAAGCCCATCCTGATATTTATAATATTTTATTACAAATCATGGACTATGGAAATTTAACTGACCAAAATGGAAAAAAAGTTGATTTTAGAAATATTATTTTGATTTTAACTACGAATGCAGGTGCTATAGATTTGGAAAAAAATCAAATTGGTTTTGTAAAAGAAACCGATAATAATAATGATTTTGAAATTATAAAAAAAATATTTACTCCAGAATTTAGAAATCGTTTAGATTCGGTAATTAGATTTAATAATTTAAATAAAGAAATTATAAGACAGGTAGTAAGTAAGTTTATTATTGAATTAGAAATTCAGTTGAATGCTAGAGATATTACTATTGAGTTATCTGATGAGGCTTACGATTTAATTTGTAGCATTGGCTATAGTCAAACAATGGGAGCCAGACCCATATCCAGAACAATTGATGAAAAAATAAAAAAACCGCTGGCCAATGAAATTATCCATGGAAAATTAATTGATGGAGGTTTTGTATTTATTGACTGTAAAGACACTAAATTTAATTTTAAAATTACTAAACTTGAAAAAGTAAAAAAAATATCTTTAAAAAATTAAATTTCTATTTCGAAAATAGTTTCAATTTCCACAGCAGCGTTTAAAGGGAGGTTAGACACTCCCACAACAGCTCTTGCATGTTTACCTTTTTCACCAAATATTTTAACCAGTAGATCGGAGGCTGAGTTTAATAGAGTAGGATGATTTTCAAAGTTATTTACTGAATTGATATAGCCGTTAATTTTAATACAACTTTTTACCTTATCTAAATTTTCAACTGCATTTTTTAAATGTCCTATGCTGTTCAACATACAAAGTAGAGCAGCTTTTTTACCATCTTCTTCTGATAGTTCATTTCCAATTTTTCCCTTAATCATATTTCCATCTTTACTAATCGGTAACTGTCCAGATATATATATTTTGTTATCACTAATTTTGTATGCCAAGTAATTTCCAACAGGCGACGGTGGTATTGGTATTTCAATATTTAATTCTTTTAATTTTTTCTCAATTACAGACATTTAAATTTTATTTTGCATCATCTTTATTTTTATCAACTTTTTTTTTGGGTTTTTTTTTCTTAACTGTTTTCTTTTTTATTTTTTTACCTTTTTTGATTGCGTCATACTCTAATCTTTTTTCAATTAAATCAAGAGCCTCTTCCATGGTTACACTTTCAGGGTCCTTATCATCAGGTATTGTAGCATTAATTGTTTTGTATTTAATATAAGGTCCGTAAGAACCTTTCATAACTTTTACTGGTTTTTTATCTTCTGGATGTTCTCCAACAAGTTTAATTTCATTAGAAGACCTTCTTCCTGGCTTGGCATCTGCAATCATAGTGATAGCTTTATTTAAACCTATTGAAAAAATGTCCTCAGGAGCCTCTAAAGTAGCTGATTTTTTATCACATTTAACATATGGGCCATATCTTCCATTGTTAAGAGTAATATCCATATTGTTTTCAGGATATTGTCCTAGTACTTTTGGTAATAAAGCTAAGAACCTAGCTTTATCAAGATCTATATCATCTAAAGATATGCCCTTAGGAATAGATACATTTTTCATTTCCTTCTCATCATTTCCAACTTGCAAGTAAGGTCCAAATCTACCTTTTTTTAAAACTATATTTTTATCGTCTTCTGTTTTTCCAATTTCTTTTGGTTCAGCAAGATAGTCTTGTTCAGCTGCTTTAATACGTGACATGGGACGTGTAAATTTGCAATCAGGATATTTTGAACAACCAATGAAAGCACCAAATCTTCCAGTTTTTAGACTTAATTCACCACCACATTCACAAGACCTTTTTATTTTGCCTTCATTGTCTTTGTCAAAAATAATTTCTCCCAAGCTTTCATTCATCATATCCAGGATAGCTCTAGTTCTTAATTCTTTGACTTCGAGAACATTCTGATTAAATTCTTTCCAAAATTTAGCTAAGACCTCAATCCAGTCAGCCTTACCTGCTGTTATATCATCAAGACTTTCTTCCAAGCCTGCAGTAAAATTGTAATCAACGTATCTAGTAAATAATTGGTTTAAAAAAGAAGTAATTAACTTTCCTCTGTCCGTAGGAGTAAATTTTTTATTGAGCACTTCAACATAGTTTCTAGTTGATAAAACAGAAATAATACTTGCGTAAGTAGAAGGTCTTCCAATTCCTAGCTCTTCTAGTTTCTTAACTAAACTAGCTTCTGAGTATCTTGGAGGTGGTTGGGTAAAATGCTGTTCATTAAGAACTCTGTCAATTTTTAAAATTTCATCTTTTACCACTTCTGGTAAAATATTATCTTCATCAGAATCCTCTTTTTCTTTATCATCCTCATCCTTAACTTCCTGATAAAGCTTTAAGAATCCATCAAATTTCTGAATAGAGCCATTAGCTCTAAATACTATACTGTTAGACTGGTTTGAAAAGTCAATGGCAGTTCTTTCAAATTCTGCACTCTCCATCTGAGAAGATACCGTTCTATTCCATATTAATTCATAAAGTCTCATCTGATCCTTATCTAATTTTGACTTTAAGGAATTGGGAGCTCTTGTTATATCTGTTGGTCTAATAGCTTCATGCGCTTCTTGAGCATTTTTGGCTTTTTTTCCAGAATAATTTCTTGCTTCTGAAGGTAAATATTTTTCACCAATTTCATTTTTTATGTATGTTCTGCAATCCGCTACTGCCTCCAAGGAAATGTCAGTGCCATCTGTTCTCATGTATGTAATTAGACCTACTGTTTCACCTTCTATATCTATGCCTTGATACAATCTTTGAGCTACCTGCATGGTTCGTGAAGCTCCAAAGCCCAATTTTCTTGACGCATCTTGTTGCATTGTAGAAGTCCTGAAAGGAGCGTAGGGATTTCTTTTAAATGGCTTGCTTTCAATGCTTTTAACCTTGAATTCATTTTTATTTATTTCAGCAACCGCATTTTCCGCACCTTCTTTGTTCTTGAATGAAAATTTTTCAACTTTTTTTGAATTGTATATATTTAACTTTGAATTAATTTCTTTATTTTGGCTATTTTTAAAAACCGCATTTAAAGTCCAAAATTCCTCGGGTTTAAAAAGCTCTATTTCATACTCTCTTTCTACAATAATTTTTAATGCTACGGACTGAACTCTCCCAGCTGATTTTGATCCTGGTAATTTAGTCCATAAAATTGGTGATATGTTAAAGCCAACTAAGTAATCCAAGGCCCTTCTAGCCAAATACGCATTTACCAACTCTATATTTAAATCTCTTGGATTTTCAACTCCATGCACGACTGCTTTTTTGGTAATTTCATTAAAAACAACTCTTTCTACTTTTTTGCCTTTTAAAAGATTTTTATCTTCCAGTATGTGTCTTACATGCCAAGCTATGGCTTCTCCTTCCCTGTCTGGGTCAGTAGCTAGAATTATTTTTTCACAATCTTCAGCAGCATCTGCTATTTCTTTAATATGTTTCTTAGAAGTGGTGTCTATTTCCCAGACCATATTAAAATTATTCTCTGTATCAACAGATCCGTTTTTTGAAGGAAGGTCTCTCACATGACCAAAGCTAGCTAATACTATGTAATTAGACCCAAGATATTTATTAATTGTTTTAGCTTTTGCCGGGCTTTCTACTATTACGAGATTCATAATATTTGAACCACTGTCAAAAAAAGTCCTTATTGTCAAATACTTGTTAATTTCAATTATTTAAAGAAGGCTCTTTTCCTATATTTTGTCTATTAATTATAAAAATTTTAGAGATTGCAAAGATCTTTATTTTCCTATTTTTTGCATGAGGCGCTTAATATTTTCTCTATGGGTGTAAATAGAGAAAGTTAGAAAGAAAAAATTTAATAAAAAAATATTTTGATCATAAATAAAAAAGGATGTAGTGGTTACAATAAAATAAGCTACCAATGCTGACACTGAAGAGATCTTTAAAACTTTTATTGTAACTAACCAGCTAAAAATAAAGACCAAGAATAAGATTGGATTAATAAGCAAAATTACGCCCACGTAAGTAGCAACACCTTTTCCTCCTTTAAATTTCAGCCATAAAGGAAAAATGTGTCCAAGATAAACAAATATTGCTGACGTATAAGAGTGTTCGTTAAAATATTTAAGAGCTAAAAAGACAGCAAGAGAGCCTTTTCCAACGTCAAACAACAAAGTTAAAAATGCAAGTTTTTTACTTCCCGTCCTAAGGGCGTTTGTTGCACCAATATTTCCAGATCCTATTTTTCTAATGTCTCCAAAACCTAAAATTTTTGAAAAAATTAAACCAAATGGAATACTGCCAAGAATATAAGAATAGATTGTAACTATAATTAAAGACTCCATTATTCAGAAAAAACTAAATCACCATTTATGAAAGTCTTTTCAACTTTGCCTTGCAGCTTTCTATCCTCTATTGCTGTATTTTTTGATTTAGATTTTATATTTTCTTTTTTAAAGACCCATGGTTTATCAAGGTCAAATACAGCAATATCAGCTTCGCTTCCAACAGACAAAGTGCCGTTCCTAATTCCTAATATTTTTGCTGGGTTAGATGTTAAATTGTTAATCAATGTGTTTAGACCGCAACTTCCATTATGAACCAACTCAAGACCTAATGATAACAAACTTTCAATTCCAGATGCCCCAGTAGTCGCTTGTTGAAATGTTAATCTTTTCGATTCTTCATCTTCAGGCTTATGGTCAGAAACAATAACATCTATCAATCCTTGCTTAACACCATCTATAAGTGCAAGTCGATCTTCTTCAGATCTTAATGGAGGAGAAAGTTTTAAAAAAGTTTTAAAATCTCCAATATCATTTTCATTAAGAGACAAATTGTTTATAGAAACACCTACTGTAAATTTTAATCCACGATCTTTTGCATCTTTAATAATTTCCAATGATTTTTTTGAAGATATTAAAGCTATATGATATTTAGTATTGTAATTTTCTAAAAGTCTTAGATCTCTCTCAATTATTAACTGCTCTGCAGATTCTGGAATACTTTTAAGACCAAGTTTGGTCGCCTGTAAACTATCATTAATCATTCCATTTTCTGATAATTCATTATCTTGAGCAAATTGAATTATAAGTATGTCAGTATTTTTTCCATAGTTAAATATCTGATCCATAACTTTATTGCTTTGAATGGATTGGGTCCCATCTGTAAATCCCCAGGCGCCTCTAAGTTTCAAAAGGCCAAATTCTGTCATGTCTAATCCTTTAGCCCCCTTAGTTAAGGCAGCCATTGGAAATATTTTAATGATTGATTTGTCTCTAGATCTTCTTTTAACAAAATCTAATGTTGAAACGTTATCTATAAGTGGCAAGGTATTGGGCATGGTAGCAACTCCTGTTACGCCACCAGAAACTGCAGCTTCACTTAAAGTTCTAAAATTTTCCTTGTATTCGAAACCTGGTTCACCGACAAAGACCCTCATATCTATTATTCCCGGTATGGACACTTTGTTTTTGCAATCATAAATCTTAGCATTCGAAACATTTTCTTTTGTAACCTTTTTTCCAATTGCTTCTATTTTTCCACTATCGTTAATTAAAATTCCACCAATCTCATCTATATTATTTCTTGGATCTAAAATTCTGGTATTAATTATGGCCTTTTTTTTCATTGCTTAGCTTCCATTAAAATTTTAAGAACAGCCATTCGCACTGCAACTCCCATCTCAACTTGCTGTACTATGATGCTTCTATTGATGTCATCTGCCAGATTGGTATCAATTTCTATTCCTCTGTTCATAGGGCCTGGATGCATAATCAAAGCATCTGATTTGGCATTCTTAATTTTTTTATAATCAAGTCCAAAAAATTCATAATATTCTCTTGTAGAGGGCATGTAAGATCCATCCATTCTTTCGGTCTGCATTCTTAACATCATAATTATGTCACAACCCTCAAGACCATCCTCCATATTAGTAAAAGATTTGACACCAAAACCCTCAATATATTTTGGCATTAAAGTTGAAGGGCCAATAACTCTAACCTCAGCACCAAGCATATTTAATAAATAAATATTAGACCTAGCTACTCTAGAGTGCAAAATATCTCCACAAATAGCTACACGCAGTCCTTCTATTTTCCCTTTTTTCATTTTAATCGTCATTGCATCCAATAACGCTTGGGTAGGGTGCTCTCTACGACCGTCTCCAGCATTTATTACAGAGCAATTTACTTTTTGAGAAAGAAGGTTTGCGGCACCTGAGTCTTGATGCCTAATAACCAAAATATCAGGATGCATCGCATTCAAAGTCATAGCTGTGTCGATTAAAGTTTCCCCCTTTTTAATCGCTGACTGTGCAACATTCATATTCATAACATCAGCACCAAGTCTTTTTCCAGCTAACTCAAATGAGCTTAATGTTCTAGTGGAATTTTCAAAGAATAGGTTGATTTGGGTCTTTCCATTTAAAATTTTTAACTTTTTGTTTTCTTGTCTGTTGAGATCAACAAAAGCCAAAGATTCATCTAATATAAGATTAACTTCGGGAATGGATAAATATTGGATACCTAAAAGATGCGTATGATTAAATTTAATAGCTTGAATTTTGTTTGTTGCCATTAAAATCAGGTATATAGGCTGATTTTCCTAACTAAGCAAGTTATTTTTTTAAATAGTCTATAAAGCCCTGCAATATAAAAGCTGCAGAATTTTCATCTAATTTATTCTTCTTTGAAGAGCTGTTTATTCCCAAATCTTGCATGCTTTTGAAGGCACCAGCACTGGAGAGTCTTTCGTCCCAAAGGGTTACAGGAAGGTGAGTATGTTTGATAATATTTTTAACAAAATCTTTGGTAGATTGAGATCTGGGGCCTTCAGTACCATCCATATTAATCGGGTGTCCAACGACTATTCCTTTAATGTCATTTTCTATGATAATTTTGTCAAGCTCTTCGAGAAGATTTTTTAATTTCTTAGTTTGAATAGTTTCGTAAGGCGTTGCAATTAAATGAGAAGGATCACAAATCGCTATACCCACATTTCTTTTCCCCGGATCAATGCCAAGCAAACGAGAACCTTCTTTAATAAGTTTTGCAAAATCGGAATTCTCTAAAAGGTTGTAAGTTTTCATTAAAGTGTTATTTTAGCTTAATTTTTCACTAAGTCTAATGACAATTAATAAAGAAGCAGTTAAGAAAATTTCCAAACTATCTAGGATATCATCAAATGATGAATTTGAGACATCTATGATTAAGGATCTTAATACTATTTTAAAATTTGTTGATCAGCTGAACGAGGTAGATACAAAAGATATAGAACCCCTTTCTTCCGTTGTAGAGCAAAAACTTTTTCAAAGAGAAGATGTGGTAAAAAAAATGAATGAAAAAGAAGAGATTCTAAAAAATTCTCCACATAAAAACGAAAACTATTTTGTTGTACCAAAGGTAATCGAATAAGTATGGGTGAGATTACAGAGTTAACTTTAGTCGAGTTAACTAAAAAAATTAAATCTAAGGAACTTTCTGCATTAGAGACAGCAAGCGCTTATGTAAGCAGAATAAAAAAATCAAAAAAATTAAATACTTTTGTTACAGAAACTTTAGAGCAAACGATAGCATCTGCTAAAAATATTGATGATAATAATCTTAAAAGTGGAGTTTTAGCTGGAGCCCCAATTGCTGTGAAAGATCTATTTTGTACAAAAAATGTCCAAACTACAGCATCTAGTAAAATTTTAAAAAAATTTATTCCTCCTTACGAATCTACAGTTACTTCGAAACTATGGGATAGTGGTGCTATTCTTTTAGGAAAATTAAATTGCGATGAATTTGCCATGGGCTCCTCAAATGAAACTAGCGCTTATGGTAATGTTATAAATCCTTATCAAAAAAATGGTGAAAATTTAGTTCCTGGCGGATCTTCTGGTGGCTGCTCTTCAGCTGTCTCAGCTAACTTGACATCTTCGACAGTAGGAACTGACACGGGTGGTTCTATTAGACAGCCAGCTTCCTTTACAGGAATTGTGGGTTTAAAACCAACTTATGGAAGATGTTCTCGCTGGGGGATCGTTGCATTTGCATCCTCACTAGATCAGGCCGGACCGATGACCAAAGACGTGTCTGACAGCGCTTTAATGTTGGATGTTATTTCTGGTTACGATGAAAAAGATTCAACTTCCGCAAACGTTGATAAAGGTGATTTTTTAAATACCTTAAATAAAAATATCAAAGGCCTAAAAGTAGGAATACCTAAAGAATATATCGTAGATAATATGCCAAAAGAAATACAAACTCTTTGGGATAAAGGTATTGAATGGATGAAAGAATCTGGTGCAATTATCAAAAATATTTCATTACCAAACACTAAGTATGCGCTACCTACTTATTATATTGTAGCTCCTGCTGAAGCTTCTTCTAATTTAGCTAGATATGACGGTGTCAAATATGGGTTTAGAGCTCCAGGTAAAGATTTGATAGAAATGTATGAAAATACTAGAGCAGAAGGATTTGGAAATGAAGTTAAACGAAGAATTATGATTGGTACTTATGTTTTGTCTTCTGGTTATTATGATG
>Ga0209383_1002124_pt1 | contig 11909 bp, 9 predicted proteins | sample CoawatmetaG02DNA_FD_187510 | JGI IMG/M metagenome (GOLD analysis project Ga0209383, IMG submission 187510) | Marine microbial communities from the West Antarctic Peninsula - Coastal water metaG029-DNA (SPAdes) (version 2) | ecosystem: Environmental > Aquatic > Marine > Coastal ... | reverse complement strand
CAAAAAAGTCTTTGCAGAATATTTTTTAAAAAGTTTTTCAAGCAGACTAGCTGAATACTCTAATCCAGAAATAGAAGTGGATTCAAAAAAAGTAATTAATAAAAATTATACAATAGTTTCAAGTACACTGGTCGCAACAGAAAGTAGACCTAGAGTGAAAATTGAATGGAGAGTTTACACAAAAGATCCTGACAACTTATTAATAAGAGATTTAATAATTGAAGGTTTAAGTTTGGCCAGAACTCAAAAAGAGGAGTTTTCTTCTATAATAAATTCTAATGATGGAAAAATTGAAGCTCTTTTAAAAAATTTGTCTGATTTTGCTTTTAAATAGTCTTCATTAAATAATATAAATTTATTCTCTAATGAAAAAAATAAATGTTTCATCAAAATTATCCTTTATTATATCAATAATTAACTCAATAGTTTTTGTAATGTACTTTGCCTACAAGGGCTTCATGGTTTATTTTGTGCAAAAAGCCATGGATGACACTTTCGTGGGTGGAAATACCTCAGATATTACAGTTACTCTTTGGTTCTCAATTTCAGTTGCAATGGCTCTTTCTATGTTTTTATTTTTTCAATTCACAAAAATTAAAGATCTGAATAGTCAAAGAATAATTCAAAAAGGAATATTTATTGGTTGGACTATAATTGCCGTAACAATGATAATATTTATATCATCATATATTTACTTTATCTTAATGACTATTGTATCTTCAGTAGTTAGTCTTTTATCTTCGATAACACTTAAAGATAAAATTACTGCAGATTTGAAAAATAAAAAAGAAACACTATCTGAAAAAGAAATATACCTACTCCAAAAATTAGCTGGTGTAAAAGATCCAAAAAAATAATTTCTTAACATTAATTTTTCTAAGTATGGTGGGCCCACCAGGACTCGAACCTGGGACCAATACATTATGAGTGTACTGCTCTAACCAACTGAGCTACAGGCCCTAATAATCTGTCAATGGATACTATAACTTTTAAATTCTAACAAGAACATTTTTATTATTATTTTTTTAGATATTGTCTTTGTTTGTTATTAATTGATGATTAAGTTCATAGAATCAATACTAAGTAAAATCAGCCTATAATCTAAGAATAGTTAACTTTATTTGAATTTAATAAAGATCTTATAATTAAGACTCTCTAGAAAGTAAGAAAGAGAAATGATGTGGGAAAAAGAAAGTCTAAAAAAATATTCAGTAACTAATAGAGATTTAACTTTCAATCAAGAGACTATGAGGTTTCATTGGAACAAGCATGGACATATCCTTAAATAAATTTATAAAAAAAAATTGTAATAAAAAAATAAATCAAAACATGATTATAATAAAAAATGTTTTTTTGATAAAGTTTTATAATAATATTAATAGAAATACTTGATAAGAATTAGAAAGAAAGGTATTCATAATAAAAATCAACAATACATTATGTTTTTTTATTAAATAATTAAATGAAATTAGCTATTGGATCTGCAAACTTAGGAATTAAGTATGGACTATTTGGGAAAAAAAAATTTAATAGTAAAGAAATTTTAAAAGTAGAAAAGTTAATATTTGAATCAAAAATTGAATATATTGATACTGCGCATGATTATATTGATAGTGAAAGAACTATTGGAAAAAGCAAATTAAAAAATCTAAAGATAATTACTAAAATAAAACTACCTGAGAAAAAAATAATCAATGTTGGTAAACAAATTAGCCAAATTATATCAAAATCTTTAAAAAGGTTAAAAAAGAAAAATGTATACTCTGTATTAGTTCACAATCATCAAGACCTTCTTGGAAAGAAAGGTTTAGAATTTTTAAAGGAATTAAAACTATTAAAAAAAAAGGGGATTATAAAAAATATTGGTATATCAATTTATGATACTAAAGAGCTAGCAAAAATATGGAAATTTTGGAAGCCTGACATAGTCCAAGCCCCATTAAATTTATATGATCAACGAATATTAAGATCAGGTTGGCTTAAAATTTTAAAAGACAACAATGTAAAATTTTTTGCTAGATCATGTTTTCTACAAGGACTGCTTATAGGTGATTATAATTCCTTAAATATTTCAAAAAAATTGTTTTTACATCTAAAAAAATTTGATAATTGGTGTATCTCAAACAATATCTCAAGAGTAAAAGCATGTTTAGACTTTGTGAGACAATTTAAGGAGGTTTCTTGTATAATATTGGGATATGATGATGCAAAACAGTTAAATACTATTTTGCATGAATTTAAAAAACAAAAAAAAATTATACCCTTAAAGTTTAAACTCAATAATTTGAATTATATAGACCCTAGAAAATGGAAATAAAAAATAATAAAGTACTTGCAATAATTCAAGCTAGATATTTATCATCAAGACTTCCTGGTAAAGTTTTAAAAAAAATTAATGATAAAACTATATTAGAAATTTTGATAGCAAGACTTTCAAAATCAAAATATATTTCAAAAATTATAATAGCCTGTTCATCGAATGAGATGGATAAAGAAATTATCAAAATATCAAAAAAGATTAAAGTTGATCATTTTATTGGATCAGAAAAAAATGTCTTGAGTAGATATTATTTTGCAGCAAAAAAATATAGATTTGAAAATATTGTTAGAATAACAGCAGATTGCCCATTAATTGATCCAGATATTGTAGATTTAGTAATAAAAAATTTTTTTAATAAAAAAGTTAATTATGCAACAAACGGAGCCCCCCCTACCTTTCCTGACGGATTAGATGTTGAAATTTTTAAATTCCAAGAACTGAAAAAAGCATACAAAAATGCTAAATCTAATTATGATAAGGAACATGTAACTCCCTACATTATAAAAAATAAAAATATAAGAAAATTTAATCTTAAAAATAAAGATGATTTATCTTGGTTAAGAGTAACGCTTGATGAACCAAAAGATTTTATTGTTATAAAAAAAGTGATTGAACACTTTAAAAATAAACCATTCTTTAATTTAGCAGATTTAATGAAGTATTATAAGAAAAATAAAAATATATTTTTAATAAACAAAGACATAAAAAGAAACGAAGGAGGCAGCCTAATAACAGGGCAAAAATTTTGGAAAAGGGCAAATAATATAATTCCTGGAGGAACAATGCTTTTTTCAAAAAATCCAGATCTTTTTTTACCTGGTAAGTGGCCAGCATATTTTTCCAAAGCAAAAGGGTGTAAATTGTGGGACTTAGATAATGTGCTTTATAATGATATTTCTTTTATGGGAGTTGGAACAAATATATTAGGTTATTGTAATCCTGATATTGAAAAAAAAGTTATTCAAGTCATTAAAAGTGGAAACATGTCTACCTTAAATTCAATAGAGGAAATTCTTTTAGCAGAAAAATTAATCTCTTTACATCCATGGTCTGAAATGGCAAGATTTACAAGGTCAGGTGGAGAGGCAAATGCTGTAGCAATAAGAATTGCAAGAGCTGCCAGTGGTAGAGACAAAGTTGCTGTATGTGGGTATCATGGATGGCATGATTGGTACCTATCAAGCAATATTATTAATACCGACAGTCTGAATTCACACCTGATGAAAAATGTTCCAATTGATGGTGTTCCTAAAAATTTAAAAAATACAGTTTATCCATTTGAATATAACAATTATAAACAATTAAAAAAAATTATAGAAGAGCACAAAATTGGGACAATTAAAATGGAAGTAAAACGTAATTCAGAACCTAAAAATAATTTTTTAAAAAAAGTTAGAAAACTTGCCTCACAAAATAATATTGTTTTAATATTTGATGAGTGTACATCTGGATTTAGGCAAACATATGGAGGGTTACATAAATTTTACAATGTAGAACCTGACATAGCAATATTTGGGAAAGCCCTTGGTAATGGGCATGCAATAAATGCTATAATAGGTAGAAAATCAGTAATGGAATATGCGCAACAATCATTTATTAGCAGTACTTTTTGGACTGAAAGAGTGGGTCCTACCGCAGCCATAGAAACTTTAAAAATAATGGAACAAACCAAATCTTGGAAGCAAATAACATCAATAGGGAAAAAAATTAAAGAAAATTGGGATAATTTAGCTAAACTATATAAGCTAGATTTAAAAATACAGGGTGTAGATGCATTACCAAATTTTTATTTTAATTCAAAAAATAATTTAGAATATAAAACTTTAATAACACAAGAAATGTTAAAGAAAAAAGTATTAGCTTCAAATATAATTTACTGTTCCATAGCTCATAAAGAAAAAGTATTGAATAAATATTTTGATATTCTAGATAAATCATTTGATAAAATTTCTAAAATTGAATATGAAAAAAAAGATATAAATGATTATTTACATTCAGAAATCTGCAGATCAGGAATGAGAAATAAATGAAAATAATACCTTATGGTAAACAATTTATAGATGATAAAGATATTTTATCAGTAACAAAAGCTCTAAAAAGAGACAAACTTACAACTGGAGACCTAGTAGAAAAATTTGAAACTAAAATAAAAAAATTTGTAAATTGTAAATACTCTACGACTTGTAATAGTGGTACTTCTGCTATTTTTTTAGCATTAATGTCAATTGATGTAAAAAAAAATGATATTATTATAATGCCAGCGATAAACTTTATTTCATCATATAATGTTTCTAAATTATTTGGGGCAAAAATTTACTTAGCAGATGTAAATAAATTTACAGGTCAAATGATGCCAGAGAATGTCAGTGATTGCTGTAAAAAATTTAAATTAAAAAAAGTAAAAGCTATCATTACGATGTATAATGGGGGTAACCCTCAAAGTGCAGATTTATTTTATAAATTTAAAAATAAACTAAATTGTTATATAATTGAGGATGCTTGTCATGCCCTAGGTGCTGAGTATGAATATAAGAAAAAAACTTTTAAAATTGGATCTTGTAAGCACGCTGATATTTCAACATTTTCTTTGCATCCATTAAAAACAATTACAACAGGAGAGGGAGGTATAGTCACAACTAATTCAAAAAAATTAAATGATAAAATAAAAAAACATAGATCACTAGGTATCAAAAGAGATTCCAAAGATCATTGGAAATATGATGTTGTATATCAAGGTTTTAATTTTCGATTAACTGATTTTCAATGTGCACTTGGGATGAGTCAACTAAAAAAAATTGGATTATTTATTTCATCAAGATCATTAATAGCAAAAAGATATACAGATAATCTTAGTCAAATATCACAAATATCTATACCAAAATATGATGAAAATTATAAATCATCTCATCATTTATATTTAATTCATCTTAAAAAAGGTAATTTGAGTTTAAAAAAAAGATTAATAAATTATATGAAAAAAAATAATATTATTTTACAATACCACTATATTCCAATTTATAAGTTTAAAATTTTTCAAGATCTATTTAAAGGAACAAATGCAGAGCAATACTATAAAACTACGATTAGTTTGCCGATATACTATGGATTAAATTCAAAAATACAAAATTATATAACTGAGAAACTAAAACTATTTTTTGAAAAATCTAAAAACAGATAACTTTACCACCTATGAAAAATAAAATTCAAAAAAAACAAATTTTTTTAAAACAACTTACAATTAAAAATTATAGTAAAAAATATTTAAATTGGATGAATGACAAAAAAATTTCAGAATTTACCGAGCAAAAACTTTTAAAACAAAATAAAAAAAGAATTATAGAATTTATATGTACAAAAAAAAAATCAAAAAAAGATTTTTTATATGGAATTTTTATAAAAGGAGTAGAAAAATTTGAGGACAATCTATTACATGTAGGTAATATAAAATTAGGTCCAATAAATTTTTACCATAAAAATGCATTTATATCATATTTTGTTGGTGACAGAAATTTTTGGGGAATGAATATAGCAACAATTGCAATAGAAAAAGCTTTAGTAATTGCAAAAAAAAAATTTAAAATAAAGAAAATCTTGGCCTGTACATATAAAAATAATGTAGGTTCGATGAAGGTTTTAAAAAAAAATGGTTTTTTAATAGAAGCAGAATTTAAAAAACACTTGATATATAAAAATAAAAGAGTGAATGAAATATTCTATGCCAAATTTATATAGAATAAAAAAATAAATAATTTTGATTATTTAATAAAAATAGAACAATACTGTTTTAATAGTATTAAACGTGAAAAAAATTTAAACACTGATATAGATCTCTAAAGTTTAAATATTTATTTGGATATCTTTCCCAATTTAGATAACACCCTATTCCAGCATTATTAATATGGAGTTTTTTTTCCAATATTAATTTTACTATTTTTTTTTTTGTTAAAAGAATTAATATATTATTTTTAACAAATCGGTTTTTTGTTATTTTTTTACTTTTGAAATCAATCAAATACTTTGAACTGCCAAAATCTAAGCCCAGTTTATTATTTGGTATTGATAATTTATATTTCTTAATTCTGTCAAAAGTTTGATTTAAAGCTATACTGAGTAAATGATCAAAGTTTTTGTTTGAAGTTTTTGGAAAATGCAGTTTCATTGGTGATGGCTTAAGATCTTTTTCTTTATTTTTTGTTTTTATATCAACATGAAATTTTTCTTTTTCTACAACCAATGTATCTTTAGCATATAGAGCATAAGCTTTAATGTCTGTAATTTTGTTAATTCTTTTTGCATATCTATCTTTATCTAAAAACTCTTTGGAATGAATTTTAAAAAATAATCTTCGGTTATGATTTAAAATAAAGTCTGATGAGTGAGGTATTAATAATTTTGGTTTAATATAATTAATAAATTTAAGTAAATATTTTTCTTTTTTTAACTGAAGCTCATAAGAGATTTTTTGTTTCTGTGATGTGGTTAACATATTGTATTTTAAAGGATAATCTTGTGCGAATCCGTTATAATTAAAAAATAAATTTTGAATATTGATATCTTTGAAATACTTTTGAAATACTTTTATATCGTATGGTGAATTATCAAATAATATTAAATTATTAATATTTAATTTAGTTAATCTTAAAACTAATCCAGTATCAATAGCTACAGCATTATCATCTTTTGGGTTTATTACGTCAGTTTCTAGTGCACCTTTATTTAAAGGGGGAATAACAGCAATCTCATAATTAGGAGAAATCTTTTGAAATTTTCCATATTCAATGTACTTAATTTTATGATACCCAATTTTATTTAAAGTTTTTTCAATAACTTTATTAAAAGATAGTTTTGGTAAAAAAAAAGTTACATTTTTAGTAAAATGTTTTATTGTATCAAGGTCCCAGTGATCTTGATGTAAATGAGAAATAAAACAAAATTTTATTTTTTTTAATCTTTTTTTGTCAAAATTTTGTTTAGGAAATGGAGACCATGAACGGTTATATAAGTGTCCATATATCCAAGGATCCATTATAAAATCTTCATTAACTAATATAGTACCATTATTTATAACTTTGAACTTATGCATTATTTATATTGTATAAGCTGTAGATTAGAATTTTTAAAGTTATTTCTTAAATTAATTTATTTATTTTTGGGAGATAGAAATCATTGAAGTACTTTTACCTCGTAAAAAATTTGGTATTGGTAGCTTTTTAAAGGTGTGATTTCGAAATGGTATTATTGACGCAATAAAAAATTTAAATGGTATTTTCCAATAGTTGATTGATTTGTTTACTAGCCATGGGTAAACTTTATTCTCCTTAAACCTATTCATTTCTAAAATTTTTGATAATGAAATTGGATTATATGGATGTAAATGGGTTGGATCATTATAAAAATTTTTAATTGCATATGTAATATTTGGTGTAATTATTATAACTAAACCATTTTTTTTTAAAATTCGGTTAATTTCAGACAAAACTAAATTCGCATTCCATAAGTGTTCAATAATCGCTGTAAACATCACAACTTCGAAACATTCATCTTTATAAGGTAAAAGGTCTTTTTCAAAATCTATACCAGTAGAGCCATCTATTTCAGAAATATCAATTCCTTTATTTAGGCACACATTATAAAAAGCTTTATCGCCAGATCCAAGGTCAAGAATTTTTTTATTTAATAAAGGTTCTTTATTATTAAATTTTAGTAATTTATTTATAGTATTATAAATTCTCTCATTATCTTCATTTCTATTAGCAAAATAAGTAGTGTAATTTTCTAAGTATTCATTTAATTTTTTATTTTCCATGATAAACTTTTAAAAGTTATTATTTTTGATTGTATTTTTCATAATGGCTTAGATGTAAGCAAAATATATTTTTATAAGTTTTACTTTGTTTTTTATTTTTCTTCAAGCCAAGAATATAAATGAAAAAGTTTAAAATAATTAAACCTTATATATTTTGTGATCTTACTAATATTACAAAATGGTGGGACTGGTTGGTTACGCTCCAACTACCCCTGCAATGTCAATGCAATACTCTACTATTGAGCTACAGTCCCTTGAGAATTTAACCTTCTAAAAAGCTTTTTAACTGTTTTGATCTGCTTGGGTGTTTTAATTTTCTTAGAGCTTTTGCTTCTATTTGCCTGATACGCTCTCTAGTTACAGAAAACTGCAGACCTACTTCTTCCAAAGTATGATCAGTATTCATACCAACTCCAAACCTCATTCTTAGAACTCTTTCTTCTCTTGGTGTTAAAGTTGATAAAATTTTAGTAGTTGCTTCACTTAAGTTGGATTTAATAGCTTGTTCTAATGGTGCTAGAGCTTTTGTATCCTCAATAAAATCACCCAAACTACTATCCTCTTCATCTCCTACTGGTTTTTCCAAAGACACAGGTTCTTTTGAAATTTTTAAAACTTTTCTAACCTTATCTAAAGGCATTCTTAATTTTTGTGCTAATTCTTCAGGTGTAGCTTCTCTACCAAATTCACTTAAAATTAATCTTTGGGTTCTTACAATTTTATTAATTGTTTCAATCATATGAACTGGAATTCTTATGGTACGAGCTTGGTCTGCAATAGACCTTGTTATAGCCTGTCTGATCCACCATGTAGCATATGTTGAAAACTTATAACCTCTTCTATATTCAAATTTATCCACGGCCTTCATTAGACCAATATTTCCTTCTTGAATAAGATCTAAAAATTGAAGCCCTCTATTTGTATATTTTTTTGCAATTGAAATTACCAATCTTAAGTTTGCTTCAACCATTTCTTTTTTTGCTATTCTAGATTCTTTTTCACCCTTTTGAACCCTGCTAACTAATTTTTTATAATCTGTAACTGAAATCCCCAATTTATGACTAATTTCAATTAATCTCTCTCTTATATTTTTAAATTCGTTTTTATTTTTAGAAAAAAACTGTTTCCACATAAGATTAGTATCAAGAAATTTTTTAAGGTTTGGATTAATTTCATTACCAATATAAAACTTGATAAATTCATTTCTTGGAATTTTTTGATCCATTGCCAACCTCAAAAGATTTCCCTCCAATGAAACAATTTTTTTATTTTCCACATAATGCTTTTGAACTAATTCCTCTAAAACAGAAGGTGACAATTGTAGTGATTTAATATTTTCCAAAATATCACTTACAATTTTCTCATATCCTTTTTCTTTAGCAGTTGAGAAACTTACTACGTTTAAAATACAATCAAGTTTTTCTTTTTGATACTTAATTAATTTTGCATATTCTTTTGTTAAAGTGCTTACAGTTTTTAAAACTTTTGGTTTGATTTCTGTCTCCATTGCTGCAAGCGTTGGATTGAACTCATCATCATCTCCATTATTTTCTTCATTTTTATCAGTTTCACCAGAATTTCTTTGTTTAGCACTTGGGCCTGTATTTTCGTCTTCCATATAATTAGTATCAATATCAATAATTTCTCTAACTAAAATTTCATCACTTTGAAGTTTTTCATCCCACTCTACAAATTGTTGTGCAGTAATTGGACTTTGTGCTAATGCAATAAGCATTACATCTTTCCCGGCTTCTATTCTTTTTGCAATAGCGATTTCACCTTCACGAGATAAAAGCTCTACTCCACCCATCTCTCTTAAATACATTCTTATAGGGTCATCACTTTTCTCAATTGTCTTACCCTCTTCTTTAGATGAATTTTCTTTTTTTCTTAAAACTTTAAAATCAGATTTTTTTTCTACAAGCGCTACATTTTCATCAAGAATGTGCATGAAGGCTTGTTCTAAATTTTCGTGTGAAAGATTTCTTTTACCTAATGATTTATTTAACTCATCAAAAGTTATAAATCCTCTATGAGACCCACGGCCCATAAGTCTAGCAAATGATTTTGTAATTATTCTTTCCACAATAGTATATTTGAAATGACTTATATAAGCGCAATTTGAGAAAAATCTATGTATTTTTTGAAGTGTTTAATTGATGTTTTTTTGTTTTTTTAGCTCTCTTATTTCATTAAAAGTGCTTTCATTTAAATCTTTAGAGAACTTTGACTCAAGCTCTTCAATCCTAAACTCTAAATCGTAGTTTTTGAGGTCTTTAGAGACTTCTTCTAATAATTCAAACATTTTATTCTGATCGTTTTGATGGTTATTCAGAATATGTTTTATCGAGGCAAATTTAAAAATCTTTTCAGTTAATTGAGGATCGATAGGAATTTGATCTAAAGTAAGTTTCTCTCCACTCTTTAGTTTGGTTATCAAAGTTTCGTAAATTAATTTATTTTCTTCACTAAATAGATTTATATTTTCAATCATATGTATATTTTCTTGAAATAAATCTAGATTATTCATTATCAAATAAAGTAATGAAAACTCTTTAAGCTCTACACCACTCAATAATTTACTTTCATTAAAGTATTTTTGAGTAGACTGTAATGATTTAATTTTTTTAGTATAAAATTGCTTCTTTCCCACATTACTATGTGGGGTTAAAGATGAAATTTTCTCCAAGAAAAACTCTAGTACATATTTTTTTATAAAATCATCTTTTATAGTTGCAGCGATAGTTCTTAATTTTTTTTCAAAAATAGCCATTGATGAAGGATTGTTGTCAGTTTGTTGTTTATAATGATTAAATATAAACTGATGAATGGAAATTTTTGCTTGTTTGGTAAAGTCAATAAAGTTTGCTTTTCCATTTTTATTTGCATAACTATCAGGGTCTTCTCCATCTGGTAAAAAAAGAAATGAAATTTGTTTTTCTGGCTGCAATTCTTTAATTGAATTTTCCGCCGCTCTGAGTGCTGCTTTGTATCCACTCTCATCACCATCAAAACATATAATTATATCCTCAAAAAATTGGTTGAGCATTAAAATTTGTCTATCCGTTAAAGATGTTCCAAGATTTGCTACAACATTTTCAATTCCATTTTTACTTAAACCAACTACATCCATATATCCCTCAACTAAATATACGTGGTCTATCTTATTTGATAATCTTCTAGCTAAGTCCAGATTATATAAATTAGAACCTTTTTTAAAAAAAGGTGTTTCAGGAGAATTGATATATTTTGCTGAATAACTATTTTCTTGAATGGTTCTTCCTCCCAATCCAATAGGTTGGCCTGAAATATTATTAATTGGAAATATTATTCTATCTCGAAATCTTTCAACGTATTTATTCTTTTTTTCATCTAAATAAAAAAGACCACTTTCGACTAAAACTTTCTCACTAAATTCATCTTTTAATTTTTCATAAAAATTAGAGTTTCTTTCAACAAATCCAATCTTAAAATTTTTTACTTCATTCTTACTGAGGTTCCTTTTTTTTAAATAGTCTCTCGCAATAGTTAAACTTTCATTTTTTAAAATTTCATCATGATAAAATTGAACATATTGATTATAGATTGAGCAATACTCTTGCCAATTTTTTTCACGCTCTTCATCTTGTTTTGAGAATGTGTAAGGTCTCATACCTGCAAGATTTGCTAATGATTTTACCGCTTCTCCAAATTTCAAATTTTGAGTTTTCATTACAAAATCAAAAATATTTCCATGTTCTGATGTTGCAAAACAATGATAAAATTCTTTTTCATCATTAACTG
>Ga0209383_1002116_pt1 | contig 11937 bp, 9 predicted proteins | sample CoawatmetaG02DNA_FD_187510 | JGI IMG/M metagenome (GOLD analysis project Ga0209383, IMG submission 187510) | Marine microbial communities from the West Antarctic Peninsula - Coastal water metaG029-DNA (SPAdes) (version 2) | ecosystem: Environmental > Aquatic > Marine > Coastal ... | reverse complement strand
TAAAGTATATGTTAAGAATCCTGCAGGTAATGTCGTAAAGGTAAACTTTGGACACGGTGGAACATCAGTAAAGGGTAAAGCAATGAGAATCAGAAAATCAAATCCTGATGCTCGTAAAAGTTTTAGAGCAAGACACAATTGTGATTCACCAGGACCAAGACATAAAGCTCGTTATTGGTCTTGTCGTAAATGGTAGAAAAATGAATAAACTAACAGAATGGTTAACTAAACCACTCATTAATGAAGTAGACCTTCCAATTAAAGTTGGAGATACAGTCTTGATGGGTAGGTTTAAAAATAAAAGGGTTAAAGTCAAGTCAATTACTTGGAACGAGAAAGGTGATTTACAAATCAACGGCAGACCTGCACTCAAATTCAGAATACCAACATCAGATAAAAAGTTATTACCACAGACGAAAAGTGGAAAAGATTCAGCAGAACCAGATTCAGATAGAAAAGGTGTTGATGACGAATATCCACATTACAAAAATGAAGAGTTTGGTGCACCAGCAGGAGTTATTCCTTCACCAAGTCGCAAGATGGTTAACAAAATGAAAAAGAAAGGCAATACTTCAGTTCCTTATGGTAGTGGTTATAAGAAAATTGATGAACAGACTAATGTTAAAAAGGTTGTAGCAATTTATCCAGGTAGATTTCAACCATTTGGCCCACATCACAAAAAAGTATACGATGCTTTATCAAAACAATTTGATGAGGTTTATATTACTACATCAGCAATACAACAAATGCCAAGACACCCACTCAATTTCAATGAAAAGAAAAAACATATGGTTAAAATGGGGATACCAAGTAGTCGTATCGTACGAGAGAAAAGTCCTTATGTAGCAATCAATGCAGTAAAGAAACTTTCAAAAGATACAGCGGTAGTTTATGCAGTTGGACAAAAAGACAGACAACGAATTCCAACAGGTAAAAAGAAGTCAGGTGGGTTAACTTACTTTCAAGACTTCAAGAAAAATTTAAAAAATTTAAAAGGACACGAAACACACGGATATATTTTTATAGCACCACACCAAAAAGTTAGTGGTATATCAAGTGGAACAGAGATAAGAAATTTATTAGGTAGTCCGAAAGTTGATGATAAGAAAAGGGAAAAAATATTCAAACAAACATTTGGATACTTTGATAAATCAACTTATGAAACAATGACTTCAAGATTTGGTAAGTTATTTGAATTTGTTCAACAACCAGAAGTAAAAAAGATTATAAAAGAAGTTAGTGGTTTTGGAACAAGTGTAAACGCAAGTGATATGTCAGATGAGGGTATGTATGATTTCTTTGGTTCATTGGATGACTACTTTAGAGTATCACCAGAACACGCAGAAATATTAGGTTGGGAAGTTATAGGATTTCCAATCAAAGATTCAATGGATATGGCATTTACGATTGAAGCAGATGACTATGAACAAGATAGAGCAAAAACCGTAACATACGGAAAGACTATAAATCAAACAAGAAAAAATACAGATAGTGTTGATAATCCATTTCCAAAATATAAAGAAAGAATGATACAGAATTTGAGTAGTTTGAATTGGGAAATCATTAAGTTCTTCGGAGAAGAAAGTGTATTGGGCGGATTTATAGAAGACAATGATTTAACACCTGAAAAAGAAACACCATTAGTAGATAAAGACGATATTAAAAAACTTGAAAAAGATTCGGAAAAGGGTATTGCACATATTAAGAATAAATTAAGTGAAAGTTTTGTAAAAGATGTGAAAAAAACTTTTTTAACTGAAGGTGGAGCATATGGACATATGAATCATCCATTTGATGATAATAATTTGCTCTTTTCAGACTTGAAGAACATAGTTATTATAGGTTTAGAAGGAAAGCTAAATCGAGAAGATAAGGTTTCTGAAAAACTTGACGGACAAAACCTAATGATAAGTTGGGTTAATGGAAAGTTAAAAGCAGCACGAAATAATGGACACATTAAAAATCGTGGTGCAAGTGCATTAGACGCTAAAGGAATGGCAAGTAAATTCGCTGGACGAGGACAAATCAAGAAAGCATTTTACGGAGCTATGGTAGATTTAGAAAAAGCAATAGGTTCGTTATCCAACGCACAACAAGAAAAGGTGTTCGGTAATGGAACTAAATGGATGAATTTAGAGGTTATATATCCACAGACAGCAAACATAATTGACTATGATGTTGCAGAAATAGTATTTCACGGAGCATTAGAATATAATGAAAGTGGCAAACCAATTGGACAAGCAAAAGATAGTGCAAGAATGTTACAAGGTATGATTAAACAAGTAAATCAGAATATACAGAAAACATTTAGAATTTCAAGACCTAATTTTTTAACTATTCCAAAATCCCAAAACTTCGGTAAATTAAAGAGTCAGTTTTTAGGACAGCTAAATAAATTACAAAAAAGATACAACTTAAAAGATAGTGATAGATTAGGTATGTATCACGAATCATTTTGGAAAGAATATGTATTCAACGCAGCAAAACAATTTAAGGTTAATTTGAAATCAGACCAATTTATTAAGTTGGTTAATCGTTGGGCATACTTTGATAAGACTTATAAAATACCACAAATAAGAAAAGACTTTAAATCAAAACCACAATTTTTAAATTGGATATTAGATACGGACAAAAAAAATCATATGAGTATCTGGAAAGAAAATATAAAACCATTTGAAATACTATTTTTTAAAGTGGGAGCAGAAATATTAAAAAACATACAAGGGTTTTTAGCAGTATCACCCGATAAAGCAACACAAAAAATTAGACAAGATGTTATCAGTGCGATGAACGATTTAAGAAAATCTGGTAATATAGAAAAATTACAAAAACTAAAAATACAAATAGAAAAATTAGAAGCTATCGGTGGATTAAATGCAATTGTCCCGAGTGAAGGCTTGGTTTTCAAATATAAAGGAAACCTATACAAATTCACAGGAGCATTTGCACCAATCAATCAAATACTCGGTAGTCTAAAATTTTAAGGAGTTATAATGGCAGGTAGGTCAAAAGAAGCAGAAAGAGAAAATAAAGCATTAAGTGCTATTTTAAAAGGACAAGATGTAGAAAAAAGGTCAATGGTTGGATATACACCTGAAGCAGAAAAAGACTTAGGTGGTGAAACGAGAAAATCAGAATTAACTGATATTATGTCAGAAGTTAGAATGCCCTGGTTTTGTCCAGATTGTAAAAAAACAATGAAGAAAAAACTTGACGATAAGTTTTGGAGATTGATGGGACATTGTTTTGATTGTCAAATAAAATTTGAAAATAACTTGAGAATGAAAGATTATTCTGAATATGAAAAATATTCAAGGGAAAAAGTTCTTAAAAACCAAAAAGCACAACTAAAAGACTTGGAACAAAGTATTGATGACTTTGAAAAAACAGGTGGTAAAAAGAGTTGGTATAATAATGTAGGTGTAAATACACCAATGTTAGAAGAAGACAAGTGGGAAATGGGTGAAAAAGAATTTGATAAGACAATTGAAGAAGCAAGAGATTTTATTAGAAGTAATAAAGACAAAGTAGAAGAAGCACAAAAACAACTAACGGGAGTAAAATGATGAAATTCATACAAATGATACTTAACTTATTCTTTGGTGGTAACCAAAAGAAAGAAGTCAAAGAACTTGATAAAGCAATCAAAGTTAAAGACAACGAAGTTAAAGAACTTGAAAAAGAAGTAAAAGTTCTTGAATCAAAGAAGAGAGTTAACAAAAAAGAAGTAGCAAAACTTAAAAGAAAAGTAACTACTACTAAAAAACAACTAGAAAAAGCATCAGAAGCAGTAAAAGAAGATAATGCTGATGACGCAGTAAAATTTTTGAAGAAGTTTTCTAAATAGTATATATTTATATATATGAGATATATTATATACATACTATTCGCAGGACTCTTGTTCGCACAAGATATCCAAGAACCTAAGACTTATTCTTTCACGGAAGACCAAGTATTAGGATTTACCAATGCAATTAAAGAATTAGAACTAAAAGATAGCTTAAATGTATCGTTAGTTTCTGATTATGAGATAATGGTAAAGAGATTGGAATCAAATGCAGCAATAGATTCTATGTTAATAGAGAACAAAACCGTACAAATCAATCTACTTAAAGAACAGACTGACCTTTTAAATCAAAAAGTAAAACTTGTTAGACCTAAATGGTATGAAAACAAGTGGTTATACTTTACATTTGGAGTGATGGCTACTGCAGGTTCAGTTAAACTTGCAGGTCAGATAGTAGATTAATGGTACAACCGATAAAAGAAGTAATTAAATCGGAATATATAAAGTGTGCACAAGACCCAGCATACTTTATGAAGAAATATTGTTTAATTCAACACCCGATAAAAGGCAAGATACCTTTTGACTTGTATGAATTTCAAGAAAAGACCGTAAGTGAATTTCAAAAGGAACGATTTAATATTATTTTGAAAGCTCGTCAGTTGGGTATTTCAACATTATCAGCTGGATATAGTTTGTGGATGATGACATTTCAACAAGATAAGAATATCTTGGTTATCGCTACAAAACAAGAAGTAGCAAAAAACTTGGTAACGAAAGTTCGTGTTATGCACGCAAATCTACCGAGTTGGTTGAAACAAAGATGTGTGGAAGATAACAAATTGAATTTGAGATATCGTAATGGTTCTCAAATCAAGGCAGTATCATCAGGTCCAGAAGCCGCTCGTTCAGAAGCATTATCATTATTGATATTGGACGAGGCAGCATTTATTGATAAGATTGATGATATATGGACAGCAGCACAATCTACCTTAACTACTGGTGGTCAATGTATTGCATTGTCAACACCAAATGGTGTGGGTAATTGGTTCCACAAAACTTGGGTAGAAGCTGAAGAAGGTAGAGGTATGTTCAACTTTGTCAAACTTCATTGGTCAGCTCATCCAGATAGAGAGCAAGATTGGAGAAATGAACAAGATGTTTTACTTGGGCCAGCAAGTGCGGCACAAGAGTGTGATTGTGACTTTTTAACTTCTGGTACTTCAGTAATTGACGCAACACTATTGGATAATTTAAGAACACGATGTGTTCAAGACCCAATGGAAAAACGAGGTGTTGATAGTAATTGTTGGGTTTGGGAACCACCAAACTACTCAAAAAGCTATGTAGTTAGTGCTGATGTAGGTAGAGGTGATAGTGCAGACTATTCTGCTTTCCACGTTATTGATGTGGATAACTTAGAACAAGTAGCAGAGTATAAAGGTAAAATAAATACCAAAGATTTTGGAAATATGTTGGTAAGTATAGCAACAGAATATAATGATGCGATACTTATTATAGAAAACAATAACATTGGTTGGGCAACCATCCAACAAGTAATAGATAGGGATTATCCTAATCTATTTTATACAAGTAAAGACTTACAATATGTTGACGTTCAACACCAAATGAACAATAGAATCAACAGACAAGAAAGAAATATGGTGGCGGGTTTTTCAACGACTTCTAAGACCAGACCACTAATTATTAGTAAGTTAGAAGAATTTTTTAGAGAAGAAAGTGTAGTGGTTCGTTCCAATCGTTTGATTGATGAATTATTGACTTTCGTCTATATAAATAATAGAGCAGAAGCTATGAGAGGATATAACGACGATTTAGTTATGTCTTTCGCTATTGCTTTATGGGTTCGTGATACAGCATTAAGATTACGAACTGAGGGAGTAGAGTTAACAAAAAAGACATTATCCAAAATGATGGATAATGAGGGTTTGTACACACCTAACGACAATCAAAATGATAGTTGGGAGTGGGAACCTGGAAAAGATAAAGACAAAGAGTCATTGGAATGGCTCTTATAAAGTGAGGTAAAAATGGCAGATACAACATTATTTGGAAGACTACAACGATTATTTAGTACAAATGTAATCGTAAGAAATGTAGGTGGTAAAAAATTAAAGATAGCCGACACAGACCAAATACAACATCAAGTCAAGAGTCATCTTGTCGACAGATATTCTAAATTACATACTAATTTAGATTTAGCAGGAACAGGATACTCGACCATACATCAGGTTATGGCAGCAAGGTTGGGATTATTTAAAGACTATGAATCAATGGATTCAGACCCAATCATATCAAGTGCATTGGATATATATTCCGATGAATCAACTATGAAATCCGAATACGGACAAGTTGTAAATATTAAGACAGACAACAACAATATTAAAGAAATTTTAAATAACTTATTTTATGATATTATGAACATCGAGTTCAACTTATGGCCGTGGGTTCGTAATATGGTAAAGTATGGTGATTTTTATTTATATTTAGACATTAGTGATAAATACGGAATTACAAATATAGTTCCTTTATCACCATATGAAGTTGTAAGAGCAGAAGGAGAAGACCCAGAGAATCCTTATTATACAAAGTTCTATTTAGAATCAATTGAGGGAGCACACCCGTATTTTGGTCAAAGAGCAGCAAATTCTAAAAATAAAATAGAATTTGAAAACTTCCAAATCGCTCACTTCAGATTAGCAAGTGATAGTAATTTCTTACCTTACGGTAAGTCAATGATTGAATCAACAAGAAAAGTTTGGAAACAATTAACTTTAATGGAAGACGCTATGTTAATTCATAGAATTATGAGAGCACCTTCTAAACGAGTATTTAAGATTGATATCGGAAATATTCCACCAGCAGAAGTTGACAATTATATGCAAAGAATCATCAACAAGATGAAGAAAACACCTATCGTAGACGAAGCAACAGGTGAATATAATTTAAAATACAATATGCAAAATCTAACAGAAGATTTCTTTATGCCAGTTCGTGGTGGAGATAATGGAACAGAAATTTCTGAGTTGGGTGGTATTGATTATGATTCAACAGAAGATATTGAATATTTAAAAAATAAATTATTAGCATCACTAAGAATTCCAAAAGCATTCTTAGGTTTTGATGAAAATATGGGTGGTAAAGCAACACTTGCAGCAGAAGATGTAAGATTTGCCAGAACCATTGAAAGAATACAACGAATTATTATATCAGAACTGACAAAAATATCAGTCGTTCACTTATATTCACAAGGATATACAGATGAAGACTTAGTTAACTTTGAATTAGAGTTAGCAAGTCCTTCAACAATGTATGAACAAGAGAAAGTTGAACTATGGGGACAGAAAGTTTCCTTAGCTCGTGATATGATACAAGATAAGATTTTACCTACTGATTGGGTTTACGATAATGTGTTTAAGTTTTCTGCAGAAGAAAAGGTAGAAATACAGAAACAAATTATTGATGACCAAAAAGAGAAGTTCAGACACTCACAAATTGAAATGGAAGGTAATGACCCAATGGAAACTGGTGACGCAATTGGAACACCAAGTGATATGGCAGCAGTTGGAGTATCAGCAGATGATACCCAAACACCACCTGATACCATAGCGGGTTCAATATTTGACCCATTTCCTACCGGAGAAGATGACCGACCAGAAGACCAACAAGGTGGACGACCACAGGAAATGAATAAATACGGAAAAGATAGTGGAGCAAGAGGACGAGACCCGTTAGGGAAACAAACCAAGAACAGAAGACCACTTGCATTAGCACACTATGACGCATTGAAAAAAACAATGGGTAAAAAGTCAAAGGATATAATTAACGAAACCAAAAAAGTAGATGAAATGGAACAAGAATATAATGAATATAAAAAGGAAAATAGTGTAGATTAAATACACATTTCTTAATAGTTTTATATTTATTATTACAATTAGAAGAAATACTTTGGAGCTCAAATGTCTTTATATGTTAAACACAATAAAATAAAGAATACAGCAATTCTTTATGAACTTTTATCTCGTCAAATTACAGTTGACGTGTTAAATGACACAAAAAGCCCTAAGTCAGTAGCATTATTTAAAGAATTCTTTAATAAAAATACTGAATTAGGGAAAGAATATGAATTGTATTCAATTCTATTAGAAAAAAAATACAAAAGCGATTCACACGCATCTCAATTAGTCGAGGCGGTGGTGAAAAGTCGTAGAAAATTGTCTAATCGTAGATTAAACAATGAAAAATACAACTTAATCAAAACCATAAAAGAAAATTACGATATAAAAGAGTTTTTCAATACTCGTTTACCTAATTTTAAAATTATGGCATCGGTTTATAAATTATTTGGAACGGAAACAGGTAAAGAAGACTTTGGACCAGTCCAAAAGACAGATTCAGCCATTACCATAACTGAACATATTGTTCAGTCTAACAAAAAAATTAAAAAATCCAATCAAGTTGTTGAGAATTACTCTGAACAAGATAAAGATTTGAGATTATTAAGTTATTCCTTGTTGGTTGATAAATTTAACAAGAAATATAAATCTTTAAATGAAAGTCAAAGAAACTTATTGAAACAATATATCAATAATGTATCTAATACAAATTCATTAAAAGAATTCATAGACAATGAAGTAGTAAAAATCAAAAAAGCTCTAAAGAAATTACTTCCAAAGGTCAATGATGAAATTACACAAATAAAATTAGCAGAAGCTATTGAACATACTGATAGTGCTACTAAGGGAAAAGTCGTGCGAGATAAGCACGTGGTTGCTTTAATGAGATATTATGAACTAATTAAGGAAATTAAAAGTGTCCAAAGCACAGAAAATAGCTAAATTAAAAGAAATCATACGAGAACTAATTAAGAATAATCTCGAAGAAGTTTCTACAACCGCTTCAGCCGGAGCAGCAAGTCCAAGTGGAACTGGTATTTATTATGATACCCCACTGGCATTTTCAGGCAAATCTAAAAAATCTAAAAAGAAAAAGAAAAAGATAACTCACGCTGCAGGTATGAAGCCAGTAAAAGAATCAGTAATTAACGAATATGTTAGTGTAGATAATTTTAACAAAGACTTCAATATGGCTATGGACTTGGTTATTAAACAGGCCAATAATTTAAAAGGCCCATTAGGAAAGCATCCAATTAAAAGAAATGTCAATAAATTAAAAGCAGTTCAAAATCTATTCAAAAAATTTGTAGCACCAGCTTTAGTAAAAGCAGATAGAGATATATCAAAGGGTTTTGATTTAACGAGAATAAAAAAAGATTTAGCAGACGGAAAATTTAAATCAGTTCTTGAATATCAAATAATGAATAGAATTGGTGGTCGTGGTTATGATAGTAATGAATTTTTTGGAATAGATGACAAAGTCAAAAAATTATTAGATAGAATTTTTGGTGAATTAAGAAAATTGGTAAACATTATGGACAAAGCACAATTAGAGTCCGTAAATGAAGCATCTACATTAACCTTAAGAGGTAAAAATGGTAAAATGGTTGATGTTCCAAGAAAATTCGCCAGTATAATTAGTGGAATTGATAGAGGAATGTCAAAATTTAATCCACGAGGAGTTATGTTTGGGCATAGAAAGTATCATAAATTAAAACCAAATGATGAATATAGTGGTTCAATTGTTTTAAAAAATCCTTTATCTAAAAAAGATATTGATGATGTTATGAAACAACTTAAAAGAATAGGTAGTTCTTTAGGATTTAAATTTGAAAAGATAACATTCAATCCAGATAGAAATGAACCATTTATAGAATTTAGAGTAAAACCAGAACAATTTAACGAATCAGTAAATGAAGTTACTGATAAAGAAATCAACGCAATGAAAAAAGTCTTAAAAGATATGGAAAATCTCAGAAAATCTTTCACAAAAGCTACTACCATAGGTGATAAAGAACTTAAAAGAAAATGGTATAATCAACATTACGAAAAAATTATTACAGCCCATAAAGGAATACTAGTAATGCTTCATAATATGAGAAACAAACAACTGATGGGTGAAGGTATACTAAATGAACTTACTGATAGTCAATGGAGAGATGCGAATTCTTCTTTTGTAGGAAATAAATACTTTCCAACAATGTTAAAAGCTGCCAAGAAAATAATTCAAGATAAAGATGAAAAAAAATTAGAAGAATTTATTGGAGCAAATTATAGATACTTCAAGAATATGAGTAAAAACTTTAAGTTTAGACTTAAAGAAGGTCGTTATCACGATTGGAGAAACGACGAGTCAATGACACCGAAACAAAAAATTGGTATATCGGTTAGAGAAGTTCGTGACGCATTGACCGAATTAGACAAAAGAATTAAAATGAATTTACAATTAAAGACAGAATTAAATATGGACGGAAGTGCATATTGGAAAAACACACACAAAGCATTAACTAAAATTTCAGAAAGATTAGTTAAATTAGCAGGTAAAGTAGGAAATTTAAAGTAATGAAACAAGTAATAGTAGATTATATACCATTTAATATAACACCGCAACAGATTACTGAGGCGATGAAAGAAAACAACGGAAAGTTAGTCGTTAAAGGTGTATTACAAAGAGCAGAAGCAAAAAATCAAAACGGAAGAGTATATCCAAGAAATATTTTGGTTCGTGAGTCAAAAAAATATAATGACAATTTTGTAAAACAAAATAGAGCACTCGGAGAACTTGACCACCCAGATTCATCAGTTGTTAATTTAGCAAATGTATCTCACAACATTACTGAAATGCACTTTGAGGGTGATAACTTAGTTGGAACCGTAGAATTATTAACTACACCAAGTGGTAATATATTGAAAGAATTGTTTAAGAATGGAATTAAATTAGGTATTAGTTCAAGGGGATTGGGTAGTGTTGAACAAGTTAGAGAAGCAAATGGTGATAGTATAACTAAAGTCGGAGATGACTTTGAGTTAATTGCATTTGATTTTGTATCAAATCCATCTACACACGGAGCATTTTTATATCCGATGAATGAATCGGTTGACAGACAACAAGGTAGAACTTGTGGTGATTATTGTAAAGCAGAAGATATAATCAATCATATCATCAGAGGTGAGTAGTGCCAGCATTAAGTAAAAAGCAACAAAAATTTATGGGGATTGTTAGGTCAATCCAAAAGGGTGAACAACCTGCGTCAAAGTTTAACAAAGACGCACAAGATGTAGCCAAAGATATGAAGAAGGCAGATGTGAAAAAGTTCGCATCAACTAAACACAAGGGACTACCAATGAAGAAAGAGATGTTCAACAAAATCAATAAAATGATTAAGCAAGAACTCAAAGAATACACTTATGGTGTAGGTGATGTCGTAAAAGATGTTAATCCAAGTTGCCCACATTATGGCGCTGAGGGAGAAGTTAAATCCGTAAGTCCAAGAAGTGTTGTGTTTATCGTTACGAATAAAGGAGATAACTTTATTCCAGGTCAAGAATTAGAAAAAACTCACGACCAAATGAAAAAAATGAACGAGTCAGTAGTTAAAAAGGGTGTAACAGACATCAAAGATATACCTAATGTAAAAAGTCTTGTAAATCAAAAAAAAGTAACTTATCGTGGATTGGGTGTTGGTAAACTTAAACAAGATTTTTATAAAATTGCAAAAACAAATGGATATCGTATAGTAGTTAATGGAAAAGAATATTACATTACTGATAAAGATTTCAAAAAATTAGGTGGTATTAAAAAAATGAACTTTGGAGCTCCACACAGAAACGAAGCATTATCATCAAAGGCAAAACCATTAGCAAAAGGTTTAAGTAAAAAACAAAAAGATACACTTGAAATGATAATTGATATGCAAGGACTTGACCAAGTATTAATAGATTTTAAAAATGATAAAAAAGCATTTATGCAAGCAATCAAAGATATGAGTGAGGGATTTTCATCAGCAGCTCAAAGACGAGCAGCATTTGCAAGTGGATACGAAGCCAAAGGAAAGAAAAAGAAAAAAGAAGGTATCAATGAAAACAAAGTATATAAGGTAGGTGATACCATTAGTTTACTTTCTTTTGATAGAAGACATAGAGGTAAAGCAAAAGTAAAAGGTGTTACTAAATCAAGAGCTAACAAATTTGGTATAAAAAATCATTACATTACAAACAAAGGAACATTTACTGATA
>Ga0209383_1002115_pt1 | contig 11941 bp, 13 predicted proteins | sample CoawatmetaG02DNA_FD_187510 | JGI IMG/M metagenome (GOLD analysis project Ga0209383, IMG submission 187510) | Marine microbial communities from the West Antarctic Peninsula - Coastal water metaG029-DNA (SPAdes) (version 2) | ecosystem: Environmental > Aquatic > Marine > Coastal ... | reverse complement strand
TTTATGTATAAGGATGAAATTATGAGATTTATAAATAAAGTATTAAAATAAATATATATACCATATTATATATGTCTAATCCTTTTACAAAGTTAGCTCAATTATTCGGATTTCAAGAAGAAGAAGAAGGGTTTGAGGGACTCGGTGGTTCTCTGCCATTTAATTTAGAAATGAATGATACTTGTATTTTGATAACATTTCTATTCATTATTGCATTTGTTTATAAAAAAGAGCTTGTTAGACTTTTAAAAAACTAAAAATTTGAATTAATATTTTTTTATTATTTTAATCTATTTTAAAATGGAAATTTATGATATTATTCACGGAAATATTATCATTGATCCACTCGCAAAACGTATTATTGATACAGAAGAATTCCAACGTTTAAGAAATATTAAACAACTGGGGTGTTGTAATTATATATTCCCAAGTGCAACCCATACACGATTTGAACACTCGATTGGTGTTTATTATTTAGCTAAAAAATTTATGAAAATATTATCTGACAAAGTAGAAGGTTGTTTTAGCGAAAAAGAAAACAGATATATATCAATTGCAGCCCTTATTCATGATTTAGGACATGGTCCTTATAGTCATTTATTTGACGAAATATTCGATGAATCAAAAAATCACGAGTATCGTTCTCTTCAAATATTTAAGTATATGGTACAAAAATACAATTTTGGTTTTAATGATGATGATATAAAATGTATTCAAACAATTATTGAACCAAGTAAATATAGTGATAGGATACCAAAAGATAAAAAATATATCTATCAAATTGTATCAAATGTAAACGGCATTGATGTAGATCGTTTTGATTACATAACGAGGGATATTAAAATGACCGGTTTGAATTATGGTATTGAATATGAAAGAATAATGCTTCATGCAACGATTATTGATGGAGAAATTTTATTTTCAGAAAAAGTAAAGACAAATATAGATGACTTTTTCCGCATCCGTTTTATCATGCATAAAGAAATTTATAACCACCGAACTGTGAGAGGTATTGAATTTATGATGAAAGAATATATTAAGACATTTGATGAAGTTTTCAATATTACCGATATTATTAAAGATGAAAATTGGGGCATTTTTATAAGACTAAATGATGGGATGATTAATTTAAGTTTCATGAGAAAAAATCTAATTAATGAAAATAAAGTTGAAAAATCAAAAATCCTCGATAAAATTATGGATGATATCCATAGAAGGAGAATCTATAAAAGTGTAGGCGAAATAATTACAGATTCACAAATAAACATAGATGGTTATGATAAAGAAAAATTAATCGTTGATACCGTTAAAATAACATATTATGGTTCTGAAAAATGTAAGTATATTCAACAACGTAATTGTATTAATAAATCACTTACGATTGAGAATAATTCAAAGTATGTTACAAGTGTCTATTATAAATCCGAGATTTTTAAAGATGATGCAGAATATCTTTTTGAAAAATTAAGAACTATTTAATCTTCTTCATCACCTACTTCTTCGTCTAGAAAGTTATTTTCAATTGAGTATTTTGAAATATTTTGATGTAATAATGATAATAATTCTTGATTATTACTATTTTTTTTATCCGTTACAATCCTTGGGGCAATTGACATACATTGTAATTCTTGAAGTAAAAGCTTCATACAATATGGCATATTAACCAGTGTTTTATTTTCTGAATCATCATCATATGATATTAATCCTGATTGCGTATCAATTTGAACTTTAAATGCGTCAGAACGTTCCATCATAGATTCATTTAAAAATTCTGATATACCGTGTGATAAAATCGCATCGCGTTCCATTTCCCCTATCCTTAATCCACCTTTATTTGCTTTCCCTGAGGCGGGTTGTCTTACAAGATGCTGTAATGGCCCCGTACCACGACTAAATATTTTATCAGCAACCATAATTTTTAATCTTTGATAATAGGTTGGACCTATAAAAATGGATGTATGCATTTGATCCCCTGTAATACCCGAATACATAACTTCATCGCCATTTTTTTCATAACCAAAACCTTCCAATACATCTGAAAACTCTTCGATATTATTGTTTTGAAACGGCGTTGCATCTCCAAGATGACCACTCAAACAAACGCTTTTTCCCAATATAACTTCTAATAATTGATTAACCGTCATTCGCGTTGGGATTGCATGGGGATTAATAATAATATCAGGGACAATCCCTTCATTTGTAAACGGCATCTCCCAACTTTCCAAAACCATCCCACACATACCTTTTTGTCCACATCTTGATGCAAACTTATCTCCCACACCAGGTATTTTTACTTTTCTGACTCTAACCTTACACTGTCTAACCCCTTCTTTGACTTCAGAAATGATTACTTTATCTATGATACCAGATGTACCATGATTTATTTTTTTACCAAAAACATTTGTAACTTCTTGTCCTTTTACCATCTTTTTTGTACATTTTGAAATGATTATATCTTCATCTGTTACGTATGTATTTTCTTTAATAAATCCATTATCATCGAGATTTTGATATTTATCAGGATTCATTTTTTGTATGTTTTTTTCAAATAAAGGATTTGCAAAATAAGCTTTGCCATCTTTTGTAATTTCTTCTTCATCTTCGTAACTTCTCAAGTATAATGAATTAAACATACCTCTGTCAACAGATGATTTATTTAAAATAAATGCATCTTCTTGATTATACCCTGTATAAGATGCGATTGCAACAATCGCATTTATACCATAGGGTAATTTATCTACATCAGTATATTTTTTATATCGGGTTGTTACAATTGGTCTTTGTGGATAATATAAAATATGTGAGAATGTTTCAAATCGTGTATTATATGCGGACGAGTAAACCCCCACGGCATGTTTTGTTTGTTGACATGAAAAAGCATTTCTTGGATATTGTGAATGTTCTGGAAAGGGGATATTCAGAGAAACAGCACTCAACATTAACGAAGAATGTATTTCACAATGGCTGTGATTATTTTCATATGTTCTCATATCTTTGGCTATTAATGCATTTTCGGATTCGTTTGAATCGATATATTCCAATGGAGCCGCATTTTCAATTAAAATCTGAATAAAATTAGAATCTTTTTTAAGTTCATTTAATTCATCTGAAAAATACTCACTTTGTTCAAATGTTAATTCTTCGCCATATTTTTTATACATGTATCCATGGATTGCTTTTTTCCATGTTTCAATTAAAGAATAATCTCCGTTAATAAGAGAATTATACTTGTTTTCGTTTTTATCTTTTTTAATTAAACTAAATACAGGCCTTACTATTCTTCCCGAATCACAAAAAACGTGTATTTCATTTGCTTGGATATTCCATGATATTGATGTCGTAATATTAATAAAACTATTCATTTTTAACAGTTTCAAATATTGTACAAGGACAATTGGTTCATTATTTAACCCTACAATTTTCCCATTTAAAAACACAGGTGTCATCGTGTAGAAATCTTTACAAATGCTATCTTCTAATGGCTGAACATCTGAATCAAATATTGCTCTCAAAATATTATCTTCATTAATATTCGTTGTAACCCTTGCAATAATGGCCAAATGGTTGATAATACCTACATTTCCCCCATCGGGTGATTCAGTTGGACAAACAAATCCCCATTGAGAATTATGTAATTTACGAGGACCAAATGTTTTTGAACCGGCGGGTAAAGGAGTTGATAACCGACGGATGTGAGAAAGTGTCCCTAACATAACATTTCTATTTAAGTCTTGAACGATACCCTGTCTACTTGAGATACCCGTCCCAAATCTTGCACCGAATGATTTCGTAATTGTATTCATAATTGTGTTATCAAAGATCTTACTTACATTTAGAGAGTTAATAATGTTTGAAATATCAGAGTCTTCGATTGATTCGTAGTTAAGTTTATATTCGGCGTCAACTTTCAGTGAAGTATTCCGTTTGAATTTCCCCCATAATTCACGATATAATTCTAGAAGTAAAGAACCTGCTAAATCAATTCTTTTATTAGCATACGAATCACGGTCGGTGTGTTTGAAAACCGTTAGATGCGTTAATAGTATTTTCCTGGTTGCAAAACCCAAAAATTTCGCTTTTGAAAGATTATCCTTGCCATAGTTTGGAAATAAATTATTATTTAATATATCGATTACATTATAATTTTCTTTCCCCTTCGTATTTAATGACAGTAATTTAAATGCACTTTTTTGATTAAATACTGGATGAGCATCTTTAATGGATGGTAAAATTAATTCATATAATTTATTTTTAAGGTCGTAGTTATCATTATCGTAGACAATATAAGATAATATTTCTTTATCTGTAATAATACCGAGGGCACGAAACATAATAAATAACGGAACGTTGATATCGAATCCTAAGACTCTAACGTTGAATGTATTTTCTCTTACGACTACATTTTTATCTTTATCTCTTATTCTATTTTCAACGTAAGATACATAATTAGTACGGGATGATTGAAAACCTTCATTTGAAATTGATTTAATATTCCCTACTAAAACTACATTATCATCCGAAGAATTATTAATATAAAGGGTATTATTTACTTTTTTTTCTTGTGATAATACAACTTTTTCTTTCCCTTTAATAATAAAATATCCTCCGTGATCATATGGACATTCTCCGAAATCAGATAATTTAATAGGATCTAATTTATGTAATAAACACATTTTTGAGTGGACCATAATAGGAATAGAACCAATATTTACTTTTTCAAAATTTTGGATTATACTTCTTTCATCATCGTTATGGAAAATAAATTGCACTCCGATGTTACATAAAATATGTGTTTGATATGTTAGATTTTTAAGTCTCGCTTCATTTGGAAACATAACAGATAATTTTTTTTCTTTATAAATAGATGGCGAGGATAAAAATACATTTTGGATTTCTTTCTTTACTATTTTCCCGTCCACGTCTTCGTTTATCGTTGTTAATGGTTCCCCATCTTCATCAAGCGTTTCTCCATAATAAATTCTTATTTCATATGCAAAACTCCCTTTTTTTTTATTTTCACCTTTGAAAAGTATGAATGGATTTTCGCGTTTGATAATTTTCTGTATTCCGTTTTCGTCCGAAAAAATGAATTCATCAAATGAATCTATTTGATGTTGTGATTTATAATATTCTGTATCTCTAAAAAATGTATCTATAATATCCCATTCATTGATCAGTTTTTTATTTTCCATAAATTTATTATATACTATATATGTATTTTTTTTAAATCATATATTTAACAAAAATGTTGAATATATTATAAATGGAAAACAATTTAAACGGTGGTTGTGAAATGTGTGGTGGCTCTTTAAGAGGTGGATATGGAGCTTCAGGATATCCATTTAGTAGCGATATTAGTGGTGGATTTATACCGAATGCCGAAGAATTAGCATTTACATTTATGAGAGGCGGTAAAAAAAGAAAGTCAAAATCAAAATCTAGAAGAAAGTCAAAATCAAAATCTAGAAGAAAGTCAAAATCAAAATCTAGAAGAAAGTCAAAATCAAAATCTAGAAGAAAGTCAAAATCAAAATCTAGAAGAAAGTCAAAATCAAAATCTAGAAAAATGAAAAGAAAATAATTTAAAACTTTTTCTCAAAAAAATTATAATTAATAAAATATGAAGAATCAATTATTTAAAATTTCCCCGGATTTAGAATTTACAGAAACATTATTAAAATTATTTGGTATTAAAGATATTAATGACAATCACTCATTTACAAGGAATAACCTTAAAGATTTAAATACGGTTGAAAAAGTTAAGGGTCATATTGAAAAATTATTGAAGTACTACATACCATGCAAAGCCAAAAAATATATATTGACTAATTTGGATGAAAAAAAATGTATCACAATATTACGCCAATTTTTAAAAATACATAACCATACTTTAATATCAAAAGAAAAATATGTAAATGGTAAAAAATTATTATTTTATCAAGTAATCCCTCAACAAATTGATATGCTAACAAAAAATCGTGATTCAGAAAAGGTTATTCTTTCATTTGATTAATAGGTTTATCTTTACACGGAGAGAATGATTTTCGGTGCCATTCAGTAACCCCGTACTCTTTTATTGCCTCCATGTGTTGTTTTGTACCATAACCTTTATTTTTATCAATCCCATATTTTTTAAGTTCAGGATATTCTTCGACAAGTTTAAGAATATAATTATCCCTAAATGTTTTCGCTAAAATACTTGCGGCGGCAATGCTTTTATACATATTATCACCTTTAATCACACATTCATGATTTATAAAATCATCGTCTTTTATACTATAGTAAGGGTGAAAATGATTCCCATCAACCAAAATTGTATCTATTTTATTTTTTTCTGTTAATTCATCGAGACATAAATGCATACCGTCAAGAGAACATTTTAAAATATTTTCTTTATCAATTTTATCATGGTCAATGGATTGAATTGAATAACCAATTGCATTTCCTTTAATATAGTCAAAACATTTATTACGATGTTTTTCAGTGCATTTTTTAGAATCTTTTATCACCAGTTGTGGCGGTGGATCTTCGCCAGGCCATATGACACCCGCAATACACACAGGTCCAAATAAACAACCTCTACCAGCTTCATCAAGACCAACTTCAACATTGTCTTCTTCTTTGTATTGTTTTAAAATATTTTGTGACATAGGTTAGTTAAATAATTAATATAATTTTTATATTTGTATAAATTAATATATAACGATGCTTCTAAATAACTTTTTATATAATCGTTCGGTGATACAAAATGAATATTTTAAAAATATTTCAGAATTTTATGAATTAATACCAAAAAAAACAATTCATGATTTTAGCGAAAACCCATACGAAACTGAAGAATATATCGAAGAAATAAAAAAAATTAAATTAGGAGGTGGAGAAGATCTAGATGATGGAGATCTAGATGATGGAGATCTAGATGATGGAGATCTAGATGATGGAGATCTAGATGATGGAGAAATAAAGAGGATTACTCTTGAAGAATGTAATGTCGAACTAAATGAAATAGAAGAAAAATTAGATGGGTTAAAAGATGAATTAAAAACAGAAAAAGAAGAAAAAGATGAGTTAAAAGATGAATTAAAAACAGAAAAAGAAGAAAAAGATGAGTTAAAAGATGAATTAAAAACAGAAAAAGAAGAAAAAGATGAGTTAAAAGATGAATTAAAAACAGAAAAAGAAGAAAAAGAAGAAGAAAAAGAAGAAGAAAAAAAAGATGATAAAATAATTGAAGATATCCAAAAAATTAAAAAGGCGCTTAAATACATCGGGGCAAAAAAGGGAGGTGAAAATGGAGGTGATGACAAACATTCAGAAAAAGAAGTTATTTTTGATAACTTAACAAAAGAAGGAGGAAATACAGAAGATAAAGATGTTAAAAATGTGGTCGTTTCTTTTTTTTAATCCAATGTTCAATTTAAAACTATATATGCTATAATATAATGAAAAACAAAGAACTATTTACAATTTTTTTATTTTTCTTATTGGGATATTTATTGAAAAATAACTATGAATACTTTACTCCTGGAAATCACATGTATGGGCAACTGCAACAAAATTCATCCGATAATGTTGCTTTATATTATCGTTAAATATTCGATATTTATTTAATTTAATCTTATAAAATGAATTTAATTTACATGGCGAAACCAATCTATGGTGGTTGGGTCACTTTTACAGCACATTTATGCTTAAAACATAATTGTAATCTTTTTAAAATTGGAAAAAAAACCGAAAAAATAAAAGAAAGTTTGGATATAATATTGAATACCAAAATACAAAAGACAAACATTACTGGGAATATTTAGATTTATTTCCCTATGGTACCAGAATAGTTGTATCTTTTTTCTAAAATTATTATATTGTATTATATTATAAAATGAAAAACAAACAAATTATCACCATTTTTTTAGTTCTTTTGCTATTATGGATGCTATCGAAAAAGGGTGATATCACAGAAGGGTTCTGGAGGAGGGGGCGGCGGAAGCCCCGGCCTCGGACGCCAAGGAGGGCTCGTCCGAGAGCGCGCCGCGGGTCGCGAGAACGGGCACGCGCGGCGGCAGCGGCGGCGGCGGCGGCGGCGGCGGCGGCACGCGCGGCGGCAGAGGCGGCAGAGGCGGCAGCAGAGGCGGTGGCGGCAGAGCCTCCTCCTCGGCAGACATACCAGCTTCATCAACATCCGGAGAAGCCGCCAATTAAGGTACCGCTGCCAGGCTACGCCGCATCCCTCTTATACGAAGGACAAAGCTGCGCAGAGGATAATGAATGTCGCTGGGGAAGGTGTGAAAAGCCCTGGGACATAAATACAGAGACATTCAATAGATACGGGATATGCAACGGCAGGCGCGGCTTCGCGCAGGGCCAGCCCGGCTCCGGAACCGGCTATCTCACTCATAGATGAAGGACAAAGCTGCGCAGAGGATAATGAATGTGCGCTTGGAAGGTGTAAAAAGTCCTGGGACAGAAATACAGGGACCTGGGCTGATATCGGGGAATGCCGGCAGCGGAGGAAATCAACTTATCGTTAAATATTCGATATTTATTTAATTTAATCTTATAAAATGAATTTAATTTACATGGCGAAACCAATCTATGGTGGTTGGGTCACTTTTACTGCTCACTTATGCTTAAAACATAATTGTAATCTTTTTAAAATTGGAAAAAAAACTGAAAAAAATAAAAGAAAGTTTGGATATAATATTGAATACCAAAATACAAAAATAGAAGAATTAATCCAAAAACCCGATCTTTTTATAACGGCCGTAGACAAACATTATTGGGAATATTTAGATTTATTACCCGATGGTACCAGAGTAGTTGTTCATGATCCAACCGAGTTAAAAGGTAAGGATAATAAATTACTCAAAAATATTCAACGATTTGAAGTAATTACCATAAGAAAAACGGTTCGAGATTTTTTAGAAAATACACACCAAGTAAAATCAACATTTCTCGTCCATCCGTTTTATGAATATCCATTAGATACAATCAAAGATAAATATAATTATCATGCTTTATCGATATCAAGGATTGATTTTGATAAACATACAGATTTAATCTTAAAAGCAAATGTATTGTTACCTGAGGACAAAAAAATTCAAATCTTTGGTGCCGAAAATAGATTGTATGTTCATCACAAATTAAAAGAATTAAACTTTCATGAATATTGGCATGGTAAATTCCCAAAAACATTACCGTTATCCCATGATGATAAAGATTTATTGACTGAATGCAATTACATCGTTGATATGTCAATTATCAAAGGAGATGGAGGAGGTACTCAATATACATTTTTAGAGGCGATCTATCAGGATTGTGCGTTAGTATTACACAAGGAATGGGTTGACCAAGGCGATACATTCAAAGATAAATACAATTGTTATGTTGTTGGGTATACAGATGATGTTGGAAAAGAAATAGCTGATATATTAAGAAAACCGGTCGATAAAAAAATCTTACAAAATGCAAAATTATTATTAAAAGATCATATTGATATTGATTATTTATAGATTAAATTTGATTTATAATTATTTAAAATTAAATAGCAAAACTATAGTGTATTACTTATGGAAAGTTTTAATGATGAACAAAAAGAAGCATTCAAAATTATTCAAAAAAAGGGAAATATTCTAATATTTGGACAAGGAGGATCTGGTAAATCTTATCTTATAGATAAGATAAAAAATGATAAAATGTTATGTCTTGCGCCTACAGGTATGGCTGCTATTAATATGAATGAAGCAGCACAAACAATACATTCTATACTTAAAATTGGTCCAAAATCCTTACAAGCATGGAATTGGATGAAAGTAAAAGACCATATTGAAAAGAAAAAACCACAGTTAAAAGAATTTTTAGATAAATATGATACGATTGTATTTGATGAAGGGTCAATGATAATTTCTGGGCTTTTTAATACATTAGTAGAAACATTCTTTATGGTTTACGATACAGACTCATCCATTTTATTTGGGGGTAAACAAGTTATATTTATGATGGACCCATTACAATTACCATGTGTAAAAAATGCTACCGAACCATATTTGGATATGAATAATAAAAATTTTGATCAAAAAAGATTAAGCCCTTCAGATTATATTATTAATAATCCATTCTTTAAAAAACTATTTAATAAAGAAAAAGGTAATATAATTCATTTTAAGGGGAATGAAAGATGTAAAGATAAAAAATGGTGTAATGTTTTATCTGCTTGCCGTTCTGGATTTAAGGAATGTAATAAAGAAGAAGAAAAAGCATATTTACGTAAACTAAATGATAAATGTGTTTCTCATTTGGATTGTATTAACACTAATGAAGAAACAGAATCGGTTAATATTAATCAAATGTTTGATACAATGGAAATAATGACTACTGGTACAGATAAAAATGAATTAGCTAAAAAATACGAAAAAAATACCAAAACAACTTTGAAAAAAATAACCGTTCAAAATATTAATAATGGAATGATAAAGAATTTAGAAAGAGAAGGGGGGGTAGCGTGCGTCGTAGAGAGAGAACATATGATAACAAAAAAAGAGTTTATTAAAAAGAAAAAAAATATATTAGAAAATCCAGGACGATTATATGAAAACTCTATTAATTATATGGATGATTTAGGGGGATACTATGCAAATAAAAATGAAAGCGGATTTAGTATTACAATGAGAATAGTAGTTGGAGAAAGAGTAATGCTCAGAACTAATTCTATTAACTCTCAATTAAAGAATGGAAGCCTTGGTGTTATAAAAGATATAATTATTACAGATGGTATTGTTACATCAATAATGGTTAATTTTGATAGTATAAAAGATGAAGAGAATATTGAAATTAAACCTATCATTTTTGAACATCCTGAAATATCTGAAATTAAAATTAAAGCATTTCCTCTTATACCAGCATTCGCAATTACGATACATAAATTACAAGGCCAAACGATAGATTCACCATTATTTATTGATTATAATGATATCCCTTATAAAGAAACTAAATATCATTTACTTTATACAGCAATTTCACGATGTAAGAAACCAGACGATGTATATATTATATCAGACATACCAATAACAGCCGAACATTTCCCTGTTGATCCAATAATGTATAAATGGTATGTTGACCATAAGTAAATTTGATTAATCAATTAATCCATTTTACAATATAACTAAATAATGGAATACGAAAAACAATTGAGAGAAAGTGGTGAATATACAGAGATAGAAATTTTAGAAATGATATCTAGAAGGGCAATATTACAGTATAAGGTAAACTATGCATTAGATAAAGTTCCAAATATATTAGATCATAAAGATAAAGTTATTTATGATTTAATACATGGTTCAGCAAATGATTGTAATTCATCTACATTTAGAGAAGAAATAACTCTTCACCAATGTGATTATGAAAATAGTCCAGGTAAGTTAGGTGAAGACGGTTTTGTCCCTATATCTAAAAGACCGGTGGAAGTAAAACCTCAAAATGCTACAGAAGGTAAAAAACTAGGTGGGAATGGTCAATTCACAGATTTCACACACTCTAGAATAAAAAAATGTACAGACAATAATATTCTTATGGTTGTTAGTGGTTTCTTTAATGGTAAATTAAAATTTATAGTAGAATTTGATTTTACATCGCCAATATTCCTAAATCATATGACAAAAAAAGTTAATACAGGATCTCTCCTTGAAGATGGAACTAAAAGACAAAGATCTGCTAGTTTTGGATGGAATCATTGGAAAGGTTCCAATAATCTCAAATTAAATTATCTTTCAGATAATGTTGATGAGACTATGTTCTCTAAACCTTTCTTAAGATATCTTAAATCTTTTTAGCAAACACATATGTAACATCCCCATCTGTACTCTTGTTCTTATTAGTATTTTTCTTAATTGCAAACTGTTTATCTAATTTCCATCCATTTTCAACATGGATTCTAATAACATCATCT
>Ga0209383_1002108_pt1 | contig 11962 bp, 20 predicted proteins | sample CoawatmetaG02DNA_FD_187510 | JGI IMG/M metagenome (GOLD analysis project Ga0209383, IMG submission 187510) | Marine microbial communities from the West Antarctic Peninsula - Coastal water metaG029-DNA (SPAdes) (version 2) | ecosystem: Environmental > Aquatic > Marine > Coastal ... | reverse complement strand
AGGATTCTATGGGTTTGGTTTGACACACATGATAGGTGGCTTATCTAAAGCGTCTACTTCTATTTTAAGACAGCTTATAGATGCTGGTACTTTAGCTAATTTACCTGCTGGGTTTAAAACTCGTGGTATTAGAATTAGAGACGAAGATACTCCAATACAACCAGGTGAATTTAGAGATGTTGACGCCCCAGGCGGATCATTAAGAGAATCAATACAACCTCTACCCTTTAAAGAGCCAAGCGGAACATTGCTTAATCTACTGGGAATATTAGTAGACGGCGGTAAGAAGTTTGCATCTATTGCTGAAATTAATACAGGACAAGGCAATCCAAATGCACCTGTAGGAACAACTTTAGCTTTACTAGAAAGATCTACAAAGGTTTTGTCTGCAATACATAAAAGATTACATAACTCTCAAAAGAAAGAATTTAGATTATTAGCCAAAGTGTTTAAGGAATACTTGCCTGAAGAATATCCTTACGCTATAGCTGGTGGTGACGCAAAAATAAAATTACAAGATTTTGATGAAAGAGTGGATATAATTCCTATATCTAATCCAGACATATTTAGTCAGTCCCAAAGAATTGCTATGGCCCAAGAGATGATGCAGTTAGTGCAATCAAATCCAGAAGTACATGGCCCTCAAGGAATATACGAATCTTACAAAAGGATGTATGCGGCTATAGGAGTAGACAATATAGATAAAATCTTAACACCTCCGCCTTCAACAGAGCCTACTCCTCTTGAAGCAGGTTTTGAAAATAATAAATTGTTATTAGGTCAACAAGCTCAAGCTTTTCCTCAACAGAATCATGATGCTCATATAATAATACACATGGCTATATTGAACACACCTCCAGTGCAAATGAACGCACAGGTTCAAGCATTAATACATTCACATATTATGCAACATTTACAAATGAAGGCTGATGGATTGGCTGAACAACAAATGCCACCAGAAGCTATGCAACAATTCCAGCAGTTGCAACAGCAGTCACAACAAGCGAACCCAGAAGAGGCACAACAGATGGCACAGCAAGCAGGCGATATACTTGCACAGTTCTCTGCTCCTATCATGGCTGAGCTTATTACTGAGTACAGTCAGAAAGTTTCAGATCCTAGTGATGAAGATCCTTTGGTTGCTATTAGAAAACAAGAACTTGCACTTAAAGGACAAGAGTTATCTATGGAGCAACAACAGTTCTTACAAGAAGAAAAACGTAAAGCTTTAGATGCTCAAAGAAGGGTTAATGTAGACAAAGAAAGAATAGGATCTATGGAAGATATTGCAGACTTAAGAGATGAAACTGCAAGAGCAAGACTAGAACAACAGGCACGTTTTAAAATGTTAGAAATGCAAAATCAAAAATAAACCTTGCAAAATTAAAAATCACACAACATAATAAAACACATGTATAAAAGAACAGACATAAGTCAACAAAAAACACCAAAAGTATTAAAAAATAAAAACAGTTATAGTAATAAAGGCAACGCGTCTTTAAAGACTAATGCTGGTACTTTTTCAACAAGCACAACACCTAAACCTGGAATGGGCAAAGGTAAGTGTAGAGGAATGGGCGCTGCCGAATTTGGCGGTAAGTTTTCAGGCATTTATTAATGTCGTCAGTTTGGCTTGCTGAAAAGTTTTTAAAAGAACTTGAAGGCAGAAGAGAAGATACTAAGGATGCTATGTTATCTGGATGTAAAGACTTCTCTCAGTATGAATTTCTGCGTGGGCGTTACAGTTCTCTAGCTGATGCAGAAAATATTTTTAGAGAGCTGCTAGGAAAAATACAACAAGATGACGAAGATTCACATACCTGATCACGTAGCTAAAGCTATAGAATCAGAAAAAAAACCAGAACCCAAACAAGCAACTCCAGTACCAGAGAGTAAAGAAAATGATGTTTATGTCAAAGAATCAGCTCGAGTCTTAGACCCTACATTATTAGATAAAAGTTTTTTAGATCGTATGCCTCAACCAACAGGTTGGAGGATACTAATACTACCTTATAAAGGTAAAGCAGTCACAGAAGGCGGAATCCACCTAGTTCAATCAACCGTAGATAGAGAATCTTTAGCTACAGTTGTTGGGTATGTGGTAAAAATGGGCCCTGATTGCTATGCGGATGCAAACAAGTTTGCTGAACCATGGTGTCAGGAAAAACAATGGGTATTGATAGGTAGATATTCTGGTGCTCGCTTTAAGTTGGGTGATGAATCTGAATGCAGGATCATTAACGATGACGAAGTGATAGCTACTATAATGGATCCTGACGATATTCTTGCAGTATAAGGAGCAAAAAATGGCAGAAGAAAACGCAAAATTAGTAGAAGAAATAGAAGAAGGTCAGATTGTTGAAATTGATCCGATTGAGGATGACACACCTAAAACACAAATTCCTATGGAATCTGTTGATGAGGTAGCTGAAGAACAAATAGAAAATGTTTCTGATACACCAGAAGAAAAACAAGAAGAAGAGTTAGAAGATTATTCTAAAAGCGTACAAAAAAGAATAAACAATTTAACTAGAAAGCTAAGAGAAGCAGAGAGAGGTCAAGAATCTGCATTCGAGTATGCACAGAAGACTTCTTTTGAGAATCAACATCTTAAACAAAAAAGCTCAAACTTAGATAGATCTTATTTAATGGAAGCAGAGAACAGGCTTAAGTCTCAAAAACAACAAGCTATGTCTGCATTAAAGTCAGCACACGAAGTGCAGGACTACGATAAGGTTGCTAAAGCTCAAGACGTTTTATCAAAGATAGCTGTAGAAGAGAACAAAGTTTCTACATCAAAGATGGCTATACAAAGACAAGTTCAAGAACAACCGATACAACCTCAACCTGCGCAACAACAATATTCGCAACAACTTCCACAATATCAAGCTCCACCAACGCTAGACGCTAAACAAGAAAAGTGGGTAGATGAAAATGGTTGGTTTGGAGATGATCAGATTATGACACTTGCAGCTTTTGCAATAGATCAAAATTTAATTGCAGAAGGATTTAGTCCACAGACTGATCAATACTATAGTGAAGTTGATAAAAGACTAAGAAAAGAATTTCCGCAAAAGTTTGACGAGCCTTCCAATCAAGTGAAGCCTCAACAAAAGGTGGCTTCAGCAGGCAGGATGGCTGGTAATACTAGCTCAAAAAGACAAGTTAAGTTGTCGCCAGCAGAAGTGCAAATGGCAAAAAGATTAAACGTACCCTTAACAGAGTACGCAAAATATGTTAAAAGGTAATAGTTATGACAGAAAATGACAATAAAGATTTAAACAGAGCCTCGCGCTCTGCCGACACTCGAGCTAAAAAAGAAGCTCGCAAACCATGGAGCCCGCCATCAACGTTGGACGCTCCTCCTGCACCTGAAGGTTATACTTACAGGTGGATCAGAGCCGAAACTTTAGGCGTTGAAGATCATAAAAATTTAACTGCAAGATTGAGCGAAGGTTTTAACCTAGTTCGAGCTGAAGAGTTAGATGATTCTCAACAAGATCGATACGATACCCTAAAGCAAGGAAGACACACAGGAGTAGTTGCACGTGGTGGTTTGCTATTGGCTAAGATTCCAAATGAAACTCGTGAAGAGAGGAACTCCTACTATAATTCACGTGCCAAGACACAGCAAGACGCTGTGGATAACGATATGATGAAGGAATCAGACCCAAGTTCTCCGATGTTAAATCCTCAGAGATCAAGCAAAGTAACTTTTGGTGGTGGTCAGCGAAGTTGATCATCAATACTTAATAGAATTATAAATTATAAGGTGACTTATTATGGCTAACAAAGATGCCCCATTTGGAGCAAGACTTGTAGGTAAATTAGGTTCTGGCGTTGCCAACGGTGGTACAACAGAATATAAGATAGCTACAGGAGCTTCGGGGAATATTTTTTCAGGCGATTTAGTAAAAATGCTTAATACTGGTACGATTTTAGTATCAGCAGCTGGTGATGAATCAGTAGGTGTTTTTAGAGGGTGTCAGTTTACTAATAGCAGCGGTGACGTTGTTTTTAGTTCTCACTTCCCTGGCGGAACTGTATCGACTGATATCGTGGCTTTTGTACAAGACGACCCTGATGCTGTATTCGAGATTCAGAGTGCTGGTTCTCCAGCTCAAACTGATGTCGGTTTGAATGCAGATATAGCTTATACGGCTGGATCTACCAAAACTGGTATGTCTGCTGTAGAACTATCTGGGACAACTGCTGCAACGACTGCAACATTTAGGATTATGGGATTCTCCTCTGATCCGGACAACACAACAACAGGCTCAGCTAATGTAAACGTTATTGTTAAATTTAACGAACATTTCTATGTCGACCCAACGGGAGTATAAGTAATGGCTATTAATAGAGCGCAATTAGCGAAAGAATTAGAGCCGGGTTTAAACGCCTTGTTTGGTATGGAATATAATAGATACGAAGCCCAGCATACAGAGATTTATGAAAGTGAATCATCTGATAGAGCATTTGAAGAAGAAACCCTGATAGTAGGGTTTGGTAATGCAGAAGTAAAATCCGAAGGTAGCGGTGTCAGATTTGATACAGCTAACGAAGGTTATACATCTCGTTATACCCACGAAACAGTGGCTTTAGCATTTGCACTAACAGAAGAAGCAGTTGAAGATAATCTGTACGACAGGCTTGGTGCTAGATACACTAAAGCACTAGCAAGATCTATGGCTAATACTAAGCAAATCAAAGCTGCATCTGTATTGAACAACGCGTTCTCTACAACTGGCGGTGATGGTAAAGTGCTTATAGCTACAGATCATCCACTAGGCGGCGGCGGATCATTAGCAAACAGAGCTACTACTATGGCGGATCTTAATGAAACTTCACTTGAAGATGCATTAATTAATATCTCTACATTTACGGATGATAAAGGTCTTAATATTGCTCTAAAAGGTATGAAGCTAATTATTCCACCACAATTAGTATTTGTTGCTGACAGATTGTTACAAACTCCTGGAAGAGTTGGTACGTCTGACAACGACTTAAATGCTATTAGGAATACTGGTATGCTACCTGATGGTTATGTTGTAAACAATTATCTAACAGATACAGATGCTTTCTTCTTGAAAACAGACTGTCCTGATGGATTCAAGTATTTTGAAAGATCACCAATGACAACTTCATTGGAAGGTGATTTCGATACTGGCAACATGAGATACAAAGCTAGAGAACGTTACAGCTTTGGATATTCTAACTTCAGAGCCGTTTACGGTTCTCAAGGAGCTTAAGGGAACGATATTGTAGAGTTTTTAACTCAATTACAATTCTTAAAGGGGAGCTTCGGCTCCCCTTTTTTTGTTGCTTTACATTAAATCTAAGAGTAAACTTTAATAACTAGGAATATATTAACTTGTTCTATCGACTGACCTAGCAGACAAGCCAAGACAATAGAACTTATTTCCGGGAGGAAATTATGGCAAATTCAACATTCAGTGGGCCGGTTAGGTCTGAAGGTGGTTTTCAACACTTAGCTACAAATGCAACTACAGGTAATCAATTAACTAATAAAGTAAATATTGAAACCAATGGGCAGCTTGTTATTGCGGGTACTAACGGCAACAACGTAAACAGAAGTGCAACCACTCCTGACAGATATTACTTAAACGAGTATTACGAAACATTACCAAAACTGCAAGGTTTCTTAACAGGATCTGAGACAAAAGACTTTGGTTCTATTGGAGACGGCAATGAGTTAATTGAAGATGTAGCAGTATTAGGAGCCGCTTTAGGTGACTTTGCTATGGCTTCTTTAAGCGTAGACACAGTAGACCTTACTCTTACAGCTACAGTAACAGCAGCAAATGTTGTAACAGTATCTTTAGGTAACTTTACTGGTGGTGCGATTGATTTAGCTTCAGCGACTTTAACAGTAAGGACAATACCTAAACTACAAAGTTTTGGAAGCATTGCTAATCCAAATTTTGAAGTCCTAGGAACTAACATGACTTCTGCTTTAGTTACTAGAAATGCAACAGCAGGTGGGTTTATTATGACAACGGCTGGTGCAGATCAAGACCAATCAATTCTTGCTCCTAACTTAGCGAATCCTGTAGCTTGGTCAGATACTCTTTGGGGTACTGAAAACCAAACAGAATGGGAATGTTCTATTAATCCTAACGCTATTGATAACCAAAAGTTTTGGGCAGGTCTTAAATTAACTAATGACCAATTAATAGCAACTGACGCAGATCAAGCGTATTTTAAATTCCAGACTGACGCGACTAACTCAGAAGCGTTTACTGATTTTACTTTATTGCATTTTGTTCATTCAGTTGGTGGAACTGATTTTATTTCTGCACTACCTATAACGGTAGCTGCTAATACTATCTACCATCTTAAAATTGTTATTAATAGCGATAGAAAAGCAACAATCTTTGTTGATGGCGTACAGTACGACATTACTACTACAGCTGGTTCTACAGGTGGAACAGCAGTATCTGCGGTAGCAGAAGGTGCAGCAGCAGTTCTATCTGGTGCTTTAACTGATAATGTTGACCTTATACCTTATATTGGTATAGAAGCTGGTGCAGCAGCAGCCGAAGCAATTGATGTGCATTGGCAGGCTATTAACAGAACTATATTTGAATAAGGGGTAACTTATGGCAGGTAGATTAACAGGCTCAGATGTACTGGGTAGGTTTATAATTGCTGACGCTCAAGTCTTAGATGCAAATGGAATATCAGTGGCAGCAGCAGTTGGAAATAATGCAGCACTTACTATAGGTGGTGCGTTAGCTGACGGTGGCTCTGTCACTAATGTTGGCGGAAGGATTGTAACGATCCTTTCTGCTGGCAATGATGCAGCTATTTCTTTTACTGTAGTCGGCACCGATGTTAATGGAGACTCTCAAACAGAATCCATTACAGGTGCAAATGCTGGTACAGCTACTGGAACTAAATATTTTAGAACAATAGCCTCAATAACAGCAGTTGGTGATCCAGCAGGTGATGTTAGCGCAGGTATAAATACAGCAGTTGCAGACGTTATTTTTGCAGGTAGATCCAGATTACAAGGAGTAAATTTGGTTTGCTCTGGAACGGCAGGAAATGTAGATTTTGTAAACACCTCTCCAAACGGTACAAGTTCTTTTAAACTAGGATCTGTAGCATCTGCTACAGTAACTAGAGATATTACTATTCCGGATAATGGATTGCTTTTTAGTAACGGTATATATATTAATTATACAACTGCTACATTTTCATCATTGACTGCTTTTCATGCATAAAGATGGCAGAATACAAAGGCAAGACAGTAACGCTTAACAGACCTAGGGCTATCTCAAAAGGTAACCCTGGATATGGCAAGAAACGCAAAGAAGTTTTTGTTAAAGGTTGTAGTAGTGATGGCGGTAAAGTTAAAAGAATAGCTTTTGGTGATGCTAATTTAGGTATGCACAAAAACACTAAATCTAGAAAGAAATCATATTGTGCTAGAAGTGGCGGTATGGGTGGTACTACAGACAAATGTAGTGCTAATTATTGGGCTAGAAGAGATTGGGATTGTTAAATGACTAAATCAAAAAGTGGCGGAAAAATTTGTCCTTCTGGTAAAGCTTGGGCTAAAAGAACTTTTGATACATATCCTTCAGCTTATGCCAACATGGCCGCATCTAAGTATTGCAAAGATCCTAACTATGCTAAGAAATCTAAAAGAACAAAAAAAGCTAATGGTGGCCCAGTTATAAGAGGTCAAGGTATTGTTATGAAGGCGAGACAAAGATAATGGGACAACTTGCTGATTGGAAAGGTCAAAATTGGAAACGTATAGGGTCAGATGGATCTATCAAAGGTGATTGCGGTACAAGTAAGGACAAAAAAAATCCTGATCGTTGTTTGCCAGCATCTAAAGCAAACAGTCTGTCGCAATCAGAACGTAAAGCAACAGCAATTAAGAAAAAAGAAGCAGGTAGCAGAGGTCAAACTGTGGTCGCTAATACAAAAAAAGCAAAAGTTTCAATGAGTCTAGGAGGGCCTATGAATAAAAATAAAGCAGATCTTAATAAAGATGGTAAATTATCGTCCTACGAGAAAAAAAGAGGTGCCGCTATAGAAAGATCAATGGTTGCACAAAATAGAGTCAAAAAGAAAAATGGTGGTTTTATAGCTAGAGGCTGTGGTAAAGTTATGTCACCTAAAAGAAAAGTCACAACCATATCTTAAAGGAGAATATTATGGGCAGTAGAAAAAGTTATCATCAAGCAGCAAATTTAAAGCCAGCTAAGAAAAAAGCTCCAGCTAAAAAGAAAGTTGTTAAAAAAGAGGCAAAATAATGTTTAAAAGAACAAAAGGATACGCAATGGGTGGTTCTGTAAAAGGAACTAAGTACATGTCTAAGGGCGGAGCAGCAAAAGGAACTAAGTATATGTCCAAAGGCGGCGCAGCTAAAGGTACTAAATACATGGCCAAAGGTGGAGCTATGAAGGGTACTAAATACATGGCTAAAGGCGGCGCTATGAAAGGCACTAAATATATGGCTAAAGGCGGAAAAGTATAATAATTTTTTTACAAAAACAAAGGAGAGAGTGTTTTGTCATATTTAATTTCAAATATCCCGCAGTTCAAATGCTGGGTCAGAAAAGAGTTTACAGCTAACCATAGCAAATATCATGGAGAGTATTTACATGCTCTTGTTATAGCTGTCAATACATTGCCAGACAGGTCTTTATCATTCCAAGTAGTATTTACTGGATGTGAAATAGACGATGAAGAAGATGCGCAAAACGTTCATGGCGGCGCTATGTGGGCTAGAATGCCTATTCAAGCTTTAGTAGCAGACATACCTCTAGAAGAATGGCCAGAGCCTATGGAAGACCATTTAGCTCAACCTTGGGACTGTTTAAGTCACGAACATTCTGTTGTAGTTTTAGATAGGGTTAGCTCATCTCCTTGGATGTGTAAAATAGGTGGAGAATTTCATACAGGCAAATACTTGTTTACTGTAGATTACACCGATAACTCAATAGCAGATGATCCTGCTCAACATAAGCAATCACATGTGTTATATTTAACAGACGCTGGCGAATATACTGGTAACTTTGTAGCCTTACCCAATAATAGAGTAAGGGCAACAAATCCTGCTTTATGGCGTGTAGGTGAAGGAGCGCCAGACTTTATGCCTTCGCAATGGACACATTCAGCAGAACAACATGAGAGCTATATGGATCCTAATGTAACATTTAACAATCTATACGCTCAAGAGGAAGATTAATATGGCAGAACTTACAAAAACGCAAACAGTTAAGATGATTAAAGAGTTAAAAAATGCATCTAGGCTACATGCTAACCAAGCAAAAAGATTAGAAAAAACTATAAAAAGAGTTAAGAAAAAATAATGTCATTATCAGGCAGTACAAATTTTGAACCTAATGTAACTGAGTTTATAGAAGAAGCTTATGAAAGATGTGGGCTTGAATTAAGAACAGGATACGATTTAAAAAGTGCAATTAGAAGCGTAAACATTATGCTTGCTGAATGGGCTAACAGAGGTCTTAATCAATGGACAATAGAACAAGCTACACAAACAGTTACTGAAAGCACAACTGATTATCCTTTAAATAAAAATGTAATTGATGTTTTAGATGTAGTGGTACGTAGAACAATTAATGGAGTGCAAACTGACACAAGCATCAATAGAATTAGTAGATCTGCATATACAAACATACCAAATAAAACAACCAAAGCCAGGCCATCACAATTCTTTCTTGACAAGCTAACTACACCAATTTTAAAAATATGGCCCGCACCAGAAAACAGTACAGATGTTCTAGTTTTTAATAAAATAGTACGAATGGATGACGCAGACAAAGCTAACAATACTATGGATATGCCATTTAGATTTTATCCTTGTTTTGTTGCAGGATTGGCTTATTACATATCTTTAAAAAAGAATCCACAACTTACTCCTCAATTAAAAGCTATATACGAAGAAGAATTTCTTAGAGCAGCAGACCAAGATGAAGATAGAGCATCATTTAGAGTAAGACCTGATATTAGGATGAGATAAGATGGCCTATGCCTCTGGAAAATTTGCAAAAGCTTTATGCGATAGATGTGCCTTTGAATATAAGTTTACTGAATTAAAAGAAGAATGGAATGGTGCTAAAGTATGTTCTGATTGTTTTGAACCTAAACATCCACAGCTAAAACCTTTAACAGCAAAAGCAGATCCTGAGGCTTTATATAAACCAAGACCAAACAACGATAAAGAAGAAGGAGAGGGTTTTGTTGTTGTTGTAAGTTCCTCTATTTTTAAATCAAACTTTATGAATCCTTCAACATTACCAACAAATTTTACGACTCCTAAGATGACAGGATCATTAGGGACAGTTACAATTACTACATTATGACATTAGCTGAATTAAAAACATTAATTAAAAACTATGTAGAGAATGAAGAAACTACATTTGTTGCTACTGTTGATGATTTTATTAAAAATGCAGAAGAAAGGATTTTTGAACTAATACAGTTTGATTACTTTCGTAAAAACGTTACTGGTAACTTAACGATAGGCAACACTTACTTAACAGCTCCTTCTGATTTTCAGATGAGTTTTTCAGTTGCAGTTATAGATGGAGATGGTGATTATCACTATTTAGATAAAAAACATACATCTTTCATGCGTGAATTTTCAGTTGATCCTACAGCAATTAGTGAACGAGCTAGGCCATTGTATTACGCAGATTTTGATAAAGAACTATCTACAGCAGGAAATAATGGATCTACATTGATTGTAAGTCCTGTGCCAGATGCTGATTATTCTGTTGAATTGCACTACTTATTCAAACCAAATTCAATAGTAACAGATACCACTGGGACTTGGATTTCACAAAATGCTAGAAATGCATTACTATATGGAACATTAGTAGAAGCTAATATATTTTTAAAGGGTGAGCCCGATATACAACAACAATACGAGCAAAGATTTCTACTTGAAATCACAAGATTAAAAAATCTTGCAGAAGCTCGCGGAAGGAGAGATGAATACCGTCATGATTCTTTGAGGACAACGGTATCTTAAAAAATACATGGAAAAAATTGCAGGTCTTAAAGGTAAATCAATAGCCATAGTTGGGCTAGGTAAAAGTTGGTTTGATTATAATTTAGCTAAATCTCATGGAGTTCATTTTGATGAAGTCTGGGCAATAAATGCTGTAGCAGATGTAATCTTCCATGATAGAGTATTTATGATGGATCCCCCATCTAGATTCTTAGAAGGTGATGATGCTGGTGGCCAAACTAGTAGTATGGCTAAAGTATTACAAGAGCATAAAGGGCCTATATACACATGTCAGTTAGATGATAGATGCCCTGGTTTAGTTGAGTACCCTATAAAAGAAATAATTGTTGATACTAATTGTTATTATTTAAATAATACGGTTGCTTATGCAGTTGCTTTTGCATTATGGAACGAGGTAGCTAATATAAAATTATTTGGTGTAGATTTCAGTTATAAAGGTAATTTGCATTTTGCAGAATCCGGAAGGGCTTGTGTTGAGTTTTGGTTGTCTAAATGTGTTTCTAATAATATACAAGTAGAAGTAGCTGCTAGTAGTGGATTGTTAGATACAGATGTTCCAGCAGAACAAAAACTATACGGATATCATAGACTTGCAGATCCTTTAGTAGTTTTGCAAAATGAAAATACTTTACAAGTTTCTAGAATTAGTGAATTAGAAATAAAAAAATATGAACATAAGCCAACTCTTATAGGCCGTAATGACGAACATTTACAAAAATCTGTAGAGCCTAAAAAATGGTAGATAAGATTACGCCAGAGGGAATGCCAAAATTAGGACTGGTAGAAATAGCCACAACCAACTTCGGAGGACACCCTCCAGAGTTCTGGGCTGAAAGATTAACAGAGAAAATTGTAGGATATTCAGACAATACTTCACCACATATAAAAGAACAAGCTAGAGCTTATCAAAATTTGATTTACCAA
>Ga0209383_1002107_pt1 | contig 11967 bp, 17 predicted proteins | sample CoawatmetaG02DNA_FD_187510 | JGI IMG/M metagenome (GOLD analysis project Ga0209383, IMG submission 187510) | Marine microbial communities from the West Antarctic Peninsula - Coastal water metaG029-DNA (SPAdes) (version 2) | ecosystem: Environmental > Aquatic > Marine > Coastal ... | reverse complement strand
CAGATCTTTAAGAATAAACTCAGAATAAAAAAGAAATTACAACTCCCCTAAAATAGTTTTATGTGGGTCATAAACTAGGTAATGGTTTATATAAACTAAAAGTTAGTTTGATATTTAATTCAACTTTATTAAACAGAAGTGTTTGCATTAGTAACAGTTCTGTTATAGAATGGTTGCAAGTTAAGTAAACAAGCAAACGGAGCATCACATGACTAAAGTAAATAAGTTTAACCCATCAATTACAGTTAAGTATTTAGAAGGTTCTTTGGCAATGAGCCGTAAGCAGATAAAGGAAGTTACTGCTTTAATAAAGGCATTAGATTTAAACGCTCATGCAACATTAGCTGCTAAGTATGAGGCAGAAGCGGAGCGTGAAGTTAGCATGACTTGGTTGAAGAAGTTGTATTACATGGATACTGAGCAAACTAGGCAGTTAAAAGAACTAGCAGCATAATAATAACGGGGCTACGGCCCCTTGGAGCAACACCATGAAGCGAAGCAACCCACCAATGCCTGAGTCTACTATCCTTGATTGCAAAGATGATTTGTTTGCAGAGCTTACCGTTACAGGCAGCGTCTATGTTAACGGTGACGAGGTGACTGTACATGATCTACTAGAAATGGCAGATGATGACGATAAAAACAATGTCATTGCTATGCAATTAGTTGATACTGTTGAATCAAAAGCAGCATTAATTGAAATGCTATGGGCTTTATTCTTGTCAGAGTACGATGATGAAGCTATTGAGAAGCACCTAATTGACGAAGGGGAATCATTATGAGCGCAAAAGACAAGCCAATCAGTAAGCCGATGAATAAGCAGTTTGCTGATAACTATGATCGAATATTTGCCAAGCCGCCACTGGGGGAGGACACTAGGCCAAAGGATCGTATTAAGCGTGGGCTATCTAGTGCTTGCGTAGAGGAAGATTGGGATTGTACTAATAAGGAGAAAGACAATGAGTGAACTAGAACGCTTATACGAAGAGTTAAGCATTATGATGGAAGAGTTTCCTGTGTTTGACAAGGAATCACTGGGCCTTGAGCTTTACACTGCGGCATCAGCAGAGCGTAGAGATTTGATCAAAAAGATTAACGTATTGGAAAATGATTAATGTGGAGTTATAGCCAAACAAAGCTACTTCGTGACAACTACGGTAAAGTGCCTGTTTCAGCCATCGGGGTATTGATGAATAAATCACCTAACGCGATACGGCAAAAGGCTAACAAAATTGGCCTGAAGTCTGCCCTGTATCACAAGGTAAGAATACCCTTAAACACGATCATTAATTTCAGAGCTAGGGGTTTTAGCGCAAGAAAGATTGGTCGGCTCATAGGCTATTCACACACTAGCGTTAGGTACGCAGAGAAACATCATCACATTAAAAAAAGGGATAACACACAATGAGCATTGTATTCACACCTAAAATTTCATTCAGCTTTGGCAGCGGCAAGATGGAAAAGCGCAACGTTGCACCTAAAGGGCCAACCCCAGTATATTGGTCAACAACTGAGCTAAACAATCTGGTAGAATTGCGGGCCATCGGATTGTCGTACAAAGATTGCGCCAAGCTTTTGGGTAGATCGCAAACTGCTTGCATCTCAGCTTGTGACGGAAATAGCTTGCATTCCGCTATCGGCAAAAGACGACAAAAATTAATCAATGAGGTTTTAAATGATGACACTAAAAGAAAAGATAGTTCAATCTAATCGGCTTTCACAGCTACAGCTTGAAAAGTCTATCTATGATGATGCAGTTAAAAGCGGCAGCAAGTTTAGTGAATATTACTCCATTAAAGCCGCCGCACTTGATGCCGTGATTAACGCTATGACTTCTTCTTCATAACGCTATCAGCTAAACCACCGCCAAAATAAAACATAACTATTGACAGCATTATCCAATCAATCTGAAACTCAGATAAAATGCTTTTCACTGCTGCCACATCTTTGTCGAGAAACACCATTACAATCACCAGAACATAGGTCGATATGTAGGTGACGGCAAACATTGTGGCTAGTATGCGCTGTGCGATCTTGAATGGCGCGTATGCTGTCATTAGATCTGTCTTGGCCTTAGTCTTGGCTTCAATCATTTCAGTGTCGCTAGTGTGGAATGAGTCAATCAAATCCATACCCTTACTGATAACGTCACCACTTCCAAAAATTGTACTTAAAATTCCCATAATTAATCCTTAAGTTCAAAGTGAGGATAATCTTGCCATGACTTCCAGTTACCACCCCATTTAAGGGGTATATTTAGCTCTGCTGCCCCCTGTAGCATAGCGGCGGCACATAAACTAAGATGCAATTCATCCCAGCTACCCTTTCCAGTTTCAGGATCTATAGCAAACAAATCCACAGCCTTGCCTGTCTGATGATAAGATCTGTGAATACGCCCGTCTGCGAGAGATTTGCCAGATGTAAACAACTTAGCCTGCTGATCCTCTGACCTGTAGCCCCCCGTTGACGGGATACCGAAGTCAATATTAGTGAGCGTGATTGCAAGCTCCACAACCTGAACTAACCTATCATCAATGCCCGCCATATTTATAATACTGTTACTGCTTAGTTTAAACATGCTACCCCTCCAGTTGATCAATACCTACTTTATGCCGCTGAATTTCGCCATACTCCTTATCATAAACAACTGCACTCATTGTGCGTTTAGCCCCATATCCGCTATCCGAATGCCACGCATCACCAGCAGGCAAGGCTTGGAATGTTTCACAAAGCATACCGCCAATCTCTACAGAAGTTGAGTGGTGAATATGACCCATTAGAAGATGTTTATAATCACACTTACCCCACTCTTTGGATAAAGATCTAGCTGTGTATTCAAACCCCCTCTGAGGTTTCATACGATCGCCGTGGTGAGTCACTAAGAGGTTATTGCCATAGGTTATATGCTGGAACTTGTGAGCGTTATCTAGCACCTCCACGCGAGGCTCATTCTCATAGAATGCCTGCAACATGATGTTCATACAGCGAGAGGTTGAACTGTTATGGTTGCCCCTGACTTGCATCAAGATAACCTTGTTATGAGACTTTAGTAGTAGGTCTATAGAGCGCCGATATATCCGTACTTGTGCGGCTACTGAATCCCCGTAGTCTCCATCCATGTCCATGTGGTTTTGACCTGAACTGGTCGTGTTGGCTAGGTTATCCGAATGTCCAAAGTCGCCTAAGTCCAACATAAGCCCAACGTCTGAACCGCCAGAGGCTTTGATTAATGACTCAATAGCCCCCACGGTAACACGCTCTGCTATCTCTAAATTCCAGTCTGAGTCACCGTTACGCTCTTTAGTAACCTTCATGCCGATATGAGCATCACCAATGACATAAGCTGTGAGAGCCTCTACAACGTCCTTAGCGGGCGTGTATGGTTCAGGAGTATACTTGGGTAACTCTTGGGTTAAACCCTCTGCAAAGGCTTGTAAGGCCGCTTCTTGGTCTTGCTTCTTTAGGTCTGACTTAACCCACTGTCTAATAGCCACGCCATTTTCATCGTAGAACGTTGATACGCCCTTAACTACATGGGTGGCTGGTACAGGCCGTGTCATATCATGGTCAGGCGACCAGCCCCGTACAGAAGCAGAGTCTTTTGCCCGCTTTAGCGTCCTAACTAGGCATCGGTAAGTAATGCCTAAAAATATTGCTGCTTGAGATTGTGAGCCAGTTTTGATAACGGCATCAATTACTTCACATTGACGCGCTGTTGAAAATTCCTTTAGAGATTCCAATTCCATGCTAGATTCCTATGTTAATAGTTTCCATCCCACACACGCAGCTTGTCAAAATCGCCGCTTAACATCTTGCGTTTAATAACATCATCTACCGCTGGATCATCCCAAGTAATTCCAGCCTCTTTAATCCACTCACCAAGCAGGGCTTGATCTATTACACCAACGCAAACTGATTCGCCAAATCGAGCGTTACCATTCTGCCGCATCTCTTCTGCTTGCTTGAGCATTGGATTCCAATCATGCTTCTTAACGTGAACAAGCTTATCCCCGTCTTTGTGCCACTGTTCTGAAATTTTAGCCATTATAATTCTCCATAAAAAAAGGGGTACCGAAGCACCCCCTTATTGTATCACAACGATGTTTAACTAACGGTAAGGTCGAAAACGCCGCCTAAAGCTTTCTCAGAACGACACACCAAGGTGCATTCTCCGACTACTTGACGATGCTCATTGTCACCTGTTTTAGCCAACGCTTCGTTCTTCATTGGACGCAAAGTGGCTAATGCAAGCTTGCCCTTTTCGATAATGTAGACATCGCGTGAACGGTTTTCACGACATGGCTGGAACGAAACGCTGCCCCACGGAGTCAAGTAAACTGCAATGTTGTTGTTTACAGTGCCAACCGCGCCATTTTGGCGTTGGTTGTTGTTACCAGTAAACGACAATGCCTTATTGAGCTGGAATGGAGAAAGCATGACGGTATCTGGCTTGCCACCAGAAGTCCAAGTCTCTTGCATAACAGTATCAAACATAGCCTGCGTAAAGGCGCGTTGAGTGCCGTCTGTACGAGCGTTTGTGCCGTTACCAGCCGAATCTCCACCGCCAGAACCTTTAGAGGTGTTGGTTTTAACCCAAGCACCAAGGCCAGCTAGTTTACGAGCGGTAGTAGCATTACCAGCTACACGCGCTTGGTTTTCAAACAAAGCCTTTTCCATGTCTAGCTTAACTTCAGTAGCTACGCGAACGATGTTGTAACTCATTTCTGAGTTTGAACGGCCTGCCGCTACAACTGAATCATTAGTGCCAGAGGTGATAACAGATCCTTTGAATATCTGCGTATAATTTCCGACCCTATCACTAGCAGCTACAGCCTGCGCCGCAGTTGCATCTCCCTCAATATTCGCATTGACTGCTGATGCGCGAAGTGCATTAGTTTGCCATTCGTGTAGAGTGTTGGTTGCTTTTACTTTAGCGATAGCACTAAGCAGAGGAGTTTCGTCAGGAGAGATATCATAAATCATACCCTCCAAGTCTTCACGAATGCCTACGGTATCGTATGTAGAAAATGTATTTGCTGGTGATGCCATGATAATTTCTTCCTAAATGATTAAATAAAAGTTTAACTATTAAACAATAATAAGGCTGCATCTTCTACGCTGCCTGATTTTTTCAATTGAGACATTTGCTGGCGCTGCTTTTTACCAGCAGAATCGGGTAGCTTCTTAGAACCTGACTTCATCAACGGTCTAGCTTTCTTGAGTTTAGCTTGTACATCACTACCCCCAGAAACCATCTGATCGTATAGCATTGCTTTATGCAGAACTTTCATGGCTCGATGATCTACAATTCCACCGATTTCTTCGGCGCTGTATCCTTCAGCCATACCTTGTTTAACTAACCGTTCCTTCATTTTGGGTGCTTTTTTAGCATCACCAAAGTCTGGAATAGCTCGTTGTAGTTCCGACATCTGCTCCTGCAAGTGGGCTTTGTGGGCCTGTCCTTGCGCTTGCTGCGCTGCTTGATTATGTTGGCCTATCTGCTGCTGCTGGGTTTGATACTCTGCCATTTGTTCCCTATAGTTAGCGTCAGCTTCTATATAACCAAGCGGGTCTGAATTAAGCAGTTCCCTTGTTGGTGGGGTTGGTTGAGTAATAACACCCTGCGTTCCTATCTGCTGCATAAGCTGGTTAAGCTGCTCACGCTGCTGGTTGAGTCCACTGTATGCGTCCTCAGCTTGCTTGCGCTGCTCTGCCGCCTGCTTCATCCCTTGTTGAATATATTTTTGTCCAGAGAAACTCTGCTTTAGATCATCTAGGGTTACTGATACATCTTTACCATCAACTTTAATGGCATAGGTTTCAGGCCCACTTTGATCGGCTTGTTTATCATCCGACTCGTCATATTCCTCTTCGTCATCGTCATCGTCTGACTCAGCATATTCTGCATCATCATCCTCTGAGTCTGATTCTTCTTCATCAACCTCTTCTTCTTCAACTTCCACCACTTCGGTTTCTGCTGATTCTGTTTCGGTTGCTTCTGACTCCACTGGAGCCAATAACGCTTCTGCTGCACTTTCAATGCTAACTGGGGTAGTCGTTTCCACGGTGCTATCCTATTTTTTGCGTTTGTCTTTCATAACCTCGTCAGTGATTGCACTTTTGAGGATATTCTCAAACTGGTTTAATGCCTGCGTCATTGCATAAGCATCTTCTCTAGTTTCCGTATCGGATTTACTAGATTTAAGGAACTTTTTTACTTGTTCCTGTCTGATTATATCAAATACTTCATTAAAAGTATCATCTTTGAGTAAATATTCAGCTTGTGCCTTTTCTATCATAGCATGTTGCCCATTTCATCCCGTGGTGAATTTTGCATCATCCTGACACGCTCAACATCAACTGCTGTACCATGCTGGCCTAGAATCTTAGCTGCTTCAATAAGTAAATCTTGATTCATTTGGTCACGCTCTAAATCATCCGATGACTGTAGCTCACGATATTTGAGTTGCAAGTTAGCCAATTCTGTACCTTGCTTAGACTGCATTTGAGCAGCTTTAACTTGCATATCTGCTTGCATCTTGATCTGGTCAGCTTGCATCTTGCCCTGCATCTTCATCTGCTGGCCTTGCATACTTGCCTGCGCTTTGATCTGTTCAGCTTCAATAAGTGCCTGTGCCATTGGATCGCCCTGCTGACCAGACTGTTCTGCTGCTAGTGCGGCTTCTTCTGCCAACTGAGCCATTAGCTGTTCTTCAATCTCAGCGGTCATTGGTGCGTAGTAGCGGTCTGCATTCTTAAAGCCACTCAAGGCTAAAGTATCTGCTAGGGTATTACGCATCTGGGTCATACTAACTAAACCATTTTTAGGGCCGTAAGTCTGCCAAATCTGCTGCTGCGTCTGGAACGTCTGCATCAACGCTGCTGCCTTAGCATCTTCCTGACCAGTACCCAAGCCAACGTTAATTTCCATATCCATTGAGATGTCCCACACTGATGGGTCAATAGGTACAAACTTACCGTTCAGGCGCATCATCTGCTCGTCTGGTGAGTTTTTAATGGCAACGTGTAGCATTAGTTGGAATAATCGTTTAGCACCCTCAGCAAGATTGCGGGCCATTACTTCAACCTGTCCTGCTCCTGCTTGTGCAGTAAGTGCCGCCGCTGTTGCTGAAGTATTCTGTAGCATATCAGCGTTAACGCCCATAGACATTTTGCTAATGCCTGTCTTTTCTTCAACTAGCATATCAAGGTATTGCAATGCTGGCAGGGTAGATCCTGCAACAAATGGAACCGCCAACGGGTTAACAGATCCAATCTGCTCAGACCGAACCACGGCACCGATTTCATTATTCATCACATCGTCCATGTTAACCATATCCTCTAACACTTCTAGGCGTGGTGAGTTGGTCAAGGCAACGTTATCTAGTATTCCCCTTAGTACGCTAGTAGTGGTGTCTTGGTCATTTAGTACCAATTCAGCTAGTGAGCGCCCGTAGAATGCGTGTGGCTCTGGGTCAACTTGGAAGTCAGCAAATGGTGTCTTATCCCATGCCTCCGTCTCCAATACTTCGTAGCTAGTGCCGCCGCAGAGAAACTTATGTAGCGTAGGGATGCCATCGCCCTCAACGTCTAAGCGCATATAAGCTTCTGTTAGTACCACTAGGCGCATTGATGGATCGTTATCAACTTCGCCGTCATTTTGCATTGACGGGCCAAAGCGTTGTATTTTTTCTATATTACCAATTAGCGAGTCTTCATCTGATCCATCCAACTGATCAACAACATCTTGATCAATACCCATCGCTACAATATCACCAGCACGAACCTCTCTGCGGTGACAAACAATGTACGCATCATCAATAGACTTAGCCGTACCGTCAATGAAAAACTCTTCTGGTGGGATACCTTCAACCACCATTTCACCTTCTTCGTACTTGTGAGTAATAACCATGCTATGCACGTTACGCTCAACATCAAGCCCAAACTCGTCCATCTCCATTTCAATTTCTTGCAGATGTTCAGTAACTTCTACGCCGTCTTTACTAACCAATACTTGAACTTCATCATCAGATAGGTTTTCATAGCTGTACGTTTTGGCGATAGTTTCTGTATTCCACCAGACCTTAACTAGACCAACCTTCTTTACTAGCGAGTCATGGATTGCGTTAGATAGTACGTTATACCCACCAACCTTGTTAAATACCCAGTGGCAGTAAGCGGTAGCCTGTTCGGCGCTGTCTACGTCTTCTGGGCCTTTAGGAACAAACTCCACAAACTTGTTATTTGCCATAAAGATACGCATTAGGCTAGGTTTCGCACCCCGTACGACATCCCGTACTTTAGTGGATACAACCTTAGACCGGCCTTCTTCATGCTCTAGGTCAACATTGCCATCAAAGTAGCTCTGAGCGCGTTCACGCTGCCCTGCAATGTCACTATCAACATAGTCAATCGCATCTTGTATCGCTGTCTTGATTGCGCTCTGAATTTCTTCTTTTTCCATGTGTGGCATTACTTTTCCTCGTTAAGCTTGCGACCAGTAATTACGCTTGCGGCTGGTGCTTGGGATAAAACCAATCTAGCTATTTTATCAGCTTGTACGTCAGTTATCTTAATTTGTTTCTTTATTGCCTGATCCATTAACTTTAACGCCGCTACAGCCTCTTCACCACGCATTTCTGTTAAAGCCTTTATGACATCACCATACATATTAGATGAACGCATAGCCTGACTCTTAGCATCAGATCCTGTAGCCAACTTAACAGTTTCAGAATATATCGCAAACGGGTCGCCTTTCATCACGGCATTCTTTGGCCCTGACTTCATCTGCGCGTCTGCTACACCTTGAAGCGATATCCTGCCTGCTGTGGCACTATTTTTAGCAACTGCTTGCTGTAAAGTAAGTGCGCGTCTAACCATCTCTAACTTTTCCACCATTTTAGACACACTATCAGGCCCGATAATAAATCCAAGCTTCTCTAAATTAGCTTTTGATGACAAGTCTGTTAGCAGCTTCTGGGCTTCTTTAATATCCACATCTGGGTTTGATAGGCTAGCCTTAACATTAGCAAGCGTATCTTCTATTTGATTTCTTACACCCTGTGAAGCCGCCGCCCTTTCGTCCACTGAAGCTTCTGCTAAATACTTTACAGTCTCACGCTTAGTCTTGCCACTTAATAATTCACCGCCAAGCTTTAATGCTTTGTCTTCCATGATTTTATCGCCGCCAAGCTTAACGGCATCATTATAAAGTGGTACAGCATCACCAATAGCCGCTCTTAACTTGGCAGCTATTGTATTAAACCTTACTCCGTCAGAACTAACCTTGCCAGTAATGTCGTCAGTTGCGTCATTGCCCAGCTTACCAAATGCTCGCTTAATGTAATCAAGCTGCTGAACATTAGGCATTTCTTTAAAGCTAATAGTTCCATTATCAGCAATAGTAGCCATGATCTGCTGGTTTTTACGACCATCAAGACGCATGTCAGCATTGGCTTTTTTAATTGCGCCCATCATTTCGCTTTCATCTACAAGATCTAAGACAGCCTCTATAGTCCTGCCCTGATCGCTTGCATAGTTTATAGGCGAAGCATAAGCTGCGGTATAGGCATCAGTCCTGCCTTTAGCTGTCTTTTCGGAAATCTCTTTATAGGCCGCTTTGTTTCCAGTGGGCGTAACCCCAAGGGTTTCATCCATTGTTGAAGTAATACCTCTACTTGCCTCTGAGGCTCTATCACCTACAACCTGTTGAGTGGCTTGTGAGGCTGCTGGGGTAGTCGCTGCTGCGGCATCTAGTAAATTGTCTGCTGCTGTTCCTGCGTCAGCAAGCATACCCTGTTCGCCTGCTGAACGAATACGGGCAACTGCCTCGTCTATGCTAGCTCCACTAGAGAATGCGTCTTTAACCAGCCTTGCTGCGTCTGCTGATATACCAAAAACTCCTGCGATAAAACCTGTATCAGCCTCTCTAACGCGCTTGTACATATCGCTCAGTATCGGCCCGCCAGTAGCGGTTGCTACGGCTGGTGCCAGCCCAAAAACACCGCCAGTAATAGCGTTAGAATATCTGTCATCTCCCTGCCCTTCACCGTACCCATAAATAGTACCTTCTGCGGCAGCTATAGGCGCACCTTTAAATAGGCCAGTAAGTATCCGCTGGCCCCTAGTTAAATTATTAGCTACAAAGCTAGACGCGCCTGTAAGCCTACTTCCTACAGCAATCATACCTAAAGGCAGGGAAGACACTACTGCGCCTGCGCCTTGAAGCAACATGCTTTCTATTGGATTCTCTTTATCCATAGCTGATGAAACAGCGCGTGTTTTAGCCCCTAGTTCTGGGTCAACCGACTGTGCCGCTTCGTCAACATAAGAACCAGCAGCTACAGTACCTTCGCTAAACTTCAAACCTCTGGCAGCTACAGGTGATTGGCTAATAATATCTTGGCGCTGCTGGCTCATTGCCTGCTCTGTTGGCTGAATAAAATCCTCTTCAGCTACTTGAGATAACATCCTCTTAACGTCTTCTTGGTTTGTTGTGCTGTAGTCTGGCGATGAATACCCAACCTTACCAGCACCAAGACGGTAGAACTTACCACCCTCTTTGGTTTCTTTTATAACACTTCCAATGCCATCATCAACAACTGCTTTAGGTTGCGTTGTATCAGCAGATTCAAATGCTGCTATAGAAGTTAATTCATCATCTGTAAACCCAGAAAAGTCACCCTTATTGTAAGCAGTTAATTGATCATCTGTTAAATCGCTAAATGATTTCATTAGTATGCTAACCCTCTGCGTTTCATTTCTTTTTGAGCAGGAGTTAAATTCTCACCTTTATCATCATCTTTTCTGCCATGAGCCTGTACAAATGATGAGTATGTAATTCCAGATGTTAAACTACGCGCTTTTTTATAAAGCAAATCTTTCAACACTTTTTGTACCCTGATCTTGTCATCTATCCATTCTACTGTCTTTGCAGGTGATAAGTCTCTTGGAAAACCCGTTGAAAGGGCTAGTTCTAACTCGGTTTCACTTAATGCGCCAAAGGTAGCAGAGTTAATAACCTCTATACCAAGACGGTTAGCTATAGTTCTCAGTTCATAAGTCGCGCTATTAAATGCTGGTAAATATTTCTCAACAAAACCAGTAGCTGCATTTTCGTTTACAAGTAACTCTCTAGCCCTTGTAAGATCAGTAACTAAGGTTTGTATTTTCTCCATCTGACCAAATGCTTCCCGACCAACTTCTTGAGCATAGGCCACATCTTGCAAGCGCAGGTTTTCTTTAGTTTCTAGCTGTAGACCCTGTTCATCTGTAAGACCTGTAGCACCACTAACTTCAATCTGCTCTACAGTACCGCTATTAGGGTCACTAACAATAACAAAATACTTTCCAGTGGTTTGATCTATTCTAGGCGTAGAATATTTTTTAGCAAATTTCTTATCTTTATCAGGATTTAACTTAAAATCTGTATAGCTTTTCATAATGCTTTTAAGCAATTCTGGGCTGTTTTTAGCTATAGCCAAAAGATTGTCATCTACACCAGCCTCCCTCATTGCAGCCATCATGCTTGCATTTTGCAATCCACTACGCTCTAACTCGGATTGCTTTTCACGCCTATTTTGTAAAGCCGCCTGTTGGCTTGAAATACCAGCCATAATGCTATTGGTGTTAGGATTACCACTCATGCCTGCAAAGCTACCAGCCAAGCTTAAAGCTAATGCGCTTTTGTCATTTGCTGACATACCTTGTGGTGCTTGTGGATTATTAACTGGCAAGCCTGCAAAGTTATTGTTAACTGGTGTTGCTGGAGCAATTGGTCTTGCTGGAGCAAATCTTGAGCCAGAATCTAATTCTCTTATGTTATCTAATAAGCCCATATTAAACTCCAAATCCCAGTGCTTTACCTATCGCTAACGGATTAGTAGCGTATGCCTGTGCGCCTGCTGTTAGGTAATCAAACAAGCCTGCGTCATAAGTCTCTGTTGCTGAACCAGAAGCTGGTGCGCC